>Ga0134092_1000917_pt1 | contig 27856 bp, 25 predicted proteins | sample 3_6taG_FD_94454 | JGI IMG/M metagenome (GOLD analysis project Ga0134092, IMG submission 94454) | Switchgrass degrading microbial communities from high solid loading bioreactors in New Hampshire, USA - 3_6_20_6_A3 metaG | ecosystem: Engineered > Bioreactor > Semi-continuous > Anaerobic >... | reverse complement strand
ATAAGTATTAATGCCTCCTCTATGATCAAAAACGCTGTGGAAGAATTCTTCCACAGCGTTTTTCCTGTTATTACACCATCAGCACCTCTTCCGAATAGGGCTTGATGTCCAGCAATGGGGTGCCGTTTAGCATATCCACCCCGCGAAAGGTGAGCTTGCAGCCGTCCACCTCCAAAAAACGCACCACCGTTACGCCGATCCCGTTGGGGCGGTTGGGGCTGCGGGTGGAAAACACCCCCACCTCCCCTTCTCTTCGGGGAGAATGGATGGTCAGCCGATAACCCTTGGACTGATGGAAGTAAAAAATCAACAACGCGCAGGAGCCCGGTTGAATGTCGGCGATTCCCTCCCGGAACTCCTCCAGGATGTGTACCGTACCGGTGACGTTGGGGTTGCGGTACGGGGAATCGGGATGAAAAGGCGGAAAGGGAATTTCCTCCCGCGTCCGAAACGGCGTTTCAATCCAACCAATGGGTTTCATAACAATTTCGTTCATCCCATCCCCGTCCTTTCTTTTCACAGGCTTTGGCATTTCGGTGGAAATAGCGTTACTTGCCCACGCAGAAACGGGAGAACACCTGGTCCACCACGGCGTCGGTCACCCGCTTACCGGTTAAGGTCAGCAGGTGGTCCAGCGCGGCGTCCAGGCAGACGGCGACGGCGTCCAGGGTCATCCCCTGTTCCAGGGCCTCCAGCGCCTCCCGCAGGCACTGTTCCGCCTTTCGCAGGCAGTCCATCTGCCGCTCTCCCATGGCCATGGCGGCGGTGGTGTCGACGCGGTGGAGCTCCAGCGCCTCCAAAATCGCCTGCTCCAGCTCCTCTCGGCCGGCGCCGGTGTAGGCGGAAATTTCCACCACCGTACCCAGCGCCTGTTGAATCTTCTGCCGGTCCGCCCGGGAGGGCAGGTCATTTTTATTCACCACGCCGATGCAGAGTCTGCCCCGCAGCAGTTCCAGCAGCCGGATATCCTGCTGGGAAAGCTCGTCGGAGCCGTCGAACACCGCCAGAATCAAATCGGCGCTTTCCAGCCGCTTGAGGGAGCGCTCCACGCCGATTTTCTCCACCGTATCTTCCGTTTCCCGAATGCCGGCGGTGTCCATGAGGTTTAGAAGGATGCCTCCCACGGCGACGGTTTCCTCCACCACGTCTCGGGTGGTGCCGGGAATTTGGGTGACAATGCTCCGCTCCTCCCCTGCCAGCAAGTTCATGAGGGTGGATTTGCCCACGTTAGGCTTGCCGATGATGGCGGTGGCCGCCCCTTCCCGAATGAGCCGCCCTCGCTCCCCGCTTTTCAGAAGCCCTTGAATTTGGGACAGCACATCCTCCACCGCCGTTTGGAGCTCCGCCGGGTCCACCGGAATCAAATCCTCCTCGGGATAGTCGGTCCAGGCTGCAATATGGGAGGACTGCTCCAGCAGCGCCTGACAGAAGGCGTCCACCTGTTTGGAAAGGCTGCCCTCCCGCATGGCAAGGGCGGCCCGCATGGCGGCCTCCCCCCTGGCGCTCACCAAATCCATCACCCCTTCGGCCTGGGTTAAGTCCATTTTGCCGTTGAGGAAGGCACGGCGGGTAAATTCGCCGGGACCGGCAGGAGACGCCCCCGCTTCCAGACAAAGGCGCAGCACCTGCCGCACCGCCCAGGTTCCGCCGTGGCAGCACAGTTCCACCACGTCTTCTCCCGTATAGCTTTTGGGGGAGCGGTACACAAAGGCCACCGCTTCGTCCACCGGCGTGCCATCCAGGCGGTAAATTTTTCCCAAAGCGCCGGTGTAGCCAGCCAGCTTTTCCAGGCTTCGCTTGGGATCGTAGGGCTTAAAAATCCGCCCCGCCACTTGGATGGCCTCTCTGCCGGAAAGGCGTATCATCCCCACCGCACCGATGCCGGATGGGGTGGAGATGGCCGCTATAGTTTTCTGCTGCAGAATGGACATGGTATTTCCCCCAAATTGTAATCCTTAAATTTTCCTTCTTATCATGCCCTGCGGCGCCTTAAGAAAAAAGGGAGAAGGCAAAACACCCACTCCCTTGAAAAGTGCTTATTCCAAATCAATTTTGCCGTACAACGGCTGGTCGGCAGCCTCGGTGGGAGGCGTAATGGGCTCTTTAACCGGCTGAGGGGCCGCGGGCTTTTGCTCCCGCACGCCTTTTCCGCCGCCGCGGCGGCTTCTTTCCTTCCCCTTGCCCTTGCGCTCGGGTTTTTCCGCCCGGTTGGACGCCGATTTGCCGCCTTTGCGGCCGCTTTTGGCCGTCGGTGTGGTGATGATCACCCGGCGATTGGGCTCTTCTCCTACCGAGGTGGAGGTGACTCCCTCGATGGTGGAGACGGTGGCGTGGATAATCCGCCGCTCGAAGGGATTCATCGGCTCCAGGGTTTTGCTGGTGTTGGTTTTGAGCACCTGCTCCGCCACCCGGTGAGCCAACGCTTCCAAAGTAGCCTTCCGCTTGACCCGGTAGTCGCCGCAGTCCACGGTAATCCGCAGGTAGTCGCCTTCCATGCGGTTGGCCACCAGTCCGGCCAAGTACTGCAGGGCATCCAAAGTTTCGCCCCGGCGGCCGATGATGGCGCCCAAATTGCCTCCCTGTACGGCAAGGCATACGCCGCCTTCTTCCCAGGTGGGCTGAATAGTGACTTCACTGGAGACCAGGTGCTTGAACACTCCCTGCAAATAAGCAGCGGCGGCGGCCGCTTTTTCCCTCATTTCAGGGGTGATGGATTCTTCGCTAAAAGGAGCTTTTTCTTCTTTGACAGGAGCTTCTTTGGGAGATTGCGTTTCTTTCGCTTCCGGTTTGTTTTCCACAACCGGCTTTTTTTCTTTCTCTTTGGGCTGTGCAGAGGTTTCCGGTTTTTGCGGTTTGGTTTGCTTTTCTTCCTGACGGGCTGGCTCCGGCTTTTTGGGTTCTGGCTTCTTTACCGCTTTTTCCGCTTTTTCTTTGGCCCGAATCACTTCTTCCTTTAAATAGACCCGAACCTTTGCCGGGATGGTTTTCAATCCCAGAAAACTCTTTTTGGGAAAATCGATAATTTCGAACTCACAACTTTCCAGATCATACCCCAACTTTTGACACGCCGAACTGATCGCCTCATCTACGGTTTTACCGGTTTCGATGATTTCGGTTACCATGCGCCTCTCTCCTTATTTCTAGGCGGGAATTCTACAGATCGTCGTCGGTGACTTCCTCGTATACCTCGCCATATTTTTCCGCGTCCCGCCGGCGCGCCTCCGCCAGCTTGCGGCGGTTCTGCTCTTTTTTGGAAAGGGCTTTGGCCTCTTCCTGGTCGCCCTGTTCCAAGGCCCGCTTTTTGGCTTCAATGCGCTCTTGGCGTTCCCGCTCCTTGCGCTCTTCATATTCCCTTTGTGCTTTTTCGGCCATTTCCTTGGGGTTGTAGAACTTGTAAACCACCAGGTTCTGAAGTAAGCCCACTACGTTGGAAAAAGTCCAGTAAAGACCCACTCCTGCCGGGACACTAAAGGTAAACAAAACGGAAAAGATAGGCATGGTCAGCATCATGGCTTTGATGCTGCCGGCTCCTGCCTGGCCCTCGGTGGTAGCGGAGGTGGACTTCAACGTGTTGATGGACAACAACAAGGAAGTAATACCAGACAAAACGGGAATGAGAATGACAGGATTAAACTGACCCTTAAACAGGTCAAAGAACATGCTGGTTTCGGGCTGACCGATCAAGTCGATGCCCATAAACATCAAATTGGATGCAAATTCCTGAACTTTTGCCACGCTCTCGGCCCCAAAGCTCAGGTTCATAAAGGGGTTGGGGTTTTGCATAATCTCCCGGACAATGGGGAGCTGAGAAGTCATGGCTCTTGCGCTGTACTGGGAAATGGTGGGGAGAAGGTCCTGCGCTTCCTGAATGAACACGGCCGGCAACCGCAGAATGTGCTTGAGGGGTTTGTAAATCACATCGATGATGCCGAACAGAATGAGGAACTGCACAATCATGGGCAAACAACCCGACATGGGGTTGTAGTTTTCCCTGGTGTACAGGGCCATCATTTCTTCGTTGAGCTTCTGACGGTTGTTGGCGTATTTCTTTTGGATTTCCTCCAACTGAGGACGGAGCATGGTCATCTTGGCGGTGCTCTTCTGCTGATTAATGGTGACGGGCAGCATAATCAGGCGGGAGAATATGGTGAACAGCAAAAGCGCCAAACCATAATTCTTTACCACATAGTAGAGGACCCACATGACCCATCCCAGGGGGATGCCGATCAGTGAAATGAGTGCGTTAAACATCTACGATTCCTCCGTGCTTGCAAGGTGTGATTGGAATCTTTACCATCTTTGGGCGGTGGAACGGGATCGTAGCCACCGGGATGCAGGGGGTGACATTTCAGGATGCGGACAAGCGCATAAAACCCGCCCCGCAAAGCCCCGTGAACCTTAATGGCCTCGTAGGCATAGGCGGAACAGGTTGGGTAAAAACGACAGGATCGCACTGTAAAAGGCGAGATAAACTTCTGGTAGAATCGAATCAGGAGCAATAAAATATACTTCATGCATTGTCCTTCTATAGTGCCTTGCCTACCTCAAGAATCGCACTATTCTTTACTGCCGGTCGTCGTAAGGCGGCGCCCGGGCAGATGTTTTAAAGCTCCCTCCAGCTCCGCCTTAACCACCTGCATCTTTTCATTGGCTGCTCTGGTGCGGGCTACGATGACAAAATCCCAGCCCGATGGAATATCGTCCTCCAACAAGCGGTAAGATTCCAAAATCACCCGCCGAGCCCGGTTGCGGGCCACCGCCGTGCCAATCTTTTTGGTGGTGGTAATGCCCAGCCTGTTTGTTTTACCCCCTCTGTGGTAATAGATGGCCATACAAGGGGTCACCTGAACCTTGCCTTTGCGGTATAGGCGTCGAAACAGGTAATTTTCCCGAATCATGGAAGTCTTTTTCATCATAGGTATTAGGATGCGCAGAATGCGCCTGATGTTTCACCGGACGAAAAAGAAAAGCCACAGGTTGCTGTGGCCGCGCTTTTGGTCTAGTGAGTCAGGCGCGCCCTGCCTTTACGCCTTCTGGAGGCCAGCACCTTTCTCCCGCTTCTGGTTTTCATCCTTTTGAGAAAGCCATGCTCTTTTTTCCTCTGCAGTTTTTTGGGCTGATAGGTTCTTTTCATGCCGATACCCTCCTTTCGGGGAAAAACGGGGCTACCCGTGCCCCTACAAAGCAATATTATATCTGAAGGCTCCGCTCCGTGTCAAGGGATTGTCCACAAAAACACCGATTTTCCCTTCCCCCTCTTTAGCTGGACGCATAAAAAATTTGCGCCCAAGCTAAAAACGGCGAAAGTAGGCGAAAAGATGAATATTCCGCCCGGCGAGGGGAATTTTTCCATTTTCCCTGCATATCCTATCTATTGGTTCTTCTCTCTTGCCCTTGCCGACGCTCTTCCTCCTTCTATAGGATTCCCCATTTTTTACCATCTCATACTTTTTTGCTGGCTGAAAAAATTGAAAGTTTCTCGCTCTTATTCCTATATTATATATACCTCAAAATGGGATGTGGAAAACCTTGAAAAACCCGGGGGCCCATGCTATAATAACTTTGGGCAAAGTCTGTGAATAATTTGGTTTTCCACCTTCATTCCCCCAAGTTTCCTCCATTTATCCACAGACTTTTTGTTGTGGCGCGTTATGTTGCCGCTTTTTTATTTTTACCCTTTTCGTTGGGGTTGTGCAAGGAGAGAGTTATGGATTCACTGGATAGTTTTGACCAGGTATTTCAATGGGTGAGCGAGTATTGCAAGGGGCATCTTTCGGAAATTGCCCACACCCTTTGGATCAAAGACATCGAGCCGGTAGGGTTTGCCGATTCGACCGCGTATTTGCGGGTAAAAACCAAATTCAAACAAAGCATTGTGCAGGAAAAATACGCTGACCTGCTGGCTAAAGGCTACGAGCAGGTGTTGGGTTTTCCTGTGAAAATTAAAATCGAGTGCGCGGAAGAAGCCCCCGCTCCCGCCCCGGCGGAAACGCCTGAGCTGGGCCCCGAGTACGAGTACACCTTTGAAACTTTTGTGGTGGGCCCCTCCAACAAGTTTGCCCACGCGGCTTCCCTGGCGGTGGCGGCAAACCCCGGCGGCGCATACAATCCTCTGTTTATCTACGGGGCTTCCGGGTTGGGAAAAACCCATCTGCTCACCGCGGTCTACACCGAAATCGCCAAGAATTTCCCCGAAAAGAAGCAGATCTTCGTCAAGGGCGAGGAGTTTACCAACGAGCTGATTAACGCCATTTCAGAGCAGACCACCAAGCAGTTTCACGAAAAGTACCGCTCCGCCGACGTCCTCCACATGGACGACGTCCAGTTTATCGGCGGCAAGGAAAGCACCCAGGAGGAGTTCTTCCACACCTTTAATTCCCTTTATCAGGAAGGGAAACAGATTATTCTCACCTCCGACCGGCCGCCGAAAGAAATCAAAACCCTGGAGGAAAGGCTGCGCACCCGCTTTGAATGGGGCCTTTTGGCCGACGTGCAGCCCCCCGATTTTGAAACCCGAACCGCCATCATTCACCGGAAGGCGGAGCAGATTGGCATCGAAGTGCCCACCGAAGTGGCGGAATACATCGCCCATCGGCTAAAAACCAACATCCGCCAGCTGGAAGGCGCGGTGAAAAAGCTCAAGGCCTACCAAATGCTGCAGGGCTCCCCCCCTTCCATTATGGTGGCGCAAAACACCATTCGAGATATCCTCAACGACAACCAGCCGGTTCCCGTCACCATCGACCGCATCATTTCCGAAGTGGCCAGAACCTTCGGGGTTTCCGCCGCCGACATCCGCTCCAACAAGCGGAACTCCAACATCTCCAAGGCGCGTCAAATCAGCGTCTACGTGGTGCGGGAAATCACCCAGATTTCCATGCAGGCCATCGGCGAAGAATTCGGCGGCAGGGACCACTCCACCATGGTGTACGCCATCCAGCAGGTGGAAAAGAACATGGCCAAAGACCCCCGCTACCGGGAAACGGTGGAGGATATCATCAAAAATATCCGCTCCAACTGAAAGTTTTCAACATTCAACTTTTCAACTTTTTTAACTGGGGAAAACTCACCTCCAACCACCTTTTGGTTTTCCACCTGTTTTTTCACTTTCTTTCCCCTTTCCACCGGGAATTATTCACAGCTTTCCACGTCGAACGTTTATTTTCCACCTTTGGACTTATTTTTCCAGATCTTCTTACCGTTTTTCCTCGTTGATTTTTCTTTTCGCCATGCGGTTTGCCCAATGTTTTCACATTTGAACCGCCGCTACTATTACTACTACAATAATTTTAGCTTTCCTTTGTTTGGTTTCCGTGCAAAGAAAACCTGTTAAAAATTTACGCCGGGAGGTTTCATATGAAATGTATCTGCGATAAAGTGCTCCTACGTGAGGCCCTTACCAACGTATCCCGGGTTATTGCCACCAAAAGCAGCATTCCCGCTTTGGAGGGCGTGCAGCTGAAGGCTTACGGCAACACCCTTACCTTAACCGGCTACGACATGGAAGCGGGAATTACCACCACCATCGACGCCCAGGTGCTGGCGGAAGGCGAAATTGTCCTCCCCGCCCGGCTATTTTCGGATATGATCCGCAAAATGGCGGCGGATGATGTCAGTATTTCGGTGGAAGATAAGCTGCTTACCCAAATTGTCAGCGGCGCCGCCCGCTTTACCATTATGGGGATTGCATCGGAAGAATTTCCCGAGCTTCCCCGGGTGGAAGATGGCGAAGGCATCTCCCTCCCCCAACACAAGCTCAAGTCCATGATTGAGCAAACCTTATTTGCAATTGCCCAGACCGACACCAAACCGGTCCACACCGGCAGCCTCTTTGATTTGGCCGACGGTAAGCTCAATGTGGTTTCGGTGGACGGATATCGCCTCGCCCTCCGCAGCGAAGTGGTGGGGGGAGACAAAACTATGAGCTTTGTGGTGCCGGGAAAGGTCCTGGCAGAAATTGTAAAACTTTTGAAGGAAGATTCCGAAAATCCTGCAGTGTTGACGGTGAGCAAGCGCCACATCGTCTTTTCCATCGACAGCTACAATGTGGTCAGCCGCCTGCTGGAAGGGGAATTTTTGGACTACAAGGTTTCCATTCCAAAAGGATGCAAGACCACCGTCATCACCAACACCCGGGAGTTTATGGAAGGGGTGGAGCGGGCTTCCCTGCTGATATCCGATCGTCTGCGCAGCCCCCTTCGCATCTTCTTCGACCCCCAGGGCAGCATTCAAATTTCCTGTTCCACTCCTCTGGGCAAGAGCTACGACGAGGTCGGCTGCACCCTGCAGGGCGAAGGGGTGGAGATGGGCTTTAACAACAAATATATTATGGACGCGCTAAAGGCCACCGGCTGCGACGAAGTGCGGCTGGAACTTTCGGGGCCCTTGTCCCCCATTAAGGTGTTGCCTTTGGAGGGAGAAGAATTTTTATTCCTTGTTCTGCCAGTGAGGCTAAAACATGAAGGTTAAACAAATTGCCATTACCACCGAATTTATCAAACTGGACAGCTTTTTAAAGTTTGCCGGCGTCTGCGAAACGGGCGGCGAAGCCAAGATTTTGATTCAGGAAGGCCAGGTTTCGGTCGACGGGGAAACCTGCACCATGCGGGGCAAGAAGCTGTACCCCGGCATGACGGTGCAGGTGGCCGATGACGAAACCCAATACGAGGTAATCGGCGGTGTACGTTGAGGCACTGCGGCTTTCGGGTTTTCGGAACCTGTCCGACCTGGTTCTTCAGCCTCACCCCGCCGTCAACGTCATCTGGGGGGACAACGCCCAGGGCAAGACCAACCTGCTGGAAGCCATTTGGCTGTTTACCGGAGCCAGAAGCTTTCGGGGAGCCAGGGACGGCGACTATATCCGCTTTGGCGGCCAGGGCGCAAAGCTTTCCCTTTCCTTCTTCGCCGAAGGAAGAAGCCAGACGGCGGAACTTGCCTTCGGGGCGGAAAGCGACAAAAAGCAGGTATTCCTCAACGGCATCAAGCTGGAGCGCCGCTCCCTGCTTTCGGGGCGGTTTTGCGCCGTGGTCTTTTCTCCCGACCATCTGGACCTCATCAAAAAAGAGCCGCAAAAGCGGCGCAGCCTGCTGGACACCTCCCTGTGTCAGGCTTACCCCAAATACGAAAAGGTGCTGGATTCCTACGAGCGGATTTTAAGGCAGCGGGCCGTCGTGCTTAAGGACGCCCAGCTCAACTACCAGCTCATCGACATGCTGGAAGTTTGGGACGCAAGCCTTGTGGAGTACGCTGGGTACATCACCTGGATGCGGATGCGGTACACCCAAAAGCTGGCGGCCTACGCCGCCGAAGTGTACGACGGCATTTCGGGTGGTCGGGAGAGCTTTTCGGTCCGCTATCTGTCCAGCTGTGGCCCCATACCGGACAAGGCGGAGCGGGCTGAAGTGACCGCTTTGGTGGATGCGGCGGTGCGTCAGTCCAGGGAACAGGACATTAAGATGGCAAAAACCCATATCGGTCCCCACCGGGACGATTTGGAAATTGAGGTAAACGGCAAATCCGCCCGCTCCTTTGGCTCCCAGGGGCAGCAGAGAAGCTGCGTCCTGGCCCTGAAGCTGGCGGAGTGCCGTATTTTGGAGGAGGGCATGAAGGAACCTCCCATAGTGTTGCTGGACGACGTCATGAGCGAACTGGACGAGGGACGACGCAATTACCTGCTCAATCACCTGGTGGGTCGTCAGGTGTTTATCACCTGTTGCGACGACGACCTTCTTGCCTCCCTCAACGGCGGCAAAGTGTTTCAGGTTTCCGGTGGTATGGTTGTAAGCAGCGTTTGATGCAAAAGGAGCGGACAAGGTGTATTTGTTTTTGGGACAAACTACCGTCATCCACACCCAGGATATCATTGGGATTTTTGATTTGGACAACACCTCGACCTCCCGCCTGACCCGGCAGTTTTTGCGGGAAGCCCAGAAAAAGGGCCATGTGGTGGAGGTGTCCTCGGAGATGCCGAAAAGCTTTGTGGTTTGTCAGGAAAAGAACGGCACCAAGGTTTACCTGTCTCAAATTGCCGCCGCTACCTTGAAAAAGAGGGTGGGCTTTTTGCGAGAACTTGCAGAAGATTCCTAGATGATGCAAATTCTGGCCAAAGGCCGCAGTATCATTAGAATCGGGAAGGAATGGAGAATCCAATGCAAAACAACCCCGAAATGGAAAATAAGTTAGACCAGTATAACGAAAATAATATTCAGGTTCTCGAGGGTCTGGAGGCTGTTCGCAAGCGGCCCGGTATGTATATCGGCACCACCGGCCCCCGGGGACTGCATCACCTTGTTTACGAAATTGTAGACAACTCCATCGACGAAGCCCTGGCAGGGTTCTGCACCCATATCGACGTGCAAATTTTGCCGGGGGATATCATCAAAGTATCCGACAACGGGCGAGGAATACCCACCGGAATTCACCCTACCCAGGGTATTTCCACCCTTACCGTGGTCTTTACCGTCCTCCACGCCGGCGGAAAGTTCGGCGGCGGAGGATACAACGTGTCCGGCGGCCTGCACGGCGTGGGCGCGTCGGTGGTCAACGCCTTGAGCGAGTGGCTGGAAGTGGAGGTCTGCAACGGCCAGCAACGCTTCTATCAGCGGTTTGAGCGGGGGGTGCCGGTCACCGAGGTGGAGACTTCCCCCTGTAGTGAGGAGCGGGGCACCCGCATTGCCTTTAAGCCGGACCCCGAAATCTTTGAAGACACCCACTTCGACTACAACACCCTATTGGACAGGCTGCGGGAGCAGGCCTTCCTCAACGCAGGCATTTCCATCACCATTTCCGATTTGCGGGGCGATGAGCCCGTCGCCACCAACCTCAAATACGAAGGCGGTATCATCTCCTTTGTGGAGCACCTCAACCGCAACAAGGAAAAGATTCACGAGGACGTTATCTACCTTTCCGCCAAGCAGGGAGCCTCCTCGGCGGAAGTGGCGCTGCAGTACAACGACAGCTACAACACCCTGCTGCTTTCCTTTGCCAACAACATCCACACCGGCGAGGGCGGCACCCACGAAATCGGCTTTAAAAACGCCCTGACCCGGGTGATGAACGACTACGCCCGGAAAAACAACATCCTCAAGGAAAAGGACTCCAACCTGACCGGCGAGGACGTCCGGGAGGGCCTGACGGCCATTGTGTCGGTCAAGCTGATGGAAGCCCAGTTCGAAGGTCAGACCAAGGCAAAACTGGGTAACACCGAAATGCGCACCCTGGTGGACCAGCTGGTCAGCGAAAAGCTGTCCACTTACTTCGAAGAAAATCCGGCGGTGGCGCGGGCCATTCTGGACAAGGCCCTGGGAGCCGCCAGAGCCCGGGAAGCCGCCCGCAAGGCAAGAGAGCTTACCCGGCGGAAATCGGCGCTGGAAAGCGCCTCTCTGCCCGGCAAACTGGCCGACTGCATCAACCGGGACAACGTCACCACTGAAATCTATATCGTAGAGGGAGATTCCGCCGGCGGTTCCGCCAAGCAGGGCCGCGACCGGACCTTCCAGGCCATTCTTCCCCTTTGGGGCAAGATGCTTAACGTGGAGAAGACCAGGCTGGATAAAGTGTATGGCAACGATAAGCTCAGCCCCGTCATCACCGCGTTGGGCTGCGGCATGGGCGAGGAGTTTGACATTACCAAACTGCGTTACGGCAAGGTTATCATCATGGCCGATGCCGACGTCGACGGCTGTCATATCCGCACCCTGCTGCTCACCTTCTTCTTCCGCTTTATGGCGCCTTTGATTAAAGCAGGGCATGTTTATATCGCCCAGCCCCCTCTTTACCGAATTCAGAAAGGCAAAGAGGTGCGGTACGCCTACTCCGACCGGGAACGGGACAAATACGTCAAAGAGATGAATCCTGACGGCACCGCCAAGCTGGAAATTCAGCGGTACAAGGGCCTTGGTGAAATGGACCCCGAACAGCTTTGGGAAACCACCATGAACCCCGAAAACCGGTTTTTGTTGCAGGTGACCCTGTCGGATGCCGCGGCGGCGGACGAAATCTTTACCATTCTGATGGGCGACAAAGTGCAGCCCCGCCGGGAGTTTATCGAGCAAAACGCCAGATACGTCAAAAATTTGGATATCTAACGTCATTGGGAACGTGCGGAACGGATTCCGCACCAAATCAGGAATTTCAAGCCTGCGCTCTGTGCGCAAAAGGTGGTTAGAAAATGAAGGAATTGGAAAACGAGCGCATTATTCAGGTAGACATAGAAGATGAGATGAAGCGATCCTTTTTGGATTACTCCATGTCGGTGATTGTCAGCCGTGCCCTGCCCGATGTGCGGGACGGCTTAAAGCCCGTTCATCGGCGGATTCTCTACACCATGTACGAGGACGGCTTTACGCCCGACAAGCCTTACCGGAAATGCGCTACCACGGTCGGCGACGTGCTGGGTCGTTACCATCCCCACGGAGACGCTTCCGTTTACGACGCCCTGGTGCGTTTGGCCCAGGATTTTTCCCTGCGCTATCCTCTGGTAGAAGGCCACGGAAACTTCGGCTCCATTGACGGAGACCCCCCTGCCGCCTACCGTTACACCGAAGCCAGGATGAGCAAAATTTCGGTGCACATGCTCACCGATATTGATAAAGAGACGGTGGACTTTGTCCCTAACTACGACGACCATCGCAAGGAGCCCACCGTCCTGCCCTCCCGCTTCCCCAACTTGCTGGTCAACGGCAGCATGGGTATTGCGGTTGGTATGGCCACCAACATCCCTCCCCACAACCTGGGAGAGGTCATCGACGGCGTCAACTGCCTCATCGACAACCCCGACGCCACTTTGGATGAGCTGATGCAGCACATCAAGGGGCCCGACTTCCCCACCGGCGGCATCATTATGGGCCGGGCGGGTATCCGAAGCGCTTACGCCACCGGCCGGGGCAAGATTATCCTTCGGGGCCGTGCCGAGATTCGGGAGGGCAAGCACGGCCGGATGCAGATTGTCATCACCGAGCTGCCCTATGGCGTCAACAAGGCGCGGCTGATTGAGCACATCGCCAACCTGGTCAAGGAAAAGCGGATTGATACCATCTCCAACATCGCCGACCACTCCGACCGGGAGGGCATGGAAATCGTCATCGACCTCAAGCGGGAGGCAAATCCCCAGGTTACCCTCAACCAGCTGTACTCCTTCACCCAGCTGCAATCCAGCGAAGGCGTCATCATGCTGGCGCTTCACAACGGCGTGCCCAAGGTGATGACCCTCAAGGAAATGCTGACCCACTACATCGACTTCCAGTGCGAAGTCATCCGCCGCAGGACCCAGTACGACCTGCGCAAGGCCAAAGAGCGGGCCCACATTCTGGAAGGCTTGCTGGTGGCGCAGGACAATATCGACGAAGTGGTCGACATCTTCAAAACCTCCAAGAACATCCCCCACGCCAAGGAGCGGTTGATTGCGCGGTTTGGACTGACCGACGAGCAGGCTACCGCCATTGCCCAGATGACCATCGGCCGTTTGACCGGTCTGGAGCGGGAAAAGCTGGAAAACGAGCTGGCGGAGTTGCGGGTGAAAATCGCCGAATACGAGGCGATTTTGTCCGACCATCATAGGATGCTGGAGCAGCTGAAAGAAGAGCTCAACGAAATTCGCAAGAAGTACGCCGACCCTCGCCGCACCGAAATTCAAACGGTGAGCGGCGAGATGGATGTGGAGGACCTTATCCCGGTGGAGGACCGGGTCATTACCCTGACCCATTTCGGATATCTTAAATCCCAGAGCGTGGACACCTACAAAACCCAGCACCGGGGCGGCCGGGGCATTTCCGGCATGCAGCAGCGGGAAGAGGACTTTGTCCAGGAGCTGTTCATCGCCTCCAGCCACGACTATATCATGTTCTTTACCAACCACGGCCGCTGCTACCGCCTGAAGACCTACGAAATTGGCGACAGCAGCCGGGCCTCCAAGGGCATCAACGTGGTCAACCTTCTCCCCATCGAATCGGACGAGAAGATTACCGCCATGATTAAGATGAGCCGGTTTGACGAGGATTTGTACCTGGTGATGATGACCAAAAACGGCATCATCAAGCGTACTCACCTAAGCCAGTATCGGAACGTCCGCCGCAGCGGGTTGATTGCCATCAGTTTGGACGAGGGCGACGAGCTTTGCGGTGTTCGCCTGACCAACGGCAACAACGAGCTTCTGGTGGCCACCCGGGAAGGTTACGCGATTCGCTTTAAAGAAACTGACGCCCGAGCCATGGGACGCAACGCCAGGGGCGTTAAAGCCATCACCCTGGAGGGTGACGACAAGGTGGTGGATTTTGCCCGGATTCGCAACGACGGCTCCTTGGTCCTCACCGTTTCGGAGGATGGCAAGGGACGGCGAACCGACGTTTCCGAGTACCGCCTCCAGACCCGTGGTGGCAAGGGTATCCGCAACTACTACACCGAAAAGCACGGCAAGGTAGCTGGCGTCAAGATGGTTGGCGAAGAAGACGACGTCTTTTTGATTTCCGACGACGGCATCATCATTCGGGTGGCGGCGGCGGAAATCACCAAGCAGAGCCGTTACGGCGGCGGCGTGCGGGTGATGCGCCTGGACAGCGGCCGCAAGGTGGTTACACTGGCCCGAGCCCCCGGAGAAAACATTGAACGGCCCAATGAAGCCATTCTCGGAATGGAAGAGGAATCCACCGATTCCCTGTGGGATAGGGACGCTTCCGACGAAGAAGCATAACGGTTCAAGCCGTTTTCGGAACGACGATGAAGGCAAAAAGAAAACCGCCCGTTGCAAAACGGGCGGTATCCTTCTCTTATGGCGATTTCTACGCTTTTCATGAGTTTGCGGGAGATATGGATTACTCCACAATAAATCTCTTAACGGCCTCGATAAACTCATCGGTGTTATCGGAATGGATATTGACTTTGATAGGCTTGGAAAGATCCAGAGAGAAGATGCCCATAATCGATTTGGCATCTACGGCGTAGCGGCCACTGACCAGATCGATCTCGAAGTCGAATTGAGAAACGATGGAAACAAAGTCTTTGACGTCGTTGATGGTGGACAGCATTATGTTAATGCTCTTCATAGTGTTTCCTCCTTTTTGCAGATGCCGCAAGAGTAATTTCTGGTTTGTTATGATTATATCATTTTTTTACCAACATAACAAGGAAAATAAAGGAGCGTTCATCTAATATTTGTGTTTTTTTCAAAAACAGTTTATAATACTAGTTTGTAATTGCGTCATATCTTGTTGGGGAGCCGATGGGTGCCATCCGCTCCGCCGGGAAAAGGGGGTTTTGTATGCTGCGAGCAGCTTTTTATACCTTAGGCTGCAAGGTAAACCAATACGAGAGCAACGCCATGATGAGCGCTTTTGAGGAAGCGGGCTTTACCATAGTGGAGCCGGAGGAAGAAGCGGACGTTTACGTCATCAATTCCTGTACCGTCACCGCCACCGGCGATAAAAAGAGCCGCCAGGCGCTCAGACGCTTCCGCAGGCAATCCCCCCTCGCCGTGCTGGTGCTCTGCGGCTGCTTCCCCCAGGCGTTTCCCGAAGAGGCTTCCCTTATTCCCGAAGCGGATATTGTCATGGGCAGCAAAAACCGTCGGGACGTGTTGCAGGCGGTGCAAGAGCGTCTTGCCGGCGGTGAGCGGGTGGTCAAAATTCTTCCTCACACCGCCGGGGAGCCTTTCGAGCCGATGAAAATCGGCGGTTTTCATTCCCGCACCCGCGCGTTTTTAAAGATTCAGGACGGCTGCGAGCGGCGGTGTTCCTATTGCATTATTCCCGACGCGCGGGGCCCCATTCGCTCCAAACCTCTCCAGGATATCCAAGAGGAGCTGGCGGCTTTGGGGGCCCAGGGCTACCGGGAAGTGGTGTTGGTGGGGATTAACTTGAGCTGCTACGGCTTGGATTTGGGACTTTCCCTCACCGATGCTCTGGAAGTGGCCTGCCACACGCCGGGCATCGCCAGGGTGCGTCTGGGTTCTCTGGAGCCGGAGCTGCTCACCGACGAGATGATGGAAAAGTGGAAAAAGCTGCCGGGGCTTTGCCCACAGTTTCACCTTTCCCTTCAAAGCGGCTGCGACGCCACCTTGCAGCGGATGAACCGCCACTACGACACGGCGGAATACCGGCGGATTGCGGCGGCTCTGCGCAAGGCGTTTCCCGGTTGTGCTCTCACCACCGACGTGATGGTGGCGTTTCCCGGGGAAACCGAGGAAGAATACGAGGCAAGCGAAGCCTTTGTACGGGAGATGAATTTTGCCCGTACCCATGTGTTTGTCTACTCTCCCCGCAAAGGCACTCCCGCCGCTTTGATGCCTCAGGTGGATAAGCAGGTGGCGTCCCAGCGGGCCAAACGGATGGCCCAGGCTGCCGAGGATTGCCGCTCCCGGTTTTTGCAGGAGCAGCTGGGCTCCGTACAGCCGGTGCTCTGGGAAAACCGGGACAGCAACGGGTTGTGGCAGGGGTATACCCCCAACTACACTCAGGTTTACCTCGACAGCGACCGGGAGCTGAACAGACAAATTGTGGAAGTGGAATTAACCCAACTGTATCAGGATGGATGTATGGGAAGGCTGGCGGAAGGATAAGATGGAATATCAGGCTGGAACAATTGATGTAGCAGTCGTCGGTGCCGGACACGCGGGCATTGAGGCGGCTTTGGCCTGCGCGCGCCTCGGCCTGCGGACAGTGCTCTTTACCCTTTCGATGGAGGCGGTGGCCAATCTGCCCTGCAATCCCTGCATTGGGGGTACGGCCAAGGGTCACCTGGTCCGGGAAGTGGATGCTCTGGGCGGCGAGATGGGACGTGCGGCCGACGCCGTTACCCTGCAGAGCCGGATGCTCAACCGGGGAAAAGGCCCGGCGGTTCACAGCTTGCGTGCCCAGGTGGACCGGGCCGGCTATCATCACTATATGAAGAAGGTGCTGGAAAATCAAAAGAACCTTCTGCTCCGGCAGGCGGAGATTGTGGATATCCGCACCGACGAATACGGCAAGGTCTGCGCCGTGGTGACCCAGTACGGCGCCGTATGGCAGACCAAGGCAGTGGTGCTCTGCACCGGAACCTATCTGCAGGCCAAAACCTTTGTGGGAGATGTGGTGCGGGAAAGCGGCCCCGACGGGTTGCAGCCGGCCAACCGGCTCACCGCCTGTCTTTTGCGGCTGGGACTGCCCATCCGCCGCTTTAAGACGGGAACTCCCGCCAGGGTCCATCGGGACAGCATCGATTTTGACCGATTGGAGCTGCAGCCGGGGGACGACCCCATTACCCCCTTCTCCTTTGAGACCAAGCACCCCCTCCAAAACAAAATGAATTGCTATATCGCCTATACCAACGAGGAAACCCACCGCATCATCCGGGAAAACCTCCACCGCTCCCCTCTTTACGCGGGGGTCATTAAAGGTGTTTCCACCCGTTACTGCCCCAGTTTGGAGGACAAGGTGGTCCGCTTTGCCGACAAGCCTCGCCATCAGATTTTTGTGGAGCCGGTGGGATTGGATACCAAGGAAACTTATTTGCAGGGCGCCTCCTCTTCCCTGCCGGAAGATGTGCAAATTGCCTTTTACCGCTCCATCGAAGGATTTTCCCGGCTGGAGATTATGCGGACCGCCTACGCCATCGAATACGATTGCCTCGACCCTCTGGCCTTAAAGCCCACCCTGGAGTGCAAGGACGTTCCCGGGCTGTTCACCGCCGGGCAGGTGAATGGAACCTCCGGTTATGAGGAGGCTGCGGCACAAGGTATTGTTGCAGGAATCAATGCTGCACACTATATATTGGGAAGACCGCCCTTTGTTCTGGAGCGGAGCAGCTCCTATATCGGCACGTTGATAGACGACCTCACCACCAAAGGCTGCTCCGACCCCTACCGGATGATGACCTCCCGCTCGGAATACCGTCTGCTTTTGCGGCAGGACAACGCCGACGCACGCCTCACTCCTTTGGGCCGCCAGGTGGGGCTGATTTCGGACAGCCGTTGGCGGGATTTCCAAAACAAGATGGACCTTATCGAGCAGGAGCTTAAGCGGGTTCAGAAAGTCACCGTCTCCCCTTCCGCGGCCCTCAACGAGCTGATTGTTTCACGTGGAACATCGCCGGTCTCCTCCGGCGTGAAACTGGCGGATTTGATTCGCCGGCCTCAGCTGGACTACCGGATGCTGGCTCCCGTGGACGAGGGGCGCCCTTCCCTGCCCGACGACGTCATCGAGCAGGTGGAGCTTTCCATCAAGTACGAGGGGTACATCAAAAAGCAGCTGGCGCAGGTGGAGGAACTTTCCCGCCTGGAGCAGATGCTGTTGCCGGAGGACATGGATTATTACCAGGTTACCGGTATCCGCCTGGAAGCGAAGGAAAAGCTGACCAAGATTCGCCCCAGGAGTATGGGACAGGCTTCTCGGATTTCGGGGGTGAGCCCGGCGGACATCTCGGTGTTGACAATCTGGCTGGAAAGCCACGGGAGGCAGCGGCATGATTGAATTACAACAGATGGCCCGGGATGAGGGAATCTGCCTCACCGACGAAATGCTCCGGGATTTTGCTATCTACCAGGAGCTGCTGTTGGATTGGAACAATCGGATGAACCTCACCGCCATTACCGAGCCCCGGGGCATTCTCATCAAGCATTTCCTGGACAGCATTTTGCTTCTGCGCTGGTGCGAAATTCCCCGGAACGCGAAAGTCATCGACGTGGGGACCGGGGCCGGATTTCCTGGTATCCCTCTCAAAATAGTGCGGCCGGACTTGCAGCTTACCCTTTTGGACAGCCTCCAGAAACGCGTCACCTTTTTGACGGAAGTGTCCCGCCGGCTCAATCTGGACAATCAGTGCATTCACAGTCGTGCCGAAGATTTGGCCCACGAGGCGGAGCATCGGGAGCAGTATGACGTGGCCACTGCCCGGGCAGTGGCTTCTCTACCCGCACTCAGCGAGCTGTGCCTGCCCTTTGTCAAACGAGGGGGATACTTTTTGGCTATGAAAGGGCCGGACAGTCAGGAGGAAATGGAAAAGGCTCTCCGAGGGATTCACCTGCTGGGGGGAGCCGTGAAGGATTCCCCCTCTTACACGCTGCCGGACGGCTCCGGGCGAACGCTGTATATCATTGAAAAGACATCGCAAACGCCGACAAAATACCCCAGAAAACAGGGAAAGATTACAAAAGCGCCTCTGATATGAGGCGCTTTGTTTTCATTCGACGGAAAACAGGCGACCAATCTCGCTAAAAAGCGGCTTGTCCTTGTGCTAAACTGAAAGCACATCATTTGGGCAGGTGAAGAAAGATGGATATTCCCTTTTTCAAGCAGCGTGCCAAGGAAATCAACAAAGTGATCCTTCTGCCCGTCAAGGATATATCGCCCAATCCCAACCAGCCCAGAAAGTACTTTGATTCTGTGGCTTTGGAGGAACTGAGCCAGAGCATTTTGGCCAACGGATTGCTTCAGCCCATCACAGTGCGGCTCAAAGAGGACGGCCTGTACGAATTGGTGGCCGGGGAAAGAAGGTGGCTTGCCTTTCAGCGGTTGGGGCGCTCCCATATCCCCGCCATTGTGGAGGAATACACCGACCAGCAAAGCTCGGTGCTGGCACTTATTGAAAACCTTCAGCGCCGGGACCTCAACTTCTTCGAGGAAGCCGCCGCCATCGACAAGTTGATGCGGGAACTAAACCTTACCCAGCAGCAAATCAGCATGAAGTTGGGAAAGGCCCAGTCCACCATTGCCAATAAACTACGCCTTCTCCGCTATCCCCTTCCCATTCGGCAAAAGATATTGGAGGCCGGATTAACCGAGCGCCATGCCCGTGCTATCCTCAAGCTTCCGGACTTTGGCGACCCCAAACACATAGACTATATTGTCAAGCACCAGCTCAATGTCGAGCAGACGGAACGCTATGTGGCCGACTATCTCCGGAAATTGGAACCCAAAAACCCCTCCACCCGCCTGCTGGTCATCAAGGACATGAGGATTTTCCTCAACTCCATTAATAAGGCGGTCAAACTGATGAAGGAAGCTGGCATCGAGGTGGAGTCCCAGAAACAGGAAACCGACGAGTATGTAGAAATGGTGATTCGCGTCCCCAAGGCAGCGGTCTATCGAAAACGGGAAGCCGCTTTTTAACGCCTTACGTTTCCGTAAGGATAACCATAAAGAAGCCTATGCTGATTGCGACAAAAGCCGTCCAAGGACGGCTTTTGTCGTTTTTCTTTTCGATTTTGTTCCACGTGGAACAGGAAATCGGGGTAGATATTTCCGAAAAATGATGCTATACTGAAAAACAATGAATATCGAATAGGAAGGCGGGGTGCAAGTGGGCAGGATCATTGCGGTAGCCAATCAAAAGGGCGGCGTGGGAAAAACAACCACAGCTGTGAATTTGGCATCCGCCTTGGGACGTGCCGGCAAAAAAATCTTGGTGGTGGATGTGGACCCGCAGGGAAACGCCACCAGCGGATTGGGAGTCAACAAGCGACAGACCACACGCTCCACCTACAATCTGTTGATTGCAGATGCCAGCATTGAAGAGGTTCTCATTCGGACAAGCTTTCAAAATCTGGATTTACTTCCCTCCAACTTAAACCTGGCGGGAGTGGAAATAGAACTGGTGGAAATGCCGGAGCGGGCCTATCGGCTTCGTCAGGCGTTGGCTCCGGTCAAGGAGAAGTACGATTTTATTTTTATCGACTGTCCCCCTTCTCTCGGACTCATCACCCTCAACGCCCTTGCCGCCGCTCAAGGTCTTTTGGTGCCCATTCAATGTGAGTACTATGCGTTGGAGGGGCTCAGCCAACTGGTTTCCACCGTGCGGCAGGTTAAGAGAATGTACAATCAAGACTTGGATTTCGAAGGCGTGCTCCTCACCATGTTCGACAACCGGCTCAACCTGACCACGCAGGTGGTGTCGGAAGTCAAGCGGCATTTTTCCGACAAAGTCTACAAAACGGTGATACCCCGAAACGTCCGCCTGTCGGAAGCCCCCAGTTATGGACAACCCATTCAATACTACGAGCAGGGCTCCAAAGGGGCGCAGGCATACGACGATTTGGCAAAGGAATTCTTAAAAAGGCAAAAGAAGACGGGAGGGATAAAGAGTGGCTAAGCGCAGCGGGCTGGGTAAAGGACTAGACGCCCTGTTTTTGGACAACAATACAGAGGATGGTTCCGTTACCAATTTAAAGATTTCGGAAATTGAACCCAACAAACATCAGCCCCGTGTGGCCTTTGACGAAGAAGCCCTGCGCGAACTGGCCGACTCCATTCGCGTCCACGGCGTTATTCAGCCGCTGGTGGTCCGCCCGATGGAAAAGGGAGGCTATCAGATAGTGGCCGGCGAGCGTCGCTGGCGGGCGGCCCGGATGGCGGGACTTTCGGAAGTGCCGGTGGTGATTCGCCAGCTGGACGACAACGAAACCCTGGAAATTGCCATCATCGAAAATTTGCAGCGGGAAGACCTCAATCCCATTGAATTGGCCTTGGGCTATCAGGCGCTGATGGATCAATACGGGCTGACCCAGGAGCAGGTGGCCCAAAAACTGGGCAAATCCCGCTCGGTCATCGCCAACACCATCCGCCTGCTCAAACTTCCATCCAACGTGCAAAAGCAGGTGCAAAGCGGAAAAATTCCCCCGGGACACGCCAAAGCCCTTCTTTCTCTGGAAGACGACGCCCTCATCGAGGAGGTGGCGCAAAAAATCGTCTCCGGCAACGTGCTGGTTCGGGATATTGAAAAGCTGGCCCGAGAGCGAAAGACGGCGGCGGAGAAAAAAGGGCAGCCCTCCCCCGTCAAAGAGCAGTCTTGGGGCAACAACTATATGAAGGAGATGGAGCTTGCCCTATCCGCCGAGCTGGGTCGAAGCGTGCGAATCAGCTCCAAAGGCAAAAAGTATACCCTGGAACTGGACTTTTACAGCGAGGAAGAGCTGGCGGACATAGCGGCTCGACTGACCAAATCCAACTGGTAGAAAGGTAGAAAGGTGAATACGACATGCTGGACGCAAAATTAATCCGCAATAATCCTGACCTGGTCAAGCAAGCGATGCGAAATCGCAACAAGAATATGGACGCGGAAATTGACCGATTTCTGGACATCGACAGGGAGCGCCGTACCCTGATTCAGAAAACCGACGAGCTAAAAAACGAGCAGAACAAGGCCAGCAAGGAAATTCCCCTGCTGAAAAAACAGGGAGCCGACACTTCCGAAATTATGGCGCGGATGAAGGCCATCTCCGAGCAGATTAAGGAGATGGACGCCAAACTGAGCCAACTGGAAGAGCAGCAGCAGACCATTCTGTATTCCATTCCCAATGTTCCACATGAAACAGTGCCGGTGGGAAAAGACGACAGCGAAAACGTGGAAATCCGCCGCTTTGGAACTCCTCGGGACTTTCCTTTTACCCCCCTCCCCCACTGGGAGATTGGAAAGGCTCTGAACATTTTGGATCCGGAAACTGCCGCCAAGGTGACGGGGGCCAGATTCCACTTCTACCGTGGACTGGGCGCCCGACTGGAGCGGGCCATTGTCAACTTCTTCCTGGACACCCACACCGCCGACGGCTACACCGAAGTGTTCCCTCCCTTTATGGCCAACAAGGACTCCATGACTGGAACCGGCCAGCTGCCCAAGTTTGCGGAGGATATGTTTAAGCTTGAGGGCTTGGACTATTACCTGATTCCCACGGCGGAGGTCCCTGTTACCAATATGCACCGGGACGAGATTTTGGACGGCGCCACTCTGCCCCGTTATTACTGCGCCTACTCGGCCTGCTTCCGGGCGGAGGCAGGCAGTGCCGGACGGGATACCCGGGGACTCATTCGCCAGCACCAGTTTAATAAGGTGGAGCTGGTCAAGTTCTGCGAGCCGGAAAAGAGCTACGAGGAACTGGAAACCCTAACCGCCCAAGCCGAAAAGGTACTGCAACTGCTGGGACTTCCCTACCGGGTAGTCGCCCTCAGCACGGGAGACCTGGGATTCTCCAGCGCCAAGACCTACGACCTGGAAGTTTGGATGCCTTCCTACGGGCGGTATCTGGAAATTTCCAGCTGCTCCAACCTTGAGGATTTCCAGGCTCGCCGGATGGCGGTCCGCTACAAGAAGGGGCCCAACGACAAAGCCCGCCTGGTCCATACCCTCAATGGCTCCGGCGTGGCGGTGGGCCGCACCGTCGCCGCCATTTTGGAAAACTACCAAAACAGCGACGGCTCGGTGACCATTCCCAAGGTGCTGGTTCCCTACATGGGCGGTGTCGAAAAAATTACCGGATAGGCACAACGAAATAAGGTGCTATTATGTACTACCGGCAGAACCGAACGGTTGCCTACTATGAATGTGACGTCAACAACCGGCTCAAGCTTTCCGGCGCGCTGCAATACATGCAGCAGGTTTCCAGCCGGCAGCTTGCGACACTGGACCAGTCCCCCGAACGGCTTTATCGAGAGGGACTGGTGTTCCTGCTGGTCAAAACCAACCTCAAAATTGAGCGGATGCCTCTCTGCAGCGAAGAAGTTTCTGTCGGCACGGCAGCGGTGGGAACCAAAGGCCCCCGTTTTATTAGGGAATTTGTCATCGATTCCGCCCGGGGAGAGCGGCTGATTTCCGCCTACAGCCTGTGGGTGCTCACAGATACCATAAACCACCGCATTCTGCGCCCCGGCGCCTATCCCTATTCCATAGAGATGCAGGAGCCCCAGCTGGAAGAGCTGGTGAGCGATATTCCCATCCCCAGGGAGAATTCTCCCAACGGGGATGGGAAAAGCTATAACGTGGAAATTCGTTACAGTCATCTGGACATTAACCGCCACGTCAACAACTGCATTTACGGAGACTTTCTTTGCGACGCCCTCCCCTACGACGTGGTGACTTCCAGGCAGATTCAACGCCTTGCCCTCGCCTTTCACCATGAGGCCAGGCAGGGGGACTTGTTGCAGATTTACTCCCACGCCATCTCTCCTCATTCCTGGAAGGTGGTCGGCAATCATTCCCGGGGTACCTGCTTTGATGCTTTGGTGGAGCTGTCAGGCAGATAACTTCTTATCAATCGAGTTATTTTGACAGAAGTCTTGCGTTTTCTTCATACTGTTGGTATAATAACTGATTATTAAGAAATGAGTATTTGCGCAGAGCAGAGTGAAAAAGGAGATATTGTATGCTTAACACCGACTATTCCAGCAAATTCGGCCAGCAGGGACTGACCTTTGACGATGTCCTTCTGATTCCCGCGGCAACCGATTTTCTACCCCGTGACGTGGATCTTCGGGTGCGGCTGGCCAGGAACGTCATGCTGAACGCTCCTTTGATGACCGCAGCTATGGACACCGTCACCGAAGCAGAGATGGCCATTGCCATTGCCCGAGAGGGAGGCATCGGCATCATTCACAAGAATATGAGCGTCGAGCGGCAGGCGGATGAGGTGGATAAGGTCAAGCGCTCGGAAAACGGTGTTATCTACAACCCCTTTTACCTTTCCCCCGAACACTACGCCTACGATGCCGAAAAGCTGATGGCAAAATACCGCATTTCCGGCGTTCCCATCTGCGACGAAAAGGGCAAGCTGGTGGGCATCATCACCAACCGGGATATGCGCTTCATCGACGACTACAACGTCAAAATCAAGGAAGTGATGACCAGCGAAAACCTGGTCACCGCCCCGGTGGGAACCACCTTGGAGCAGGCGCAGGTCATTCTTGCCCGCCACAAAATTGAAAAGCTGCCTTTGGTGGACGAGCACGGCATTCTCAAAGGCCTGATTACCATCAAAGACATCGAAAAGATGAACCGCTATCCCAACTCCGCCAGAGACGCGGCGGGCCGACTCCTTTGCGGAGCTGCGGTGGGCGTCACCGGCAATATGATGGAGCGGGTGGAAGCGCTGGTCAAGGCTCAGGTGGACGTGGTGGTACTGGACAGCGCCCACGGCCACAGCAAAAATATCATTGACGCCATCAAGACCATCAAAGCCGCCTTCCCGGAACTGCCTCTCATCGCAGGAAATATTGCAACGGCTGAAGGCGCCCAGGCCCTCATCGAAGCCGGCGCCGACTGCATCAAGGTGGGCATGGGACCGGGGTCCATCTGCACCACCCGCGTGGTGGCGGGCATCGGCGTTCCGCAAATCACCGCCGTGTATCAGGCGGCCTGCGTTGCGGCCAAGTACAACATTCCCATTATTGCCGACGGCGGCATCAAGTACTCCGGTGACATTGTCAAGGCGTTGGCAGCAGGAGCGTCGGCGGTCATGCTGGGCTCCCTGATGGCCGGATGCGAAGAAGCCCCCGGCGCCGTGGAAATTTATCAGGGCCGCCGGTTTAAGGTCTACCGCGGCATGGGAAGCCTTGCCGCCATGGAGGAAGGCTCCAAGGACCGCTACTTCCAGGAGGACCAGAAGAAACTGGTGCCGGAAGGGGTGGAAGGCCGTGTCCCCTACAAGGGAAGCGTGTCCGAGACCGTGTTCCAGATGTTGGGCGGCGTGCGGGCCGGCATGGGATACACCGGCTGCCGCACCATCTACGAGCTCCACGAAAAGGCCAGATTCATGCAGATTACCAGCGCCAGCTTGGTGGAAAGCCATCCTCACGACATCTACATCACCAAGGAGGCCCCCAACTACTCGGTCAACCTATAAGCGCAAAAAACAAGGGCCACCGAAGGGTGGCCTTTTTCTTTATCTAGTCAAGATTCGCGGCGGCATATTGAAAAAACACATCGTTCAAACTATAATAAGAAAGGTTAAATTAGGAGGCGGGCCCACGGCCTGCCGTCAGGAGGATAGCAATGGCGGATCAGAAAAAGATGGTGGAGGCCATCACATCCCGGGATGTGGACTTTGCCAAATGGTATACGGACATTGTCAAAAAAGCCGAGCTGGCGGACTATTCGTCGGTGCGGGGCTGCATGGTGCTGCGTCCCTATGGCTATGCCATCTGGGAAAACATTCAAAAGATTTTGGATGCAAAATTTAAGGCCACCGGCCACGAAAACGTGGCAATGCCCATGTTTATCCCCGAAAGCCTGCTGCAGAAGGAAAAGGACCACGTGGAGGGCTTTGCTCCCGAAGTGGCGTGGGTGACCCACGGCGGCAGCGAAAAATTAAACGAGCGGCTCTGCGTCCGCCCCACGTCGGAAACCCTGTTCTGTGAGCACTATCGCAACATTATCAGCTCCTACCGGGACCTGCCCAAGCTGTATAATCAGTGGTGCTCGGTGGTGCGGTGGGAGAAAACCACCCGCCCCTTCCTGCGGACCACCGAATTCTGGTGGCAGGAAGGCCACACCATCCACGAAACGGCCGAAGAAGCCGTCGAGGAAACCCTTCGGATGCTGGAAATCTATGCGGAAGTGCTGGAAAAGCACCTGGCCATTCCCATTCTCAAAGGCCGCAAAACCGAGAAAGAAAAGTTTGCCGGCGCTCGAGACACCTACTCGGTGGAAGCCATAATGCACGACGGCAAAGCCCTGCAAAGCGCCACCTCCCACTATTTCGGCGACGACTTTGCCAGAGCCTTTGGGATCACCTTCCAGGGGCGGGACAACACCCAGCAATATCCCTTCCAAACCTCCTGGGGCATGAGCACCCGAGTAATTGGCGCCATTATCATGACCCACGGAGACGACAACGGCTTAAAACTGCCTCCCGACGTGGCGCCCATTCAAATTGTGGTGGTGCCCATTGCCCAACACAAGGAAGGCGTGCTGGAAGCCGCCCGGGAGCTGACCGCCCGCTTAAAGCAGAACTGGCGGGTCAAGCTGGACGAAAGCGACAACAGCGCCGGTTGGAAGTTTGCCGAGTATGAGATGAAGGGCGTTCCCCTGCGCATCGAGCTGGGCCCCAAGGATATTCAGGAGGGCCAGTGCGTCGTAGTGCGCCGGGACAACCGCCAGAAATACTTCGTCAAGCTGGAGCAGTTGGAAGCGGAGCTGCCCAGGATTATGGAGGAATATCGGCAGGCCATTTACCAAAGCGCCTGCGAAAACCGGGCGGCCAAAACCTTTACCGCCACCAACCTGGAGGAAATGGCCGCTCACGCCGACGACGGCTACATCAAAGCCATGTGGTGCGGCAAGCTGGAGTGCGAACTTGCCATCAAAGAAAAGTTCGGCATCACCTCCCGCTGCATCCCCTTCGAGCAGGAGAAGATTTCGGATACCTGCGTCTGCTGCCAGCAACCCGCCAAGGAAATGGTGGTTTGGGGCAAGGCCTATTAATACAACCAGTCAAAAAGGACGGCTCTCCATCAGACGCCGTCCTTTTTATATTCCGAAATGAATCAGATAGTAGCCGTTTTCCTTTGCTTCCATTGCCATTTGGATGAGAGGAGAATATTCCGGCTTGTTTTGGGCCGTCAAAATCCGAAGAAAAGCTTCCATCGATGAAGGCGGTATCAGCGTAATCCCAGAGTGGGCAAGGCCCTTTCCCGGTTGTTGCAGCGTATGCCAATAGCAGTCCATCTCCTGCAAGTCCACAAGGATTGGTTCGATGAAGACGTCGTCGACGGCACTGGAGTGGTACTTTTCCGGCTCATAAGTATCGAATACGTCGTCCCAAGACGGCGTTTGCTTTAAGATGGCAAACTCATGCCTTGCCATTCCCCTTCCCCTCCCCCATTGATGTTGTTTCGATTCTATCACAGAATAGTGGTAAAGCAAAATCCGGATGTTCCTCATGGAACATCCGGATGAATCATTCAGGGGACTTCTTACTTCTTCTCGTTGAGGCAGGCGATGCCGGGCAGTTCCAGGCCTTCCAGGAATTCCAGGGAGGCGCCGCCGCCGGTGGAAATGTGGCTCATCTTGTCAGCATAGCCCAGCTTGGTGACGGCCGCCACGCTGTCGCCGCCGCCGATGATGGAAACGGCGTTGCTCTCAGCCACTGCCTTGGCAACGGCGTTGGTGCCGCCGGCAAACTTCT
>Ga0134092_1000915_pt1 | contig 27917 bp, 32 predicted proteins | sample 3_6taG_FD_94454 | JGI IMG/M metagenome (GOLD analysis project Ga0134092, IMG submission 94454) | Switchgrass degrading microbial communities from high solid loading bioreactors in New Hampshire, USA - 3_6_20_6_A3 metaG | ecosystem: Engineered > Bioreactor > Semi-continuous > Anaerobic >... | reverse complement strand
CTGCCCATTGCCTGTTGGCAAAACAGAGGGATTGGATAGTTTAGTAAACGTGTCACCACTACGTTTGTAAATGGTAACAAATGGGGTGGTGTCGTGCGCTACTGCTAGGTAGTTTCCGTCAGGAGAAAAGGAACAGCCCTGCCCCGTGTCTGCTGGCAGAACAGAGGGGTCTGGCACTGCCTCCAATCCGTCATCAATATCCGCATATTGTCTATACATTATCGCCTGATTTTTCACAATATCCTCCGTCGCTTCGGCAGTGCGGACATCCCTCCACCCATCAGGAAAGCCCCCACCGCCCGACTTAAAAAAAGCTGTTCCAACCCCCATGTCGACTTCCATGGTCACAACAGCGCCAGATTTAAACATCTCTCCTGGGGCATTGTCCAAATTTGTCAACTTGGCGGTCAATTCAGTAGAACCAATAAGGAAGGTATCTCCATCGGTATAGTCAGCCGGTGCCTTAAAACGGACGGTGAATATGTCTGGAAGAGAATCAGGCAATCCAATTAAGGTGAATACACCGTTTTCATATGTGGCAGTAACAGGAAAGAAGCTCGGCCCATATCCAGACGGGTCATACTCCGACTTGAACATTACATCATTAGCCTCTGCTGCCCCCCACGGAGTGCCTTCTTGTATGTATTCCGTCACATCGGTAATGCTAGATGTCCCGTCAGGGTTAGCCGTAATGCTATATCTTCGCCCAGTTTCGGGCGGTATCTGGTCATAAAAAATTCGGCTCAAAATTGTACCCCTCCTAATGTAAATGCTAACTTCTTGCGGGCTGCTGCTTGAATCGGAATCCACTTATATAGCCTCAAGCAAGCGCCTTCAATCCGGTTCAAATCTTCGGCCAGTGGAGCTGGATTGTTACCATACCATGTTTTGGTTTCAAACCAGTGCCTTCCAACTGTTGCGTTAGCTATCGCGTCAATAGCTCTTTCCAGAGCGTTGATTACCGTTTCATAAAACAAGCTAGTGGCTGTTATATCTGGAATCACAGGCAACGTCACATTTACATTCAGTTCACTAGCCAGTTCTCGGAGAGCTTGCAGGTTTCCTTTTATTCGTTGATAGTCCTCGGCGTTAAAATAGTCGCCTAGATAGTTTCCGTTGGCATCGTATGTAACTTTCCAGTCAGTCTTAGGCGTTTGCCAAGCCACCTATTCATCGCCTCCTTAGCTTGAGCTTTTGATTAAACGCTCCATTGTAAGTCAGCTCAAGACTATTAATTACTGCGGCCCCGCCGTCCCACATATAAACCGTGTCGTAGTTATCCAATTCGGGAAATCCGCGGGTGTCGCTCTCGTATATCACGCGCCCAATATAATAATCTCTGACCCAGTCGGCGACTTCTTGCGCCAACGATTCGGAAGCAAGCAACGGATTCTGAACTTCCAAATCTTCTCCCGTATCATTTCCATGTGCTGTTACAGTCCGCGTTGCGGTATTGACTTTCTTTCCAGTTAGAATGGCTTTCACGGTCTGCGTGGTATCAGAGGTAAGCCGAATATAAGACACATAAGCGTAATGGATTTCTTCAACTGCAACATCTTCGGAATCAACAGTAATCTCAGGCTCTAAGCATAGCTCGTGGTTAATCTTTACCCACCCAGAATTGGTTTCAACATCCACGGAAACTATATCGCTGACGGTGCTTTCCGCACTGAATAGCGTCCATTCAGCCACTACATTCCGCAGCCTAGCTTCCATGCTGCCATTCGGATTTCCATATATCTGGTCTTTGGTAAGTTCAAAGTCAGACATCATCGATGTCGTAACGTACTGAACACGAGCGCGCTGCCCCGGAACAGATGCTTTCAGGATTTCCAGCTTGACCGCATCGCAATGTCGGAACGATACAGCATATCTTTCTTTTCGAGCTTTAGGATAAATCGTGGTTGTGCTTCCCCATACTCCGTCAACTCGGCATGACAATCTCGCAGTTGCTGGAGGATGGTATGTACCCCAATCTACCTCAACGCTGAATACGTTGGTCGGGTCAGTGTAAGTAAGAATCAGTTCGTTCGGCGCGAAATTTCCTTCGCTATCAGATACGGTTTCAACGGTATACCCTGCATCCCGATAATCTGCATCGGAAGGAACCAATAATTGAGTCCCATCCAACCGTAGAAAATCAGGCTCAAAGGTAGCGTAAATCGCATTGTCTTGCTGTGTCGCCGTCTCTGCATCACTATAAGGCATCTGAATAGTGTCGGAGCTTGCAGTTGGAATCAGATCAGCAATCAACCGTTCCAGCGTGATTACGCCATTCCTATCCACGTACAGGCGGCACCTTCCAGCATTGGCAATAAGCTGCAAGGATGTTGCGTGAGTGCCTATTGGTAATGGCGCACGGGTAAATACTTTTGACAAATACGGGTCAATGTAATAGTGCTTCGCAGTCAATCCAGCATCCGCAAAAACAGCTTGCGCCAGCTCATACAGGCTGTGCTCCTCACCGTCAAACGTTGAGGTTTCGTATGTTGTCTTGTTAAGCCTTGCCAGTGCATCTTCCATGGTAAATTGAGCCGTTGTACCGGATACTCGCCATGAAGCAAGCGTCCATTCACCGCCAGGAATGACTTCCACGCCATCGCCAACATCAATTCCATAGTCTACCGTACCGCGTTGCCCGCTGGCCAAGAACCGCTGCAAAGCTGTGTCGCTGTCCACATCAAAGCGTCCATCTTCGTTAAAAAGAGTGAACATCAGGGAAGATGTAGGCAACGTGAGAGACAGTGGGCTCCCCGTATGCTTTTCGGAAAGCTCTATCAAGTCAGTGTCCGAATAGGTATATCCGATTCCAAACTCTATCCGGTTTAGCCTTGCCCTGCTTCCAGCCTTTCTCGCCTTGTCAAACCGAACAACGAGCCTGTCCACATCTTCAAGCAGAAATTCCTGTATAAAGACATACGGAATATCATCTGTAACCGTTTGTTCATTTAGTAATTCGCTGTTACGGTAACTTAACACGGTCAGTTGCGCTGGAGTGTCATATGCCTTATCAAAATGCAAGGTTAGCCCGACCATGCTATGCAGCACTGAAAACTCTATATCGATATATGGCGCTGGGTCGAACCATCCGCCCTCACCAGATACCACAGACGATACAAAACCCTGCGGCTGCCACAGAGTAGTATTGCTTGGCAACAACATCTGCTTACCATCAAGCCGTAACTGATTCGGCTCGAAAGTCGCATAGCTTACCGTGATATTCTTCCGGCTATTGATGTTTAAAGGCTGCGCATACCTTTCTGGCACGCTCCAATCGAATGTAGCATCTGGCGCTGCCGTACGGTCAAACATACCGAAATATACCGTGGCGTGAGCTTGTGCTTCGCGAATAGGGGCACGCATTATATCCTTGTACTGTTTCGTAACCGGATACATGAACGTGCCCCCTTTATACTTGAATCAAATTGGCTTGTACGTTTGTCCAAAAAGACGGTCGCATTGTGTTCGGGTCGATTAGATATGGCGTGCCACTCCGGTCTCCAACATACATTTCCATGTAGACGAAATCATTTACCCGCGGATCGAAAACTCTAAATGTGTTTACAAACCTCCCGCCTTGTTTTCGGTCAAATATCCGCAACAGATTTCTCATTTCTTCGGGAGTCAGTGCAGAAAACGTGCACTCAATCTTTAACTTATCGTCCCCCACAACGCTCCCAATAAAATTCCCTTCGGTGTTGCGACCTCCGTCTACTATGGTACTTATGATAGTCTTGCCACTGCCAAATGCAGGGGTGGGCAATTCAATTCCAGATGCTGTTTCAATCCATGCCACTGCCCATCCTCCTTAATATCCAAAGTTCGGGTTCATTCCGATAGGGTAGCCGCGACGTTCTCGTACTTTGGCTTGGTTGGTATATACCTGATCACCATCCAAATACACGATTACAGACGCTTCCCCGCCTCTGTTTTCATTCATGGCTGCTGTTACAGCCCGATAAACACCAGCCGCAACTGCTTCAACAATCTGGTCATTGTTAGCAACCGCAGCTCGTCCGCCAATGGTTCCAACCATTTCAGGGCCAGATTCGCGGGCGATAAATAGTTGGCCTTGGTTTGGGAAGCCGCCTTCGGCAAAGAAAGGCTTAATTAATGGTATTTTGAATAGGCTGAATGTTGTTTCTTCGGTTATTTTTTTTCCGAATAGGTTGATTTCTGGCAATGTAATTGTCAGTTTGTCATTGATCCATTCAATAAGTTTGTTGATAACCAAACGCGCTGCCTCCACAGCGTTTATCCATGTTTGCTTAAATCCTTCAACTAATCCTTTCCCTAAATCCAACCATTTCTGAACAGTAAACCATGGCACAACCGATTCATTCCACCATTTAACAATTCCCAAGGAGTTCCACCATGCAGAAAAAGCATTCCACTTATCAATCAACGCTTTTCTAAAATTCTCCCCCAGTGATTGCCATTTGGATAGAGTAAACCACGGCGCGACACTTTCGTTCCACCATTTGACAATTCCAAGAGAGTTCCACCATGCGGATAGTTCATTCCACTTGGTGATAATTCCTTGTTTCATGGACTCTCCAAGGGCTTTCCATTTTTCTATGGTGAACCACGGTGCTATATGCTCATTCCACAAAACAACTAGAGTCGAATTTGCCCACCAATCTTTGATGTCTTTCCATTTGGCTTTAAGTCCTTGCCAGATGTTATCAGCAAGCCCTTGCCATTTTTCTTTGGTAAACCATGGTTTAACATTACTATTCCACCAGTCGGCAATGTTACGCCACGCTTCTTTCAATTTGTCTTGTATAGTATCCCAGTTAAAGGCTCCAACAGTAGTTAGCCCAGCAGCTCCAGTTGCCATTAAAGCAATTCCCAACGGTATGTTGGCTCCACTAAATGCCAATATAGCTCCAACTACCAAAAGACTAGACGAAATTACTGACATTACTCTACCAATCGATCCACGGAGCGCTTGTTTTATACTGTCCCAATTTAATGCAATAGCTGATCCAAGTGTTGCCGCGCCAGCTACCATCAAACCAATTCCAAGTGGGATATTAGCTCCAGAAAATGCAAGCATAGCTCCTACTGCGAGCAATCCAGTTCCGACTACTGCCATAATTGCGGTAATAGTATTTTGGATATGTTTCGGCATTTCGTCCCACTTTTCGACTATTCCTTTAACAAACATAATTGCGCCAGCAGCCATTAACCCAAGCCCCAGCGGTATGTTTGCGCCAGAGAATACAAGTAGTGTGCCAACAACAAACAATCCTAAAGAAGCTGATAAAATTCCAATAGCAGACGAAAGAAACTCTTTAATCTTCCCCAAGGTTGTATTAGTCCACTCTGCTATCTCACGCATTTTATCGCTAATCGGGGATTCTTCGAACATATCGCTAAAATTCATCCCACTAGATCCGCCGCCAGCATCAGGGCTTATAATATTCAATTCATCAATTCCAAGAACTGCATTCTTTAGATTTTTAGCAGCTCCAGCAGCTTTGTCCAAGCCCTCAGCATAATCAACAGGGTATTCTTTGGCTTTTAGCCAAACAGATTGTCCAGTAAAAGCGGCAAAGAATTGGTTCATTGCATTGGCTGCAATTATCAGCCAATTAGCTAATTGCTGCAATACAGGAGAAAATGCTTTGATTACAGGCATCATCGCAGAGCCAATACTGTTCTTAACCTGCAAAGCTGTAGTAGCTAATTGAGACAATGTAGCATTAGCTTTTGTAGAATCCAAGTCCCCCAGCGTTTTGCTATATAATGCTACATTTTGGATACCTTCTTTGATTGCATTAGAAATAGACTTTAGTACCCATCGTACCATGCGGTACATGGCAATACGTTTTAAAGAAGCAAAAAATTGACCCAATCCACTTGAGCTTCGCTTTGCCTCTTCTCCTGTATCGCGAAATTTTGCTTTGATTTCATCCAAGAATTTAGGAAGTCGGCTCTTGGAACGATTAGCCTCTTCTCGTATCTGAGAAAGCCCATTGGCAACTTCGTCAACCGGTTTCCAGTCAAAGTCAATGATTCCATCTCCAAGAAGTTTAATTCCCTCTGCAGCATCTAGCACAGATTGCCCAATATCATCAAATTTTTCGCTTGCATTAACAATTGGGCTCGCACTAACAAGTGAATTAAATGCAGGTACAAGATCACCTTTTTTAGACGATCTCTTAGGAGGACCTGGAGAATACTGAAATCCGCCTCCCATTCCAGACAAGGCAGCTGAAACCTTTGCGAGAGATTCGTAATCAACGTCAGAAATCTCTTTTGCGGCTTTTGCCAACATTTGAATATTCTTGATGGTAGAGGCAGTAATTTTTGGCGCATTAGCCAAATCTGTAATTCCTTTGGCAACAGACGATAGCTTTTCACCGACGTTTTCGGAGATTGGCTCAATGGCGGATTGAAGCTCAGTAAATGCAGTTTTTAGCTTTTCGATCCCCTTCGTATTCGCAACGCGTTTCAGATTGCTTAATGCTGATACCAGGGCATTGATGCCATCCGCAGCTTTTTGACTGCTAGACCGAATTTCAATCTGTAGTTGATCGATTGTAACCGCCATCAACGCCACCACCTTTATTTTCAAATCGCTTGTTCCATTGAGTCACAAATGAAGCAAATTTTGCCGACGCATTAAGGGCTTGGATTTCTCTAAGTTCCGCCTCAGTCTTGGCAGGTTGTTCGCTGGATTGTTTGAGATTCTTTGTTGTCATCCCGTATGGTTCTTTGGGATATGGAATAGGCTTTGTACCTTTCTTTGCGAAAGCATGTAAAACAGGAGAGACGGCGCATAGAGCGTCATATATATAAGCCCCTTGCAACCAAGCATCGTAGTTAGCTCTTTCTCGCTGCATCTCGTATGCCTTGCGAAAACTTTTCACGAGCGTCGCATCTTTGAGCCAAAACAGATCATATGTCATTCCGATGCTCAAATAAAATGGAAACACTTCATAGAATTGTTCGGTGCACGTTTTAGTATGGGGAGCTTCTTCGATTAGAAGTTCGCTCCCCACTCCACGTTTCCCTCGTCCGCTTCACTGTCTCCGATAAGCGAAAGAATAGGCTCGCTATACATGTCTACCAGCTTTTCGATAAGAGTGGTTTTGTCCGGAATAGCGTCATACAGTGCATCTACCACATCACGCTTTACGGTAGGGTGGTGCATAATAAAAGCGCCTCTGAACAGCATAGGCAACATGGTGGCGGGCTTGTCGGTAATCTCAGACGGCACAAATCCTTGACGCTCCATCGTCTCGATTGCCTTGCGGTTAAACTCAAGTGTATATACCTTGCCAGACCTCTTGTCCGTAAGAGTGATAGATTTGCCCATAATTTAACCTCCTAGTTAATTACTGCTGTACAGCGTAATAGGTGTGGACGGAGTACAAACAACCGTCATTTCGACAACCTCATTTACGCCTGCACCATTGACGTAAGCCATAGCGGTACCCTTCCATGTGAATACTCCGCCAGAGCCACCCGTTCCGAACTCAAGCCAAAATGTGGTTTCGGTAGTTATGGCGTTTATAGACATAAAATCGGTTTTATCAAAGTTTGCGGTAAACTCAAGCGCCTGCTGGTCTTGTATTCCAGCTATATATGTACGCGCTCCGTCGGAAAGCGTTGTGGTTTCAACCTGTTCCGGCGCACCACCCAAATCGGGAAAACTCCTAATATCTATCAGCTTTGTTGCCGAGGCATAGTCTGAACCGGTTTTCAGTGTTACGGGGTAAGTTAAAATCGCCATGTTTTTACCTCCTATACATGATTAAATCTTTTGAAATAGTGCCTCTATATCTCGCAACCACTCGATATATCGTCTGATTCGCGTTTGGCATTTCCATCGGGCCGCAGCCAATTCGTAAGAAGCCGAGTTTCTGCATTTCCTCATCTATTAGCGCCATAATCGCTCTGCATTGGCTTTTCTTGCCTGTGGAAAGATTGCTATACACTTCGGCTTGATACATTAACTGTGCGTGGTTTTCTGTGCCCGAACTGTCAAGTGTACGTTGATATGTGCTATTATCCATCTCACGAAGCACAACGCACGGGAATTTGGATGGGGAGGCAACTGGCTCGCTGGTCATGAATGCGTTGGCGTATTGAGCTCTTACCGCCTGCGAAACTGTTGAAAACACTTCGTTCTCACAGTTAATCATGACCCGAATACCTCCTTGGCGATTTTATAAATTTCGCGCTCCATCTCCTGCGTTGCGTACCATAAAGGCATAGCGGCTGGGTTACCCCGTGTATATACTTTATCGCCGCTTTCGTCTTGGTAAGCCCATCCTTGTCGCTTGCCGTATCCCTTTCCGTATTCGCCTATCCCCACGACTCCTGCCGGTCTCGGTAGCGGATAGGGCTCTGTCGGGTTGTGATAAACACCAGAACCAAACTCGATAAAGCATACGGCATTTCCGTTGGCGATAATGGCCCACCCATTTTCGATAGGGCTAACCTCAACAGTCACGTCATTGTTGCCATCATATATCGCCGTGGTGAACCTTACCGAAGCCTCATGTGCGCCCAAAATAGCTAGACGTTCGCATAGTTGCTTTGTCTTTTCCTCAACCCACTTTTGATAGCTTTTGACTTCCTTTATGGCTTGACCGATTGATTTTGGGTCGAGAAATAGGGTAATCTTTTTCACTCTTCCGCATCCTCGTCATCTGGCTGCTCCGTACCCGGTTCTTCTAGTTCAGATTCAACCTGCGGAACTGTCATAACTTCCACTTTGCTTACCGCGTACGCAATACTATTCAAAGATTTGGCAACGCGTTTTACCACATAGTCGTGTGGTGTGGCCGTATTCCCGTCATTGTCAAGTACAGGCATGGTGTCGATCCACAGAATTGAAGTTTCGCTAATTGGGCAGCCCATGTCGTCGGTTACGATCGCCTTATCGTATGCCAACGACACGCCAAACACTTCCACATCAGCGGAACCGCGGGCAGCGGATATATTGGCATACATTTTGGCTGGCTTGGAATATTCGTTTACGTACTGGCCGGTATGGTTCCCGTCGTCGTCAGTTGTTTCGGTGCTTTTGACGTAAGTGGCGTAGTAAAACGGCTGTAAGTTTTTCCGAAGTACCCGCACTTATATCACCACCACATATGGCGCAACCCTGCTTCGAATAAATGCTGTCATATCTTCGTACTTCCAAGTACGGCTTATTCCGTTCTCCGAGTGGCTCAGCTGCCCCTCTGCGCCGCTTTGCGAATACCCGGCAACAACAGCTAATATCTGCACGGTTTCGTACTTTTCCGGCACATCATTCACACCGTCGGGTGGCCTTCCTGAATACATCCACGACAGAATTTCATCTCTTGACAAGTCGAGGTACACGGCAAGCTGCTGGTCAAGCTCCGTGCCTGTAATGTTTAACAACTTTTTCAGCTTTGCGAGCTTACATACCTCAGTCATACCGTGTACCTCCTACATTAAATCCGGTTTATTCAGCAGTAGTTGTCTGAACCGTGCCACCAGCAATGTAAACCTTGGTGCTATACTCAGGAGCAGTAAAGGTTGTAGCAATGCCGGTGAATTTTCCGTGATACCACTCCGGGCCGTGGTCAAGCCCAATCTGTCCAAACAACTGATACTTTTCCCCCGCACCAGTTTTTGCAAGCGGCTCTAAGAAGAAGTTACCTTTGCCAGGAACAGGTTGGTATACAGGCGCGATTACATCAAGATTGAGCAACAAGGCTGTTCCAGCAGGCAAGCATTCTCCCAGATACAGGTAGACAACTCCAAGCGGTGTAACAACGCTGGACAGCGAAATGCCGTTTACTTCGCGAGCCGCCGGAACCACCGTAAGGCCATTATTAACTGCATCGGCATTAATTTGGAACAAAGTGGTTGCATCACACCACAAAACCAGGCCTTGCGTGGGAGCGTTTGACTCGTATATTTTCTTCATCATGTCTGCAATAGCCCACAAACCAAGGGGCTTATTCCCCATGGCCTTTGTGTTTGTGGTAATCGCAGAAACCAAGCCGCGAGTTTTATTAACTTCCGAATCATTGGTAGCCTTGTTGTATACACCGTTAATAAAGGTGTACTCAATATCGCGAGCAACCTTTTGAAGTTTAACTGCCACTTGAAAATCAAGCTCGTTAATAGGATTTGCTTGCTGATTGGCAATATTAATGCCAGACAGCGTTCCCATATTCGATTGCTTTGCATAAGAAATGCCAACAGACTCTTGGAAGATCTGAGTTACGTTTGTCTTTTGCTCACGAGTAACAACGGTAGCATCAGGCGCAGTTAGAGACGCGATTTCGCTAATGGAAGGCTGCGAACCGTTTCCACCACCGGTATATTCCTGCCCCGTTGCAAATTCAACATGATTTGTGATTTTTACCCTCCCACCGATAGCGGACGAAAGTGGGGTGCGAGTATTACCTTTGTTAAAAAGTGCGCCACTATAATTAAGCACTCCAAAACTAGTAGCAAATTGATCAGCCATTAATATCTATCTCCTTATGTTTTGTTTTTGTTAGCTTCTTGCTGCTCAAGACGAATGTAATACGCAGCTTCGGCAAAATTTCCCGCAGCCTGAGCTGCTTGGATTTTCTGCTGATAATCAATTTTGACTGTTCCACCGGAACCAGCGGGAGGATTTGGCTCATCGGCCAAATTAGCTGCTCGTTCGGCTTTCTTTACGTTTTCGATGAATATTTGCTGATTCGCAAACACCTTTTCCATGTTGCCTTCCACAAGAGCTTGCGCCGTTTCAGTAGCCAGCACTTCATCGTATCCAAGTCCCAAGAATTTAGCCTTGCTTTCGGAAATAGCTTTTTCTTTGCGCAATGCTTCGAGTTCAGATTTCAAAGCCGCCTCTGCTTCCTGTCGCTCAGCTTCCTTACGTTCGTCCTCGGTAAGTTTTTCTTTAAGTTTTCGCTTAACTTCGGCGAGCTCGGATGCAGTTTTGTCGAACGTTTCTTTCTTTATCCATCCGCTGTAGTCAGGCTTCGCAGGTTCATAATTATTTAAGATAAGATCGAGCTTTTCTTCAGCTGTCATATCTTCTCGGTAACCAGCAATTTTCGTAATATCGATAGGCATAATCATTACTCCTTGCGTTTTATAGCCTTCTCTGGCTTATTTGTGAGATTTTCGGCTTCTCTGCCGTTTGTGCTTTTTAGCGTGCATCTCCGCACGGTAAAATAGAAAAAGCGTCAATAACCGATTGCTCGGTCATTGACGCTCAACGGCGTTCTATGTACTGCGTTTTATTGGGCACATGTATGTTATTAACCGTCTTGCAACGCGGGCACTTTACTTCCGCATTTCCTTCAAACCTTCCAAGCAGTTTGTTACATTGTTTGCATCGAACTTCAAGCAACCGCATCACCTTCCTTAGGTGTACCGCTGACAGATTGTGGTGCTGTCTGTTCCGCTTTAACTCTGTTGTAATATGCTTCGCTCATTTTAGCCGCATCTTCCGGGTCACTAAACAATCCGCAATGTGTGAACGCCAACTGCGGGGCTATCTTATCGTTTGCGAGCATGGAAGTGAGTACTTGAGACTTGGCAAGAATGTTTTCGTAGTTTCGACGAGTGAATTTCACGTCAATATCAGCAAGACTCAACGGAGTGCCAACAGTGTCTCGCAGAATCCGTAAAACAATTTTCAGCATCTTCCGCTCTGACTCTTTGAACATCAGCTCGTCGGACTTAGCTCTTGCTTCGGCGGCCTCCCATCCGTCACGCATGATAACAGCGCTTCCAGTATCGCTCGTGCTCCTTCCGCCGTTCCTGTTCGGCATTCCGACAATGTTGAGTACGGTTTGGTACATGTAGTCAATTAGTGTCTGTGTCTGCTGCTGGTCAAGCTGCTCTGAAATAACCTTAATATCAGCCTTATTATCTCCGAACCCCTTGAGCTGAATCAGCCCAGCGTCGCGAAGCACTTTTGCTTTATCCTCGTCAATCTCGCAGTTGTAAAGCACAATCAGGCTTTGTACGAACTGCTCAATTCCGTCAATCCGATTGCTCTGAACAGTATTGATAGCATCAAGTATCGGTATCACAATCTCGAACGCACCAAGCCGAGCATTGTTGAGCGGGTATTCCACAATTGGGACGTATCCTAGCGCCCTATCGCTGCTTTTTTCGATTTTCAATTCCCGATTCGACTCACCGCCCGACACTATCTCAAAATAATAATTCTGCGTGTACACGCTGTAGATTATCTTTTGGTCTTTTTGAACCACATACTTTACGCCCATCAAAGGCTTTTCGCCCAATCCGGAGTGGTACACCACAAAAGCATTGCGAGGGTCAAGCGTATGAATGTCAAACGGGGAATCGTCCTTAGGGAAATTCGTTTTCCCGCTTTTAAGATTTGGAACAACTGTGGACTCTATGTACGGTGCGTTCGGCATAACCATTCGGTATCCCAGCCCGCAAATGTACATCCATTCCGCCAGTTCTTTATCTCTTGCCGCCTTCCCGCACAGCAGCATATAGTCATTCAGTGTTTGTATTGCGGAAGATACGTCGTCCGTGCTCCCACGGCTTACATATTGCAAAGGCTCACCGCACAAATACCCAGTCTTAAACGAAACAATCTCATTCGCCCGGTTCTCAACAATCTTGTTGCAGATCTCCGGGCGAATTTGCTTTTCCCGTCTCAAAATAGGCTGCTCGCCTTTGTAGTATCGGTACAGATAATCAATGTCAGAACGATTGTTATTATGCACATCAAGAGCGTCCAGAAGCACGCTCACAACATTTTCTTTATTAATTTCAGGCTCATCACACAGTATCTTTTTGCGCCCAAAATATATCAATTATCATCGCTCCTTTAATGTTTTTCCCTCATTGACCCGCGCCGGGAGAAAGGAGGAAAGCCCGGCGCAGGTATGAGGGTGGGAGAAAGGAGGTATAAGGAAGTGTCATTTGGTGGAAGGCATTCCGCCCTAAGGAACCCTCCCACCGCCCTATCATTAAAACTCCGGAGGCCATCCCGGAGCCCAGCTGGCAAAGTAGTAGGGAGCTACAGAGCACTCCCACACCGGCATAGTCCGCAAACTAGCACCTTTTTTCAATGTTTTTCACCCCAGCGCTCCCACCCCTGCGCTTATTTTGGGGGTGTTGTATACCCACAATGTTCCGATTTTTTATTGCCATCTCTTTTCGCGCCCATCCAATCGGATGGTATCAGGGTAAAATGCTGTCGGGCGCATCTGCCCCCTGATAGCGTACCCTCCATAATCGAGCCATGAGGTACATACAAAAATCAGCGTATTGCTCTCAATGACTTTGTTATTCCTAGGGTCAAAAATCAATCTTGCAGACGGTATTTTAGCCGGTTTATGCGTGTGTCCCGTGATGGATATGTCAATGCCTTCAATGGCTAATTGGTAGTTGTCCTGTCTGCTTATTCCAGAGCCTAGCTGACCGCCACCACCACTTCCATGGGCCAAATAAATCGAGTATGTAACAGGTTTCCCATTTGCCTTTTTCCCAAGCGAAATCTTTACAATTCCAGCCCCATCCGGCAAGTACCTGTCTTTGATGCCAAGCGCCCTAAATATATCTTTCGTCGGGTCTTGGCATGACTCTCTGGTGGTTCTGTGCTCATGATTCCCGTCTGTGCCGGCAACAATCTTGTCCGAAATTGGCTCAAGGATGTCGGTAATCATTTCCTTCTGAACATCCGGCGGGTACTTCTCTTGATACACATCGGTCTTGGACGATTTGATTCCGTTGTTAATCAAATCTCCAGCCAGCAGCACAGCGGCGGTCGGGTCGTTTTTTATCCTAGTTACATACTCCCTAAACTCTCGCTCTTTGCAGTTCGGAGCACCCCACTGAACATCGGCTATGGGGTAAAGCGTTAGGTATTCCATTTCCTCCGGGTAAACTCTGACTATTACCCGCAACCGCTATCACCCCACATTCCTCTTTGCTTTACCATATTATACCACAAAATTGTCATTTTGTCAATATGTAGTGTATTATATGTGTATTAAATACTACATATTGTGTTCACCACAGACGCTTGCCAAGCTCAACCCGTGCACCAGTTCCATGGTAAAGCTCGTCAGCCAACATTGCCAAGCTGTCCGGAGCATCGTCATGAGCGTTCTTTCCAGTCTGTGAGAATGTGCAAAGCTCGTCCATAAACGCCTGATATTCTTTTGTGCGGTGCTTCTCGTCTAAGAAGTAAAACTTCTTGATGTCCGGCGAGAATTGGATAATTCGCCCCATCTTGCTCTGATTGTTTGGAGCTTTCCGAGCGACAATATTGACATGAACCCCATCTCGGCGAAGCTGTTGGTCTATCGCATCTGCATACTCTCCGCCACCATTGTTCTCCTCAAACCGTTCCTTGTGCGGTAAGTGCTGTTTTGTGCGGCCAACAACAACCGGCTGTGTCACCGTCTTGTCGCCACGGTTAAATATCACGTCGTGAATATACACATCCGTTCCATATATGTAAGCAAACGGCATGGACAGGCTATCCCCACCGCCCCATGCAACGTCGCAAACGGCAATTTTATACGGCTCCCCATCCGGCAATACGCCGTTATAGTACCTCAATTCATCGGCAGGGAACAGCAATCCTTCGCGCACATACGGCCTTCCCATATATTTGGCACACCAGGTCGCATCGTCAATGCTCGCCTTCATGTCAAGATAATACTCTGTGGAAAACCCTACTCCATAATCGTAGACAAAATTGCTTTCGCCTTTCTCGTTCAGCGCAGGAATTACCCTAAACCGATAACGCGGATTGTCTCTATATTGTTCTTGTATTCTTCCGAGCGGGTCAAGCACATTCCAGCGTGTACCAACCATCAGCTCGATTGCACCCTCTTTTTTGCGGTCTTTCAACTGGTTAAGGTACGCATCATATTTTGCCTGCAAGCGGTCAGGATTGAGGCTTTCTTCCAAATCCTCAACCAAGTCGTCCACATACAGGCATCCTCCCTCGCCAATTTCCACCGCGCCAGTAAGCGTACCGCCTATAGAACGTGCCGTGAAGGTAGGGAAACGCTTCTTTCGGTTCAGGTCTATGGTTTCGTTCTTCGCAGACGTGTCTACAATCCGTACGGAAGGGAATACGTCAGCCCATAAGTAGGTAGATTGATCTGTAAGTATCGATAATACTTCTCGATAAAATCCATCCGTCAGCTTATCACTATGCCCAGACATTACACTTGCCACATCCGGGCGTTTACCCATCAGCCAAGTCATGAAGAAAATACACAAAGTGGATTTTCCGACGCGCGGGGGAAGAGACACCCCGAGAAAATCTAACTTTCCATCCGCCAAATCCTGTAAGTCCTGTACCAGCGGACGGAGCACCTTGCGCCTAGGCTGATAAAACCGTTTTTGCGGTTCCCGGTTCCATTCCAGATAGATACAATACGAATCGAAATCATCCTGCGCCATATACAAGTACGTCTTTTTGTTCAGCTCGTAAAATTTTGCAATCAGCTCCGGATTGTCCAACTCCCTGACCATCCGAGCGGTTTCTTTCCGGAGCCACAGATTATGTTCAAACGACTTTGGCTTGTCCTCTTTTCCAAGTGCTCTAAGCGTGTCGAAATAGTCCTGATAAGCCTCAAAATCATGCGGATTCTTATCAATTGCCGCTTTGATGCTCTTCAATATCTGCTCAATAGACATAAAAATAAGCGCCCTCCCTCGTTCGGAAAGGCGCTCATGGGCGCTCAAAATTGTCTAATTGTTATTGTCTCAAGAAATACTCATTTACTAAATCATAAAACGCATCCGAATACTGCTCTAGCAATCCGCTATCAAACCGATCCCCGCCCTGTTTTACTCCGCTACTTATCATGCTTGCCAATGCGTCAATTTGCTCGCTAACCTTGCTCCATACATCTTTGAGTTCTGAATATTCTTCACCCAACCCAGCCATGAACTCATCATAATCTGATTTCTTTCCCATGGCTTTGTTGAATTGTTTCACCGCAAAACCAATATCGATTGTATCTCCAGTAGCGCTTTTCCCAGTCACAATATAAGAATCAATATCTACAAACGTATTCCAAACATCATCTACATACCATTCACGAACCTCGATAACCTTCTTTTTAATTTCCTGACGATTATCTTCCTGATCGGTTCTCGAATTTTCACTCTCATCCGGTGACTTAACTACTGTAACTGCAACTGAGCTTTCCTGAGCCGAAGGCTCTGGCTGTTCCGATGAACAACCCGCCATAGCAATTAGACATATCGCCAGCATTACTAAAAGACACCGCTTCACTTCATAAACCCCTTTCTAACTTATTAATTCCTATCATGCCACTCTATTCACCAAATTATACCACTGACTCCTGCTTATTCCAAGTCTATCATATGCTACCAAACAGTTAATTTGGCAACTATTTTCGGTCATTCAAAATCGGCTCGTGCTGTCCTTTCACCCATTCACTATTCTTCCCATACTTGTAAAACCCCTGGTACAGCCTTTCATTCCCCAATATAAACTGCACAGTGCTAATTGTAAACTCCCCGCCACTCTTATTCCTATACCCAGCAGCATTCAGCACATCCACAATCTGCTTAAATGTAGCGCCGTCTCGTTTCATCTCAAATATTTTCCTTACCGCCTCGGCCTCTTCTGGCACAATTACCAGCTGCTTATCCTTCACCGTGTACCCATACGGTACTCTCCCGCCAGCATATCCGCCCTTAGCAGCCTTAACCGCCCTTCCACCGCTAGTGCGTTTCGTAATATTCATCCGCTCCTGCTCTGCCACAAACATTACGAAAGCCTCCAAAATCCCGCTAAACACACCAAGTTCCCCGAAATCCTCGGACACACTAATAAGCTCCATGCCCTTCGCGTACAACAGCTGTTTATAGTAAAAATACAGTTTGATTTCCCTCGCCACTCTGTCATTCTTGGCAACCACAACCGCCTCCACTGGAGGATTCTTTATTTCCCCATATAGCAACCGATCCAGTTGTGGCCGGTTATCCTTAACCCCGCTCTCCCCCTCGTCAATATACCAGTCCGAAATCTGCATATCATTCTTCGCGCAATACTCCATAATCATCTTCTTTTGCGCATCCAACCCAAATCTATCTTCACCGGCTTGCGCATCCGTGCTAACCCGGCAATAAGCTACTACATTCCGCATGTCATTTCCTCCCCTCTATCATTACGGTTTAATGTTATCACATTCACCGTAACGTGTCAACTGTTTTTCCGTAAAAATCTCGCTTTTCTTTTATTGCCTCCCACCGTTTGCACCCACACAATCCGCAAAACTATAAAAATACCTGTTCGTTGCCCCGTTCGTTACCCCATTCGCTCCCTATTCGTTCCGTACGATTGTCCATATGCTTCTAAACCTTTATAAACCGTTGATTTTTTATTACTTTTAAAATCCTAGGTGGGGTTTCTCGTTTATTGTGTGGGGTGGGGGTTGGATTCAATCCTTCCCTCCCGCCCCTCTCTTACTCCCTCTTTTCTTTTTTTGCTTTTTTTTATTTTTGGCGTATTCGTGGGACTTACCTCGCCCAGGCCGCGCCGGCCATATCCCCCACCGGGGCACCCGCCGGCCGGCATGACTGGGCGACCGGATCGATCGCGCAAGGGCGAGCTGGAAGCAAATACCAGCCAATTATTACGGTAAATCAAGATTTTCCTATTGACAATTACGGTAAATCGTGATACAATGAAACCGTAAAGAAAATTCCGCCGGCGCGGTAACAACTAATGGAGGTAATCAGCATGACCCGCACAACCGTTGACATCTACAGCATCATTAACGCTATCCAGTCTGCGTATCGCAAGTACGGATACACCGTGTACGGCATCCGTACCGGTAAGGCCAAACGGGTTGGCCAGTATTGCGCCATGTCTTATGACTGGACCGCTGAGACCAAGACCAGACTCAACGGCACCTGCGCCACCGAGATTTCTCGCGGCTATGACCGCGGCTACGAGAGCGACGACCCCGAAGACGTTGAGTATTTAGCTGAACAAATCCGCGAGGCCCTTGAGCTACACCAGGACTACACCGGGGAGATGACCTACATCGTTGCTGGGGAGCGCGCTGAGTACGGGGACGACCTGGGCGAGATTATCATCAACAACAATAACATCCACCGCATGGTTGGCGCTAGGGTTATCGCCATCCTGTAACAACAAGATTTCAATCCACGCTCCCCGTGAGTGAAGCGACCATCTGGGCAATTTCCCGCGGTTTTTCCGCTGTTATTTCAATCCACGGTCACAACGCACCGATGAAATCAAGAAAGGGGAACATGAAAATGCTGAACGTCTTAGAAGAGAATGCCCGCAGAGCGAAAGAGGCTAACAGCTTTAGCGACTACAAACCCGGCAGCGCCACCGCCGAATATAACGAGTATTGCAAAGCAGCCGAAGAGGCCGCCCGCAAAGCGAAAGAAAGACTGGCCCGGGCCGGTGCCACTGCAGAACGCGCCGAAAGAGTTGATTACCTGCTGAACCTCTACAAAGTAAAAAAACTGGCCTGGCTAAATGAGCTTTATGAAAACCGCGCCCGCGTCCCGTCAATACTCGTTGCAGGCGGGTCGAACTTCCCCGTCAGAGCGAAGGAGAGACAAAACGCCCGCGAAGATGCTTTGATGAAGCAGAACCCCGACTCGATTATAGACGAAATCCGGGCAATCGGGCAGAACGCCGGAACGATATACAGCGACGACGAAAACGCGGTCGAGCGCATTAAAGCAAAAATCGCGACGCTTGAAGCTGCTCCCCCTGATAGATGGGGATATAACAAAGCCGAAATCCGCCGCCTTAAAGAGCGCCTTCTAAAGCTCGCGCCGGAAGAATTTGCAGAGCAGCAGGCAAATGTCTCGGTAAACGGAGCTAAAACCTTTGAGGAAATAGTCGCTTTATGGGGAACCGGCAGAACTCGCAAATCAACCTTTAACCCCGAGAGTCCGGAATGGTATTACGAGCTTTATCTCAACTTCACCGACGGCAAACGGCATTACAAAGAATTTCTATCGCTCCAAGTTGACGAGACCGGCGAAAACCTGCTCCGCTATAATCTTGATAAGCGCGAGATGGAGGCAATCCCCCTGACCGCCGAAATGAAATACGGCCTAATTATCGGGCGCATATCCGGCAGCGGAAACAAGGCGGTAATTTATCAGCATCTCAAGGGCCTATCACCCAAAGCCCAGGCAAATGCCGCTGACGGAAGCGACTCCCCCGAAACAATAACCATATGCGGCGAGACCGCCCGTATTATCAGGAACAAATACGATATGCGCCTGCAGTTGATTTTTGATGAGAAGCCAAGCGAGAAAACCCGTAGCACGTTAAAATCCAACGGCTTCCGCTGGGCCCCTTCCTGCTCCGCATGGCAGCGGCTTTTGAACGACAACGCAGAATACGCGCTTAGGAGAATATCCGATAAATAACGCAGAGTGACCCGGCCTAGCCGGGGTAATGCGGGGCCGGAAACGGCGCGGTCACAACCCCGCAAGGATTGACATTATTTGGCAACAACAGTAAAATCAAATTAAATAGCAGCCCCAGCGAAGGGGAGAAGGGAGATAACTATGAGAATCAGTTGGGAATTAAAACAGGCCAATGATCGCGCAATTGCGCGCGTACAAAAAGCGTTGTCAAAATACGGGCCGCTGGACGGCCCAGACATGCCGAAAATCCAATTGATTAACAACGATTGGCGCGATGGAGTCAAACTCGTCGGCGGTCATTACAACCTGATCACCGCAATCATCAGCGACTTGCACGTGACCAATTATGGACACCAGCGATTTGATACGCCACCCTATACAATCATCTATTTGCCTGCCGAAAGGCGGTGATTGCATGGTTGGCTTGCGCAGAAAGTATTGGTACACGCCCCCGCTTGACATCCTCGGCGGGGGCCAACATTTAGCCAACGGAGGGTGCTATCAGCCCGAAAAAATAGCGGGCATATTGTCGCAGGTGGGCCTGACCTGCATACCAGCGGGGCACACAATCGGCGCGCAGGTGGCGACGTATCATTATAACCTTGCCCGCCTGCAAGACTACAACAAGGCCGCCAGGGCGGTCAAGGCACTATCCGCCGCGCTGCATGTACCATGTGCGCTAGTACCGTCCAGCCAGGCGCATATAGCAATCCAGATCGCCCGCCAACAGCGCGGGACTGTCACACTGCGGGACGTAGTCCAGCACCTGCCAGCCAGCCGCACATCAACGACGGCGGCAATCGGTGTGGACGATTCGGGGCGGCCCGTGATTATTGATCTGACCGACCTGCCACACCTGCTAATAGCGGGTGCGACCGGCTCGGGCAAGAGCGTGGCACTCAACACGATCCTATGCAGTATGCTATATAGCGCCGCGCCGACCCGCCTACAGCTTGTACTGATCGACCCCAAGCAGGTGGAGCTGTCGGCCTATGCGGGCCTACCACACCTCGCCGCGCCCATCATCACCAGTGCGGCCGAGGCCGTTAAGACCCTAGATGCCGTCAATGCCGCCATGGATAAGCGCTATAAGCAGATGGCCCGGCAGCGCGCCAAGAGCAGCGACGATATAGGCTTGCCCCGCATGGTCATAGTGATCGACGAGCTGGCCGACCTCATGCTAACCAGCCGCAAGGTGGTCGAGCATAGCATTGTCCGCATTGCCCAGCTTGGCCGCGCCGCCGGAATCCATTTGATACTTGCCACGCAAAAACCGCTGGTTTCCGTTGTTACGGGCCTGATCCAGGCAAACACGCCATGTAAATTGGCCCTGCAAACGGCCTCAACCGGCGATTCAGTTCGGATTTTGGGCCACAAGGGCGCGGAAAAACTGCTGGGCCGAGGCGATGCGCTGCTCAAACTGCCGGACAGAGTGCAGGAAATCCGCCTGCAATGCGCGTACACATCCGATCAAGACGTTGCCGCCGTGGTCGAGTACTGGAGGCACAACGCAAAACGCCGGGGCTAACTGCCCCGGCTTTTCTTTTGCCAAAAAATGCCGCATAGCCGCTAGACGCCCTAGGACGCGTTTTAAGCGGCTTTTATCTTTGCCCTAGTGTTTACACTCGCAAGATATAAAAACCGCTCCCGCGCCATCCTAGGTCTCTCTGTGTCGATTGTACGCACTGCGCCCATATGCACCACGCAAAAGCCAATGTACAAAAGGCGCCCCGGCAGCTCATACTAAGAGTGCCGGGCCCTTTCTGCGCCTATTCGCTTTCTGCACCTTCTGCTTCTATCGCCTCTGGCAGCGCCATCTTGTATTTCTGCGCCATCTTGTCCGGATCGCTTTCTGCGCCTAACGGCTGGTTCGGGGTCAAGACGTATTCTTGCTGGTCTTTCATGCCGTAGTAGTTTTTTGCTCGGAATATGTAGGACACGGGATTTATGGCCCCTTCTAGCAGCAATTTCGCATCAAAAGTGCGCAAAAATTCCTTGGCCTTTTTGATGATGTCGGCGGTCTCGGTGCTAAAGCCATGCCTTCTGCCCGTCTCCCAATCCCACACAGTCGACATAGTGTACCCTGTAACCTGCGCCATCTGCTCCACCGTAGGTTTCTCCCCGGTTTCTGCACAGTGTTTAAAATACCAAGCAAGTCTTTCTTTCAATTCCTCATCGCTCTTAACTTTTGGCAAGTCATATGTAGCCAATGTTTCTTTGAGCAGTCTTGAGACAAGCTGGCGTTTCTCGTCTCCTTCTACAAGCAATCCGTTGTCCCCAATCACTGGTGATTTTTCGTGCGGTCTTTTCTTTACTATCTCTTTTCCCGCTTCGACGACGCTGTTTGCTTCTACCGTCTGGGGTTTTGGCGGTCTCCCTCGCCGTGCAGGTTTGTTTTCTGCCATGTTATCCCTCCTGCTTTTCTATTTTCCATTGTAATTTACTGGAGATTTTTACGCGTTCTTTCTCAACGTGCTTTTATATTGCCAAAGCCAGATTATTCAAAAATTCCATTGTAAATTACAATGAATTTCTCGAAACTCTGGCACGCCTTAACCTTTCTGCCATCTCTTGCCGCCGCTCTAATGTCACCACCTTTCGCAATAAGTGGACAAGCCCTCGCTCGCCCGCCATTCTTACCATGGTGGAAGGGACACACCCTCATTCCGACCCGTGGTAAAGAAGGTATTGTAGCTTTGCCGTTTCCATTCCGGCCAAGACATAACCTCACGGTGCAGAGCTTTATATCTTGGTTCGCTCCGTGTAAAGCTCGTCTGGAAATCCAGTCTGTTCTGCATGGTTTTTTGCTCGTCGTGTATGTGCTTTTCGTTGTTCATCCATTCGCCTCCTGTTTCTTCCCACGGGAGAAGCACCCCCACCGTTTTTGCGTTTGTACATTTGTACACGGTTTGTACATCCATGTACAAACGATTTTTGGCTTTGTAATGCGGGTTTGCGGGGTCGTTTGTACATTTGTACGTGATTTGCAAATATATCTCTATAAAATAGAGAAAATAAAAATCACTCACGCGTAGAAATATATATATCTCATGTACAAATGTACAAATTATTAAAAATATGGCTTAATAATAAGGTTTTTCGTTTGTACATTTCCTTGTACATGTTTGTACATTTTCGAAAAAAGGGCCAAAATGTACAAGAAAACTTGGAGAAGTGCACATATCCATGGGGTGCTTTGTTGTGCGATGTGCATAGAAACATGTGTTACATTTCTGTTATGGAAACTGCTCAATATTCTCGGTTGGTTTTAGTGCAAGTTTCACATAATAGGCTTGAGCGCCATTCACGGAACGGTAATGGACAAATCGGCCGTTGGGGTGTTTTTCGAGATAGCCTCTTTCTGCCCATTTGGACTTGACGGCATCGAAATCAAAGCCGACGTTGTCCATGATACGGCACAGGACGCTTTTATTGATGTAGGCGTATCCGTCCGAAATTGCTCCCCATACCTGGCGTGCATCAGACGAGAAGTTGACGTTGTTTTCTGCGATGCTGTCGAGGACGAATTGATAGGCTCGCTCGGCAATGTCTACTTCGTTGGCGCTGCAAATGTAGTCACGAATATCTGCCACGGTAAGAGAGGATTCGCCGGGCCAGAACAATCGGGATGCAATGGTGTCACCGGTAAGGATAAGGGCCATCGCCCCGGCTTGCTTGTCCGTGGTGTCGGTGCTCGATATGATTTGGGTAAAGAATGATTTATAGATTTCAGTTACCGCCTCCTTCTTAACTTGTTCGATGAATGGGTGGCCGGCACAACCGTAATGGGTGCGGACAAAATTGGCGACTAGGTTGCCGTTCTCCACGACTTTATCTTTGCACTCGACTTCGATAACACGGTTTTTGGCTCCACCGCCTGACGCTGCCTTAATGCAAGGTTCCTCGCCAGAAAAGATAAAGCTGCATTTCCAAGAGCGCATTTCATTGACCTTGTCGTAGGACATTCTACCGCGATCAACGCCCTCCGTGATGCACATGATTAGGTTGTCGTAGTTCGTCCAGCGTGACTTGACGGTTTGCAGCTCGTCACCGGCAAAGGGGAGGTTGCAAAGGAATGCAGCCGTGGAAAGCATTGAGTTTGTGGTCATGTTCATGGTGCGGGTCAGCTTGCCCATTGCAGGGTCTCCCCAAATGGACATGGCAACCATTAAGCCAACCGTCTTGCCGCTTCCTGTACCACCCCACAGATGGAATACAAAGGGGTTTTCCCCGATTAGCTCGATTAGTGGAGAGGCAAACGAGGCGGCCATACATAGGCGCAAATCAAGGCTCTGGCGGAGTGGGCGGACAAAGTCAACCCACTCCTTGAGCGTGCCTTTCTGTGTAATGGCTTTGTACAGGTGTTTGAATTGGTCGTCACCATCAAATACCACTTGGTCGGTGTACGGCATGAACTCGCCGTCAACCCATCCCATGACCGATTTTGCGGGCTTGTGCGGTAGGCAAAACAGGCTGTCGGCCACCACTTCTGATATGTACTTGACAAGCGTGGCGGCATTTTCGGAATTGACTTCAAGCCCTTGGTCTGCTAACTTGATGATAGAGCTACGGTTTGCTGCGACCGAGCGATCCACAATAATTGACTTCCATTTATTGTGTTTAAAAAAGGAAAGCTGGAGTTTTTCTGTGTGCGTGTCGATATTTTCCAAAATTGCTGTGGGCAATACAGGAATTGGGGAAGCAATTTCTGTATATGAATCCACAGGCTTGCCTTTTTTGTATATTGTTCGCTCGCGTCGCACGCCGTGCTCATCAACCTCCCAGTCGCCCAGCGCAATGTTGTCTTGGATTTCATCGAGCTTACGTTCTATGGCTTCTAGCAATGTTTCACCACGCTTTCAGTGGTTATAACAGGGTGTCGATTAGGTATTCCTGATAGCCGATTTTTTGTATGGCTTCGACGTATAAGGGGTGCGGTTCCTCGTCGTGGTGCTTTGGAGCATACTGTCTGCGGTTCCGGTCAAGCCTGATCCATTCGTCCCACAGGGAATTGTATAGGGCTTGATAGGCTTGCTTTTCAGCTTCGGCTTGTTGACGCTCCGCCATGATTTTCTCGTGCCGTTTCTTTGCTTCTCGCTGCTCTCGGAGTGTCATTCTGCGGTCAAGAACAGCGCCGCAACAAAAATCGGTGTTGAGCTTGTCCAAGGCGGATGGGAAGTCGAGCCCGAAGATGTGCTCCACGAAGTTAATCACGTCGCCACCGGCTCCGCATACGAAGCAATGATATCCCCAGTTAGAAAACCAAAGGTTCGGGTCTTTCCCGTTGTGGATAGGACAGGGGATACGGTTGTGGCGAGGGGTTACTCCTGGGCAGTACATGGCAACCGCATCCTCCATGGATACGCGGGATTTGATTAGCTCGGCTGCGAGTGTGTAGTCGGTCATATATGTGCGGCTATTTTTCGTTAAGTAATTCGGGATTGTCGTGGATGTTGCCAATAACCTCAATTGTGACTATTGGGAAGTTGTATGAACCAAGCGGATTATACATATATCCCAAAGGTGAGTATTCTTCTGCCCATTTCCCTGCAAAAGTAAAATCAATGAAATCAATTTCGACTATGCTTTTTGTATTCATGCCTTTATAAGTATTGGTCAGTTCGACAATATCGCCCTCATAAATCTCCTTACCGTTCTTGTCTTTTAAGCCTGTAAATTGTCCTACGGTAGATGGGTAGACTTCAAAAACATATAGAGCCGACGCATAATCAGGAACAATATAATGCTTTTGATTATCTATAAACCCATAATAGACATAGTAACCATACACCCATTCGCCATTATCTAACCGCTTGCCTCTAAACTTAATTTCTCTCATTGCGCTTCCTCCGCCACACCGCAAATGATATATTCAGCATTATCCTTGATTGCTTGCAGTACACTTTCCTTTGCTTTCCGAGCGTCACGGATAGTGTCCACCAGTTCGCCGGCCTTTACGCAGGCATACACACACACCAAAAACGGGGCGCGATAAGTGTTGACTTTCATTTCTTTTCCTCCTTCGTGCTTAATAGCTGCTGGTAAACTCGATAGGGACAAGCATTTCGGGCAGGAAGTTGATTTCGTAATGATACGGGCTTACGCCAGAGCCACTGATATCTTCCACCGCGTAAATTGTCCATTCGTTGAGGTTTACAAAATGCTTCTTGTATTGTCCCGGAGCAACCTCAATGATGATGTCCAAGTCCCCTCCATCTTTAAGCACAGACAGATTTCCGATCACTTCAAGGACAGGCTTATCCGTTCTTGCGTTAATGACAACCAAGCGGCGGGTGATGTTGAAGTTATCAGCTTCTTTCGAGAGGTTGTAGGATACTCTTTTAGACTGTATGCTGCATCCTGCCAAACAAACAAGGAGCATGCACAGTACCAACAACAAAGCGATTACCTTTTTCATTTTTGTTCCTCCTTATTACTTATTTGGGATGGTTGCTTGCACTCTCGGCCTATAAGTCCGCACTCTGTGATATTCTTCCACCTTTCTGGTTTTTCCGAGGACTTCCCGCAGCAGGTTCATCATGTTTTTGCCTTTGTCGCCGGTGAGGAACTCGTAGATGGGTTGGTTGGCTTCTACCGTGTCTTTGTATTGGCGGCGTTCCTTTCTGACTCGCTGGAGGCGTGTTGCCAGCCGATTGCGGGCGTTTTTGTCTATCGGGTCAAGTTCCAGGCTATGTAGGATGTCTTGCGTTTCCTTGTCTTTTACATTGACTTGCTGGTAGGCCCATTCGTAATCTTTGGTGGCTTGCTCGAAGGCTGAAATGATGTTCCGAATATCTTGGGCCAGCACTCAGATCACCTCTTTATCTCTTTGACTGGAATACCCTTAGCCTTTGCGTATCCGTACTCCATGCAGCATCCCTTACTGTTTTTCCAGTCCCCGCATAGCCACAATTCGTCGCAACGGGATAGCGCTTCAAAGCAGTGTTCCATTCCGGTAAGATAGGGGAGTTCGCCGTACAGGAAGCCGGTGGCGTGGAGCGGGCTGTAGAATGTGTAATCAGGGTATTCTTGGACAAAGACTACCATGAGATCTTGGACACAACGCAGGTTTTCGGCCTTGCCATCATACGGGTGAGCTAAATAAATCAATTTCATGGCTTGTCCTCCTTGTTCCAAATTACGATCATGCTTGGAAATGGTGCAGAGTTTTCGCTACCACCGAATTTAAGCCTGCCGCGTATGAATCTGACTTCTGCTTTTCCCAATATGTAATTGTGGAATCGTGCAGTATCAGTCCTAGCTGGGAGTAAAGCAACAACGGTTGTGTTAGGCTTTTGCGCTTCTTCATAGCATTTTTTTACCCATGCGGTTTGTGCGCCGTTCGAATATGGCGGATTGCAAAACACCGTTTCGCCTTGCCAATCTTTAGATAGGCCATCGTCTGCTTCTGTATAGTATTTTCTGCACTTTGCATTCTCCGATGTGGCGCACGGGTCAAGTGTAAAATGAAACTCTGCATCCAGTTCGTCGAATAGTTCTTGTGGAGTTTCCCAATCATCCTTTCCAGTAGAAAACAGGGAACGATTCATTCCTTTGGCTCCTTGTTTATAAAGCATATTTGTCAACGTATTTCCCATACGACAACCCTTCAGCTTGAGCCAAGACCACGATTTCTGGAATAGTCAGGCGTGATCTGCGACGTGGGTTGCGGAGTTTTTGCTGAGTGGCGCGCCAGATTTTTGCAAGTTCACCTTTTGGGTATTTTTGCGCAACGTAGGCGTGTTTGTTACATGTTAGGCAACAATATATTTTATTTTTCCGAGTGGTTTCAAATTTCTTTCCGCAGAAATGACAGGTTTTAATCATCGGCATCCTCCTTCGGCGGAAACGGCATCCAGTGGGTAATTTTTACGCAATTTTCGCCAACTTCGCCCCCGGTAAACCATCCCTCATGATATAATTGCCTTTCGCCGTTTTGGTAAATACCAAATCCTACTCTTCCTCTGGCGTCAAGACACAACACGACTTTGGAAATTCCATATTTCTCTATGCATTCTGGTAATCTGTCATTTACACTTATCCATGCGGAAAGGGAAAGGTCGATTTCGTCTTCTTCCAGTTCGACTTCGATTTCAGATTCCACATACAAAGCCGGCCGAACGCCCCTGTTGACGCCGTACGCGTGGTCGCTGCTCAGCGTGCCGTCCGTGCTGACAAGCCGCGCGCTGTACGAATAGCCGGCGTACGGGGTTATAAGCCACCACCAGTCGTCCAGGTCAAGAAGTCCCTGTTCGCTGTACTTTCTGAACATGGTTTCAGTTAGCAGGCCGATTTTGTCAGTAACACTTCCGTAAATGTTATTGCCGGAGCTGTCGGTAAGGTCCCATTCTGCCGGAATGATGTTTTCCGACAGGATCGGGCCGCCAGCTTCGTCAAAACTATTCAGGAAGTCACGGTTCAGATCGGCGCGAAGGGTGCTTGTCCGCCAGTTGTTCGCTTTCCAGTCTTCAGGCCGGTTCGGCTTAAATGGCTGACAAGTGAATGGCCGG
>Ga0134092_1000911_pt1 | contig 27959 bp, 28 predicted proteins | sample 3_6taG_FD_94454 | JGI IMG/M metagenome (GOLD analysis project Ga0134092, IMG submission 94454) | Switchgrass degrading microbial communities from high solid loading bioreactors in New Hampshire, USA - 3_6_20_6_A3 metaG | ecosystem: Engineered > Bioreactor > Semi-continuous > Anaerobic >... | reverse complement strand
TTATATAACTGCATAGTTTCAACCTCCATTATCGATTTTATAACTATTTAAATTATAACCTTTTTTTGTATTAACTTTATGTGAAATTTGTTATGAATTTGTGAAAATAGCTCCGTAAAACATTGACACAGTGATTTAATTTAATTATAATAATCATCAAAAATAGATATGGCAGAAAGGCAAGGATGGGGCAAAGGCATATATCGCTTTCGACAGGGAGAAAGAGCCGTGATTGAGAGCTCTTTTAGAATAGTGGTATGTCTTCCAACACCCCGGAGCTGAAATCTTGAACTCTAAGTAGAGGTTTACGTTTAATTGCGTTAAATGCTTGAGTGGGATTATCCAAACAGGGTGGCACCGCGGGAAAACTCTCGTCCCTGATATGTTATATCAGTGAGAGAGTTTTTTATTTTTATCTAATTAGGAATAATATTGTTAACTATAGAAAAGGAGTTGATGATATGGGGAAATTTAAACGCAATTTCTATTGTGGCGATTTAAGACCTGAACATGAAGGCAAAGAAGTATGTCTTACCGGTTGGGTTCAAACCCGACGAGATTTAGGAGGTCTAATTTTTGTTGATTTAAGAGATAGGAGTGGAATAGTTCAGGTAGTTTTCAATCCAGATCAAAAAGAGGCTTTTGAAACAGCTGATAAAATCAGAAGTGAGTATGTAATCGCAGTGAAGGGCAAAGTTTGCATGCGCCCGAAGGAAAATGTCAATTCGAAGATCTCTACAGGATATATTGAAGTAATAGGAAAAGAATTGGAAATTTTAAGCATTGCTAAAACACCACCATTTGCAATAGAAGACAATGTCAAGGTTGATGAAAGCGTAAGGTTAAAATACAGATATCTTGATTTAAGAAGACCGAAAATGCAACACAACATGATTTTCCGCAGCAAAGTCAATAAGGCCATAAGGGATTTTTTAGACGAAAACGGCTTTATAGAAATTGAAACACCTATTTTAACTAAGAGCACACCTGAAGGTGCTCGTGATTATCTGGTTCCCAGCCGATTAAATCCGGGAGAATTTTACGCATTGCCTCAATCACCTCAGCTATTTAAACAGATATTGATGGTAGCTGGTATGGAAAGATATTACCAGATTGCCAGGTGCTTTAGAGATGAGGATTTGCGAGCAGACAGGCAGCCTGAATTTACTCAATTGGATATGGAAATGTCTTTTGTAGATGTAGAAGACGTTATTGCAATAAATGAGAAACTGATTAAATACGTTGTTGAAAAGGTTACTGGAAGGCAAGTAGAAATACCGTTTCCCAGAATGACATATAAAGAGGCTATGGAAAAATACGGTTCTGATAAGCCTGATACCAGATTTGGTATGGAAATGGTTGATATATCTGATCTGGTGGAAAACGTAGATTTTAAAGTGTTCAGCCAAGCGGTCAAAGGTGGCGGCTGTGTTAAGGGTTTAACCATAAAAAAAGGTGGAGAAATCTTTAGCAGAAGACAAATCGATGAACTAGGAGAGAAGGCAAGCGAGTTTGGTGCAAAGGGCCTTGCATGGATCAACATAACTTCGGAAGGAATAAAATCTCCCATAGCCAAGTTTTTTGACGAAGCAACATTAAAGCAAATTATAGATAAGTTGCAAGGCGAGACCGGCGATTTGCTTGTGTTTGTAGCAGATACTAATTCCGAACTTGTAATGACTTCATTAGGTAGTTTAAGACTTTATTTAGGGAAAACCTTGAATTTAATTGATAAAAACAAACTTAATTTTCTCTGGGTTACAGAGTTTCCACTACTAGAATACAGCGAAGAAGAAAAGAGATTCGTAGCAAAACACCATCCATTCACATCGCCCATGGATGAGGATATACCGCTTTTAGATGAGAACCCTGCTCAAGTCAGGTCAAAAGCTTATGACATTATACTAAATGGTACAGAACTTGGCGGAGGAAGCATAAGAATACATGATGCGGCTTTGCAGGAGAAAATGTTTAAGGTACTTGGGTTTTCAGAAGAACGGGCAAGACGAAACTTTGGATTCTTGCTACAAGCCTTTGAATATGGCACACCGCCACATGGTGGAATAGCTTATGGTCTTGACCGTATGATTATGTTACTTTTAGGTCTTGACAGCATAAGAGATTGCATTGCCTTTCCAAAAACACAAAACGCTTCTTGTCTCATGACTGAAGCACCCAGCGAAGTGGATATAAAGCAGCTTAATGAACTTCACATTCAGGTAAAAAAATAAATATTAAGGCATATAATGGCATGGATATATTAGCGTAAAACCTTGATAAACAGCGGGTTTTATGGTAATATAAATCTAGAATTAAAAAAGAAACCCTGCTGTGTGCGTGTAAACTGGCATTGTAAAGAGCCAACACATAGATATAGGGAGTCCGGTCTCTAAGTGTGGCATATATGCCCTCTTTGAAGGGAAATATAAAGCACTTAGGAGGACACCCACCTGGTTGAGCCGGGTCTCTATTACAGTCAGCGAACACGGCATGGTGGGGGGTTTTTTATATTTATACAACAATTATGGAGAGATGTTCTTGGAAGAGAGATTTTTTTCTAGAACAGAATTGCTAATAAATAAAGAAGGCATAGAAAAATTAAAGGCATCAAAAGTAGCCATTGTGGGAATTGGCGGTGTTGGCTCATTTGCAGCAGAAGCTCTGGCAAGAGCAGGTGTTGGAACATTTACAATTGTGGATTCAGATATCATTGTTCCTTCTAACATAAATCGTCAAATTCATGCTCTCCATTCTACAGTGGGTTTGCCGAAAGTAGATGTAATGAAAAAAAGGATTCTCGATATTAATCCCGATGCAAAAGTAGTTAGCATTCGAGAATTTTATTCTGCTGAAACGGCTTCCCAAATATTATCAGATGACTTTGATTATCTTGTAGATGCTATAGATAGTATAAAATCAAAAATTAATTTAATTGTCAATTGTAAGAAATTAAATATTCCAATTATATCTGCAATGGGAGCTGGGAATAAATTAGATCCTACTAAATTTCAAGTGGCAGATATATCTGAAACATCGGTATGTCCTATGGCTAGAAAAATTAGAAAAGAACTCCGAAAAAACGGTATAGAAACAGGAGTTAAAGTGGTTTTTTCAACTGAAAGTCCTTTAAGACATCAGCGACCACCAGGTAGCATTTCTTTTGTGCCTTCAGTCATGGGGCTAATAATGGCGGGTGAGGTTATAAAAGATTTAATAAAGAATTGATTGTATGTAAACAATATTGTATAATAAAAATGCACACTATACCCCCATATGGTATTGGAGGTAATGACATGAGGCATGGGCATACCTGTTCTTATTCTGAAAATAAAGTTAATCTCCTTCGGCGTTTAAAAAAAATAGAAGGTCAGATTAAAGGAATACAAAGAATGATAGAAAAGGAAAAATATTGTGCGGATATACTGATTCAGATTGCTGCCGTTAGGGCAGCATTAAATAAAGTAGGGTTGATTATTTTTGAAGATCATACAAAGGGTTGCGTAGTTGAAGCTATACAAACTGACAGTGGTGATGAAAAAATTGATGAGCTTGTAGATGTGTTACATAAGTTTTTAAAATAAGCATATTTTAAATTATAAATGGAGGATTCCATGAGGGAAATAGCTATTGTAGTGGAAAATAAAAATAACCGCGCTCAAGTGGAGATAAGAAAATCTGCTGCATGTGATGGCTGCAAGGGCTGCTCAGTGGGTAGAGAAGGTAAGGCTCTTAGGGTATGGGCTCAGAACCCGATTGGTGCAAGAGTGGGGCAAACTGTTGAAATAGAACTAAGTGCGGCAACGTTTTTATCAGCTACATTGATAGCATATGGTGTACCTCTTCTTGCATTTTTATTAGGCATAGGTTTTGGTTCAAAGGTTGCGAATCTCTTTAATTTATCATCGGCTGAGGTTGTTTCTTTTTTTATTGGACTGGCTTTTATGTCAATCAGCTTTTTTATAATACACTTTTTTACAAGCCGTGAAGAAGTCAGCAAAAAATATTCCTCACGCATAGTAAGAATAATATGATGCTTTGATAGAAAATATTGACAATGATTTATATCTTCTATATAATTGCGTCAGTAATAAGGAAGCTTTAAGACTTTGTAATATTTCGGAGGTTATTTTAAGATGATGACAAGTAAAGAAATTCGGGAGAAATTTTTAAAATACTTTGAGAGCAAGGGCCATACTAGAGTAGCTAGCTCCTCACTTGTTCCACAAAATGATCCCACGTTGTTGTTTACTAATGCTGGAATGAACCAGTTTAAAGATGTTTTTTTGGGACTGGAAAGCCTCCCATATTCACGTGCTGCATCTTGTCAAAAATGTGTGCGCGCCGGTGGCAAACACAATGATTTGGAAAGTGTAGGAAAAACAGCTAGGCATCATACATTTTTTGAGATGTTGGGTAATTTTTCTTTTGGAGACTATTTTAAAAAAGAAGCGATACAATATGCTTGGGAATTTTTAACAGAAGTATTAAAACTACCTAAGGAAAAACTTTGGGTAAGTATCTATGAAAATGACGAAGAAGCTTTTAAATTATGGCAAGCTTATGTCCCGGCCGAGCGAATTGTCCGTATGGGCGAGAAAGATAATTTTTGGAGCATGGGTGACACCGGACCTTGTGGACCATGCAGTGAAATATATATTGACCGAGGAGAAGAGCACAGATGTAATGCAGAAGAATGTGCTCTAGGAAAATGCGATTGTGACCGCTGGCGAGAATTGTGGAATTTAGTTTTTATGCAATACAACAGAGATGAACAAGGCAATTTGACTCCTTTGCCAAAACCCAGTATAGATACAGGAATGGGCCTTGAACGCATAACGACTGTAATGCAAAATGTCTACAGCAACTATGATACAGACCTTTTGCGCCCATTGATTTCATTTGTTGAGGATTTGTCAGGCAAAAAATACGATGAAGGTGAAGAGGGTCTACCTTTTAGAGTTATTGCAGACCATTCCAGAGCTATTACTTTTTTAATTTCCGATGGAGTACTTCCCGGAAATGAAGGAAGAAGCTATGTATTAAGGCGTATTCTTCGCAGGGCAGCCCGCTATGGTAAAGAACTTGACCTTAATGAGCCATTTTTATATAAAATTGTGCCACAAGTGGTCAAGCTAATGAAGGATACCTATCCTGAACTGGAAAAGAGTTTAGAATATGTACAAAAAGTAGTTAAAGCCGAAGAAGAAAGATTCCACGAGACATTAAATGATGGTCTGAAGATATTATATGAAGGTATTGATAAACTATCAAATGCAGGAAAATCCCAAATCCCCGGAGATATGGCCTTCTTGCTTTATGATACTTATGGCTTTCCAATAGATTTAACAAAGGATATAGCAGAAGAAAAGGGTATGACCGTTGATACCAAGACGTTTGAGCAGCTTATGGACCAACAGCGCAAACAAGCTAAAGCTGCTCGCAAAGAAACCTATAAAATTGATGCACTTTATGATTTGTTAGCAGATCTTCCGCCAACAGATTTTGTGGGATATGATTCTTATGAATCAAACAGTAAGGTTCAACTTATACTAAAAGACCGTGAAGTTGTTAAAACATGTAATGACCAATCTGCAGAAGTTATACTTGTTTTAGACAAAACGCCTTTTTATGCAGAATCCGGTGGCCAAGTTGGAGATACAGGTATAATTGAAAATGAAGACTTTTTGTTCGAGGTAGCTGGAACTCATAAAACTCCTGACGGGAAGTTTTATCATGTGGGTAAAATATTAAAGGGCAATATAAATATAGATGATTTAGTTTCGGCAAAGGTTGACATAGATAAGAGACTGAGCACAGCAAGACATCACAGTGCTACCCATTTGCTGCATAAAGCTTTAAAGGAAGTGTTAGGAGAACATGTAAACCAGGCTGGTTCGTTGGTCGATGAACACAGATTAAGATTTGATTTTTCTCACTTTGCAGCACTTACACCGGAAGAAATCCGCATGGTGGAAGAGAAGGTAAACAGTGCCATATTAAATAATTTACCTGTGAACATAAATTGGACAACACTTCAGGAAGCTAAAACGCAGGGAGCTGTAGCGCTTTTTGGAGAAAAATATCATGACCGCGTTCGCGTTGTAAGCATTGGTGATTATAGTAAAGAACTATGCGGTGGCACCCATGTAAATAGCTCATCTGAAATCGGGCTGTTTAAAATAATATCCGAAAGCAGTATAGGCGCTGGTATTAGAAGGATTGAAGCAGTTTGCGGGAAAAATCTAATGGATTTTCTGTATGACACTCTTGATAGTTTAAATAAAGTAGCTGCTCTATTAAAAGCCTCACCTCATGAGGTAACTCAAAAAGTGAGTGAGCTGTTGGAAAAATATAAACTGCAGGAACAAGAAATCGAGTCCTTAAAACAACATGCCATCAACTATGAAGTAGATGAGATACTTAAAGTAAAAGAAAGTATAAACGGCATAAATGTTATATCAGCCAAGACTCAAGCAAAGACTATAGATGATCTTAGAAAGATGAGTGATGTACTGCGTCAGAAGATTAAATCCGGCATTATCGTTTTAGGTAGCATTTGTGACGATAAAACAATGTTTGTAGCTGCAGTTACAGATGATTTAGTCAAAAAAGGCTATCACGCCGGCAACATTGTAAAGAGCGTGGCTCAAATTGCCGGAGGAAGTGGAGGAGGGCGGCCCAACTTTGCCCAAGCTGGCGGTAAAATCCCTGCGAAACTTGACGAGGCCCTTGCTTCAGTTTCAAAGTTGATTGTGTAATCTAAAAAAGCGATGGAGGGAATGATAATGGGGCAAAACATGGGTGAAACGGTAAAATTCAAGGTGGAAAAAGACAGCGATATTGATGCGCGCAAGATTTTAAAAGAAGTATCAAAAGCCTTGGAAGAAAAAGGTTACAATCCAATAAACCAGATTGTAGGCTACCTTTTGTCAGGTGATCCTGCATATATCACAAGTCACGGTAATGCAAGAAATTTAATTCGAAAGCTTGAACGTGATGAATTATTAGAAGAACTTCTCAAAAATTTTATTGAGGGTTAGTTTAAGTATTAAGTGTAAAGAGAAAATTGTCAGCAGGTAATATCATTTACTAGAGTAATTTTTATATTTATGCTAGGTGTTGCCTGCTGATACTTTTTTTATGGTGTTAACAAAGAAAAATTCAAAGAGGTCAACAACTTATGCAATACAATAAACTTGGATGTACTAATTTAATAGTATCTAAGTTGTGTTTTGGCAGCTTGACAATTGGTCCCCTTCAAGCCAATTTATCTATCGAAGACGGAGCAGATATTATATTATATGCTATGGAACTAGGTGTTAATTTTATAGATACTGCCGAATTTTACAGCAACTATCGATATATAAATAGAGCGTTAAAAAAAGCAAAAGCAGAGCTAATAATTTCAACAAAATCTTATGCTTATACATATGAAGGAATGAAACAAAGTGTAGAAAAAGCACGTAAAGAAATTGGAAAAGATATAATTGATATATTTATGCTGCATGAACAGGAAACGAAACTAACACTTAAGGGACATCGGGAAGCTTTAGAATATTTGGTTGATGCTAAAGCAAAAGGGCTAATAAAAGCAATAGGTGTTTCGACTCATACAGTTGAAGTAGTAAATGCAGCAGCAGACATGCAAGAAATAGAAATAATTCATCCTTTGATTAATTTTAAAGGACTTGGTATTAAGGATGGAACATTACATGACATGGAAATTGCGATACAAAAAGCGTATAAAAATGGCAAAGGCATATACGGTATGAAGGCTTTAGGCGGTGGAAATCTAATAAAAAATAAAGAACAAGCCTTTTCTTATATTTTATCATTCCCATACCTTGATTCGGTAGCTGTGGGCATGCAATCTCGTGATGAGGTCATGGCAAATGTTAACATATTTGAAGGAAAAACAGTAAATCCTGATATTCAGAAAAGATTGAGCAAAAAGAAAAGAAAACTATTAGTAGAAGATTGGTGTCAAGGTTGCGGAGAATGCGTAAGGCACTGTCGATACAATGCACTTTCTATTCATAATGGCCGATCAGTTGTAAACCCCAAAGCTTGTATTCTTTGTGGCTACTGTGCTGGATATTGTCCTGAATTTTGCATAAAAATATTTTAAAAGGAGTAATTTTTAATGCGCATTTTGGGCTTAGATATTGGTGAAAGGCGAGTTGGCGTTGCAATATCAGATGAACTTGGTTTTTCTGCTCACGGTTTAGATGTAATAGAAAGAAAGAAAAATGGTGAAGATATAAAAAGGATAGCAGAGCTTGTTTCACAGTATAATGTTTCAAAAGTCGTTGTAGGCCTTCCCAAAAATATGGATGGAAGCTTGGGCCCTAGCGGTGAAGCCGTTAAAAAATATGCTGCTAAATTGCAAAACACATTGGGAATTGAATTAGATTTTTGGGATGAGAGATTAACGACTGTTGCAGCCGAGAAAATATTAATTGAAGCTGATATGTCCCGCAAAAAAAGAAAAACGGTCATTGACAAAATGGCAGCAGTACTAATTCTTCAAAGTTATTTAGATTTTAAAATTAGAGTTGACAGCAGGGAAAAATTACAATAAAATATCCTTAATTTAATAAGAATTGGAGTTGAAAAAATGGAAGAAAGAGAAACTATCACGTTACTAGGTGAAAATGGCGAAGAAACAGAATTTGAGATACTAGGAGTTATTACTGTTGAGGATACTGATTATGCGATTTTAGCTCCTCTTGACGATGAAGATGACCAAGCGTATATATTCCGTATTGATACCGATGAAAACGGTGAAGAAATTCTTTCTGTGGTAGAAGATGATGAAGAATTTGAAATGATAAGAGACGCTTGGGAAACATTATATGATGATGAACTGGAACTTGATGCTGATGATGATTTTAATGAAGAATAAAACTTGTGGATAGACATAACTTGACAGATTAAATGTTCTATTTTATAATTGTTTATAATTTAATAATATAAAGACTATGAAGAGGAAAATTAATGAAGTTAATTTTCAGAGAGCCGGTGGTTGGTGTGAACCGGTAGATAACTCATTATTTCCGCCTCGGAGTCGTTGACGAGGAGTCAAACGGTAAAAACCGTTATGTTTAATGAGGGTTGTACTTATTTTGGGAAACCGAAATAGGGTGGCAACGCGGTAAATCCGCCCCTTGTATGGGCGGTTTTTTTATTAGTATTTAGTAAAAGGGAGAGGAGGGAAAAACAGAGAATCAATATTTTAAATTTCGTGTTTAATTGAACAAATAATTGTCACAAATCATGGCAATTACAATAAACCATAAAAAGATTTGAATAAGAAGGGGTAGTTAAAATGAGGGTACTAATATGTGACGATTTGGCACAAGAAGGTATTGATATTTTAAAAGAAGAATTTGATGTGGATATTAAGACTAAATTAAGTGAGGATGAACTGGTAGAAATAATTCCGAATTACGCTGCAATAGTTGTAAGAAGCGCAACCAAAGTTACCAAAAAGGTAATAGAAAATAGCAATTTAAAGGTCATAGGTAGAGCTGGAGTAGGTGTTGACAACATAGATGTTGATACCGCAACACAAAAAGGTATCTTAGTAGTAAATGCTCCTGAAGGAAATACTATCGCTGCTAGCGAGCATACTATTGCATTGTTGATGGCTGCAGCTAGGAATATTCCGGCAGCGGTTATGAGCCTCAAAAACAAAAAATGGGACAGGAAAAAATTTATGGGTGTAGAACTAAGAGGCAAAACTCTTGGAGTTGTAGGGTTAGGTCGTATAGGAAAAGATGTAGCCATTAAAGCTATAGGCTTAGGTATGAATGTTATAGCATATGACCCCTATGTTATAAAAGAGCATGTTGAAAATATTAATGTTAAAGTGGCGGATTTAGAGACAGTATTAAAAGAAGCAGATTTTCTAACTTTTCATGTGCCTGTTACAAAATCAACTTATCACATGATCGACAAAGAACGTATTAATATGATGAAAGACAGAGTGATTATCATAAATTGCGCTCGCGGTGGCATAATAGATGAAGCTGCCCTTTATGAAGGGCTTGTATCAGGCAAAATCGCAGCCTGTGCCTTGGATGTATTTGAACAGGAGCCACCACTAGATAGTCCTCTCATAGACTTGCCTAATGTTATAGCCACTCCACATCTTGGGGCCTCTACTGCTGAAGCACAAATAAATGTTGCAGTGGATGTAGCAAAAGACATAATAAGAGCTTTAAAGGGTGAGATGGTTAAAAATCCGGTAAACATGATATCTATTCGGCCGGAAGAATATAAAGAAATTAAACCCTTTATGGAATTGGCTGAAAAAATGGGCTCAATTTACACTCAGCTTAAAAACGGTCGAATTAGTGAAGTAGAGATGATATATTCCGGCAAAGTGGGCAAATTTGATGTTAGGCCAATAACAACTGCAGGCATTAAAGGCATTTTAACAAACATATTACAAATTCCTGCAAATGTGGTTAATGCCTATTTTCTTGCTAAAGAACGAGGAATTAAAATTATAGAGAAAAAAGTGAGCAAAGATCAAGATGCTCCGGGTACCGTAATATTGAAAATTACAACAGATAAGGGTGTTGGAAGCATAACAGGAACAGTTTTTGGGAAAGATGAACAGAGAATAGTTGCTGTAGATGAGTATAAGATAGACCTGATCCCTGAAGGTTTTGCATTGATGTCCTTTCATAGAGACAGACCGGGCATAGTAGGTGAAGTAGGAACTTTATTAGGTCAAAATGATATTAATATAGCATATATGCAGTTAGGGCGAAAGTCTTATCGCGGAGAAGCTCTAATGGTGCTTGGAGTTGATGAAGAAATTCCTGAAAGTGTATTAAATGAGATCAGACAAATAAAAGACATAGCGGATGCGGTATTCATTAAATTTTAAATTCTTGACAATGAATATTATTTGCAATATACTATATACATATTAGCATGCCAAAGGTGGTGTTGTGTCTATGGTTAATGAAGAAGAGAAGAAACAAAAAATACGTTTAATTGAAGAAAAGTTAAGAGAAAAAGAGTTTAAATTGACTCCGCAAAGAAGAGCAACCCTTGACGTGCTTATTGAAAACCAGTCTAAACATTTAAGCACAGAAGATGTTTATGAGCTTGTAAAGAGCAAGTATCCTAATATAGGTCTTGCAACCATATACAGGACTTTGCAATTGTTTGATGACTTTGATATTGTAAAAAAACTTAATTTCAATGATGGTTGTTATAGATATGAATTAAGCGAAGATGAACGACATCAGCACCACCATTTGATCTGTATTGATTGTGGAAATGTATATGAATTTGATGATGATCTACTTGAACAATTAGAACATAAAATTGAAAAGGACAATGATTTTCAAGTGACAGATCACATGGTTAAATTTTTTGGATATTGTAAAAACTGCAAAAGAGAAGATAAATAATAGAGCCCTAATTGAGTAGGGCTCTATTATTTATGCGCGTTTTCTTAAAAAGATTTTACTTACTTCTGCTGCAATAAATGGCATTACACCGAAAAGAACTATTACATCCCAGTCATATATTGAAAGTTTGACGGTGCCAAATACATCTCTTAAAGCGGGAACATATATTACTACCAAGAGTAACAAAAATGATATAAATGTACCGCCTACCATATATTTGTTGCTGAAAAAGCCTAATTTAAACACCGAGAAGGTTTCTGAACGAGATGTGTATGCTCTTAGTAGCTCACTGAAAATTAGGGTTACAAATGCATAAGTTTGTGCGACTTCTAAACTTGCATTCCTACTGAGTGCAAACGCAAACACACCTAACACTGCCGCTGTCATAAAAGTACTTTGAATACCAATTTGCCATTTCATTCTACTATCCATTATAGGCTCATTGGGATTTCTAGGCGCTTTACTCATTATATCAGGTTCTTTTGCTTCCATTCCTAAAGCAAGGGCAGGAAACGCGTCAGTTAGTAAGTTCAACCACAATAGTTGGATTGGCCTAAGAGGTATTGGCAACCCAACCAGCATTGCTATAAATATAATCAAAATTTCAGCTATATTACATGACAAGAGGAAGAAGATAAATTTACGTATATTTGAGTATATGACTCTACCTTCTTCAACAGCGGCTACTATACTGGCAAAGTTATCATCTGTGAGAATCATTTCAGCAGTTTCTTTTGCCACGTCAGTTCCTGTGATTCCCATAGCAATACCTATGTCAGCTTTTTTAAGTGCTGGTGCATCGTTTACACCATCACCTGTCATGGCGACAATTTGTTTGTTTTGCTTTATAGCATCAACAATTCTAAGTTTGTGAATAGGAGAAACTCGAGCATAGACCGAAACTTGATTGGCAACAGAAATTAATTCTTCATCGCTCATGGAATCAAGTTCGGTTCCTGTTAAAACCCTGGAGCCTTCGTCTATCATGCCTAAATCCCGTGCGATAGCTTCAGCGGTGTCTTTATAATCACCAGTTATCATAACAGGCCTTATGCCGGCCCCTTTGCAGACCTTTATAGCTTCTTTTGCTTCGGGTCTAGCAGGGTCTATCATACCTACAAGGCCTACAAAAATCATATCTTTTTCTATTTCATCAGGATTGGGTTCCTTGGGTATTTCATTTTCTAATTTATAAGCAAAGGCCAATACTCTTAAAGCTTGGGAAGCCATGTGGTGATTTATTTCTAAAATCTGTTTTCTGTCGTCATCTGTAATATTTGATATTGTACCATTTTTTAATATCCTGTTTGATAGATTAAGCATTACATCTGGAGCGCCCTTGATGCAGGCAATATATCCGTCTTCATGAGGATGAAATGTGGTCATTCGCTTGCGGTCAGAGTCAAAGGGTATTTCTTGGAGTCTTGGTTTGGTTTTGTTTAATTCCTCTAAAGATATACCCGCCTTTGTTGCTGCAACTACCAAGCAACCTTCCGTCGGATCGCCTATTATGCGCCAAGTTTTATCTCCGTCAGATCCACTTTCTTCAAGTTTAGCATCATTACACAGTGCGCTTATGGTTAAAAGCATTTTTAAATCTGCATCCGCTAAAGGATCTATTTTTTCATCGTTAAGAGTAAAATCGCCTTGAGGTTTGTAACCTTCTCCAGAAATAGAATAGATTTTTCCATTGACAAACACCTTTTGAGCTGTCATTTCATTTTGAGTTAGTGTCCCAGTTTTATCCGAACATATTACTGTTGTGCTGCCTAGGGTTTCAACTGCATGTAATTTCTTTATTATTGAATTTCTTTTTACCATGCGCTGCATTCCAAGGGCAAGCACTATAGTTACAATAGCAGGTAAACCTTCAGGAATTGCTGCTACTGCCAAGCTGACAGCAGTCATGAACATCTCTAAGATAGGAACTCCTCTAAAAAGGCCTAGCAAGAAAACTATTCCGCAGATAGCGAGACTGGCAATTCCTAAGATTTTTCCTAACTCATCGAGTTTTTTCTGAAGGGGTGTGGTTTCTTCTTCGTAGCTTTCCAGCATCTCAGCTATTAATCCTATTTGAGTATTCATTCCTGTTTCAACAACGATACCTTTACCTCTGCCATAAGTTACTACTGTGCTCATAAAAGCTGAATTGCTTCGGTCTCCCAGCGGAACCTCATCATTGAAAACAATTTCCGCATTTTTTTCAACGGGTACTGATTCGCCGGTGAGAGAAGCTTCTTCTATTTTCAAGTTGACGCTTTCGATAAGCCTTAAGTCTGCAGGAACGTAATTTCCCGCTTCTAAAAGCACCAAATCTCCTGGTACAAGTTCGCGAGCGGGGATTTCCATCATTTTTCCATCTCTTATGACCTTTGCTTCAGGAGCCGCCATTTTTTTTAGAGCTTCTAAAGCTTTATTGGCCCTAAATTCCTGAATAACGCCTAAAGTGGCATTTAAAATTACAATAAGTATTATCACGATAGAATCTGTAACTTCCCCTATAAGTGCCGAAATGACACTTGCACCAATAAGTATTAGCACCAAAAAATCCTGAAATTGGGAAAGCAACATTTGCCAAATGGTTTCTCCTTTTTTGCCGACTAATTCGTTATAGCCGAAAGACTTTAGTCTTTCACTAGCCAGCTCAGAGGAAAGGCCTTTTTCTAAATCAGTATTCAATTTTGTAGATATATCTTGCTTTTTTAATGAATACCATTTAGTTTTTTCCAAGAATTACCCTCCTTATATTTTGTATTAGTAGTATGTGAAAATTGAGATAAATTATTTTTAAAAAATCCACCTCCTTGGTAAATACATAAATAATATTATAATAAAGATTATAAATCGTAGCGCAATTTTTAAAAAACAAAAAGACCTTTAATATAATTACATAAATAATTATATTAAAGGTCTCGTCTTCAGATAAATCTGAATGATAAAGCCAGGCAGTAATGCCGAGTTGGTGGCTTTATCAAAATGACTACTCCCCTTTAATTTCCGTATAAAAATATACAGTAAAATCTAAGTAAAGTCAATACCAAAATATTTGACTAGTTGAAGTTGCAAGGTTAAACTAGAACATGATGGTGCAATATAGCAAAGGAGGTTCTTTATGCTTTTTGTTATATTATTCGCGGCAACTTTATTATTGCTAGGTTATTTGCTTGGTCAAGTGAAAATAACTGAGGCAAATAAAGCCAGCTATTTAACTAGAGCCGCTGTGATAGCAACTATTTATGCTCTGATTACGTACTTATTTAAACCTATAAGTTATGGTCCAATTCAAGTAAGAGTATCTGAAGCATTAACATTGCTGCCTCTTATTGAATCTTCAGCTGTTCCGGGCCTTTTCATCGGTTGCTTAATAGCAAATATATTAGGCGGAATGGGGCCGTGGGACATTTATTTTGGCAGTATTATTACACTTATAGCAGCATGTATTACTGCCAAAATGCCTGGTCCTGTATTAGGTTCGCTTCCGCCCATTATTTTAAATGCATTTGGAGTTGCTTATTATTTGTCAATAATTTATGATGTTCCTTACTTATTAACAGCTTTATATATAGGCATAGGTCAGGTAGTATCAGTAGCAGGTTTAGGAATTCCATTGTTTTCTTTTATACAAAGGACAAGCTTAAAAGATTTTTTCAGAAAGGGATAAATAAAGGGGGTGGGCCTTTTGAATATTAAATACCTATACCATCGTTTTATTGAAAGCCGTGCAGTAAAATACATAAGAGACAGGAAGAAAATCATCTCTATTACTATTGTATTTTTTATAATTGTACCTATTATATCTTTAATATGGATTAAAAGCATGCTGTATCCTAAAGATGCAACTAGTACAGCTTTTATTGAATTCGAAGTTGTAAGTGGTAGTAATGCAAACCAACTGGCTGCAAAAATGCATGACCTAGGTATAATAAAAAATCAGTTCGTTTTTAGTTTATATGCAAAGTATACTGGCAAAGATAATAAAATAAAGGCCGGCAAATATCATTTAAGCCCGTCTATGTCTCCTGAAGAAATACTGGATAAGCTAGTTAATGGACAAAGCATCAATGAAGATATAAAAGTTACAATACCTGAGGGCAGTACACTTAAAACTATCGCTGGGATTTTTAGTGAAAAGGGACTTGTCTCTCAAGAAGAATTTTTTGGCTCCCTTCAGATAGACAAATTTAAAAATAAACATTCTTTTTTACAGGATTTTCCACCGAATGCTACATTGGAAGGGTTCCTCTTTCCCGATACATACTTTTTGCCCCTGGGCAAAAATGCAGAGTTTTACATAGATATATTGTTAAAGCGCTTTGAGGAAGTTTACTTTGACAAAGTTGACAGTGCTGTAAAACAAAACAATATTGATTTAACGCCTTATGAAGTTGTTACATTAGCTTCAATAGTTGAGGCAGAGGCCAAAGTAGATAGCGAAAGGCCTATAATATCAGCAGTTTTTCAAAACAGGCTAAAACTAGGGATGCCGCTACAATCTTGCGCAACTGTAGCTTATGCTTTAGGTGAACATAAGGCAGAACTATCTCTAGATGACCTTGAAATTGATTCGCCATACAATACTTACAAAGTTAATCATTTACCACCTGGCCCCATAGGAGCACCTGGTTTGTCATCTATGTTAGCAGTCGCAAATCCGGCTGATGTTGATTATCTATTTTTTGTAGCAAAAGGTGATGGAACTCACATTTTTACCAGGACATATTCAGAACATCTTGAAGCTCAAGCAATGGTTGAAAGCAATAAATAGTTTTAGGAATAAAAATCCATCTAAAGGGTATTATACTCTTGGGTGAATACAGGTGGGAAAAAACAAGCGCATCTATGTTTTGCTATTTTCAATTATTACATTGAGTATGATGCTAATTCTTAGACTTTTTTACATTCAAATTGCACAGGGAGATTTTTTTGCTCAAAGTGCTTTTTTACAAAAAACCGGCGATATGGCAGAAAAAGTTAGAGGAGGTATATACGATACAAACGGCGAGTCTTTGACGGGTAACTATACAGCAAGTTTTGCTGTTATTTCCCCTAATTGGTTGTCACTTGAGGAAAAACAACTTCTAGTGGAAAACAATATTTTAGATTCAATTGAAGATAGTAATGTAGAAAATATTCCGGTTACACCCGAAAACTCAAAGATTTTATATAGCCTTATAAATAAGACTCCTGGCCTAGTTATTTATGAAAAAGATGTAAGATACGGCCCAGAAGCTTTAGCTACACATGTGGTTGGCTTTCAAGGTCAAACAGGAATTGAAAAAGCGTTTAATAGTTTTCTTGAAAGTAATATAAAAAATTATTATGTAATAAACGATGGCTTAGGTCAACCAATTGTTGGTATCTCGCTTGCCCAAAATAAAAATAAGGTAAAACCCTGGGGAGTAAAATTAACAATTGATAAAGACATTCAGAAAATCGTTGAAGATATTATGGATAAAAGAATTGAAGCTGGTGCAGTAGTTGTAATTAATGCAAAGTCAGGGGAAATTTTAGCTATGGCCAGCAGACCAAATTATAAACAGTTTAAATTAGACGAATATTTGAAGCAAGAAAATGCTCCCCTAATTAATCGCGCCGTTGAAAGTTATACACCTGGTTCCATATTCAAAATAGTAGTTTTATCTGCTACTCTTGAAGAAAAATTAGCAGATTTAGATGATGTGTTTTTTTGCAATGGCTTTGAGAAAGTAGGGGGAAACATCTTTAAATGTTATAGTTACGAAGATGGCGGTCATGGAGAATTGACCTTAAAAGATGCTTTGGCGTATTCCTGCAATTCAGTTTTTATTCAACTAGGTATGAGATTAGGAAAGGATAAGATTTTAGAGTATGCAAGGCGATTAGGCTTAGGTGAAAAAACTGACATCGGTCTGCCTGAAGAAAAAGACGGAAACATTCCATTAAACGATGAGGTTTTTTATCAAGATATTGGCAATATATCTATAGGTCAAGGCCCTATTGGGATAACACCTGTTCAGGCTGCTCAAATGCTTTTAACAATAGTTAATGATGGGGCTTTAAAAAAACCTGTGTTGATAAAAGAAACAATAGATAGTATGGGGAATACGCAAGTGAATTTGATTTCACACACCGAAGATAAAAAAGTTTTATCAACTGAAACTGCTCAAAAGGTAAAGGATGCTTTGGAAGCGGCAACTGAATATGGTACTGGGACTAGAGCCAACCCTCAGAATAGCCAAACTATAGGTGGCAAGACGGGCACTGCTGAAATCGAAAATGCTATTTCCCATGCCTGGTTTGTTGGTTATTATCCTGCCGATAAACCTAAAGTAGTTATATCTGTGTTTGTGGAACATGGTGGCTCAGGTTCTGTCGTCGCTGCCCCAGTTTTTAAAGAAATAATTAATCAAATTTCTACAATAATAAATTAAAAATACATGCACATTTTTTAAGCCCAAGTCATATATTATAGGTACCGCACAGGGGGGTGCTTAATATGGCAAATGCCCTGTCAGTCCTAGTGACTCTGGGTATTTTATTTTTTAAGGAAATATTAACATGGTTAGCCTTCATAACAAATTCTACAACATTTCCGCAACCTCTAACACCAGAAGAAGAAGAAAAATATTTAATGCTATACAACGAAGGGAGTGAAGAAGCAAGAAACATTCTTATCGAACATAATTTAAGATTGGTTGCTCATATAGTTAAAAAGTTTGCCAGCACCGGAGAAGATATGGATGATTTAATATCTATAGGTACAATCGGCCTTATAAAAGCAATTACCACTTTCAACCAGAATAAAGGCAACCGTCTTGCTACTTATGCAGCCCGTTGCATTGAAAATGAGATACTTATGAATCTGAGATCAGCTAAAAAAATTAAGGCTGAAGTTTCATTGCAAGATCCTATTGGAATAGATAAAGAAGGAAATGAGATTTCACTTATTGACGTATTAGGGACTGATACTGATGCGGTTACAGATGAAATTGCGAAAAAGTTTCAACAGGAAAAATTACATGAAAAAATTAAGACAGCCTTAAAAAGCAGAGAGCGAAAAGTTATAGAGCTTCGCTATGGCCTTATAAACGGAGCTACTAAAACTCAGAGGGAAATAGCTAAGTTGTTAGGAATATCTAGGTCTTACGTGTCTAGAATCGAAAAGAGAGCAATAAAAAAGTTGTGTAAAGAGATGCTTTCTGACAGTTGAAAATAGCTTATTAATAATATAATATATAATACAAAAACTTTTATTAAACGAGGCGAGCTATGCTGAATTTATTTTGCCCTGATTTATATATAAAAGATATCTATGAGTTGGATTTAAATCTCATTAAGCAAAAAAGTATCAAAGGCATATTAATCGATTTAGATAACACTTTACTTCCCTGGGATTCAAAATGTATTGAAGATAAGATGATAAGCTGGACAAAGCAATGTTTGAATGAAGGTTTATCTCTTTGCATCATATCAAATAACAAGTATGATCGTATAAAATACTGTTCTGAACTCTTGGAAATTCCTGCAGTGTTTGGTTCGCTAAAACCATTTAAAGCTGCATTTAAAAAGGGTATGGATATTTTAGGGACGCAGCCAGAGCAAACGGCAGTAGTTGGTGACCAAATATTTACTGATATTTTTGGTGCAAAGCGAATGGGTTTATATGCTATTTTAGTGAAACCACTGAGCGACCGAGAGTTTTACTGGACAAGAGTAATGAGGATATTGGAACGACGGCTTTTAAAAATATTAGAGAGTAAAAAATTAATCTAACTAACAGATTTATTTTTGGGGGGATGTTAGTGGAATTGTTGACAATAAACAAAGAAATGCCCCACTTCTTAGCGTTTAATTTGCATGAACCTTTTGTTTTAATAAATGAATTAAAAAAGATTGTAAAAGATTTGAAACAGAAAAATCCCAATTTAAATAACTACCGTCTAATGGATGTAGGTTTTACTGCGAACAAAAAAGATATATCACAAATGAGACTGTATTTTATCAAAAAAAGCCTATAGGGCTTTTTTTTAATGTCTTTTTTAATGTCAAGACAGGAAGGATTTTCTAGAAAATTGTTGAATAGTAGTATGTACAAAATCAAGGAGTGAGCTAAAGAGTTTATGAAAAGCCTTGAAGATTACTTGCTGCAGGGAAATTATTTGACACAAGCAGATTTAAAAAAAGCTAAAGAAATACAACTTAAAACGGATAAAAGATTAGATGAAATAATAATTGAAGAAGGTTTTATGACAGACAGTGAACTGACAGAAATTTTGGCCATTATTACTAGTTTGCCTCGTGTAAATTTAAATAAATTGTATATTAGTCCCGATGTAGTGCAGTTGGTGCCGGAGTATTTAGCGAGAAAACACACAGTTTTACCCATAAAAAAAGATGGGAATACATTATTTGTGGCGCTAAGCAATCCTTTCAATATATTTGCAATTGATGATATTAAACTTGCAACAAATTATAATATACAGGTTGTTATAGCCAGCAGAAAGGAAATTCAAAAGGCTATTGATATACATTATAAATTTCATTCAAACTCTGCAGCAAGTGTAATAAAAGATGATAATCAAAGAGATATTGACAATGAATTTGAGGTAGCGGAAAAGGCACCTATTATTAAACTTGTCAATACGATTATACAACAAGCGGTCATAAAAAATGCCAGCGATATTCATATAGAACCTGATGAAAAAAATGTGCGCATAAGATACAGGCTAGATGGTGAGCTAGTACAGATAATGCTTATCAACAAAGCTTTGCTGCAACCGATTTTAACGCGTATAAAAATAATGGCAGGTCTTGACATTACAAAGAGGAGATTTTTCCAGGATGGAAGTTTTAGACTGACTATAAACGGACACATTGTTGATTTTAGAGTATCTACGGTTCCTACTGTAAACGGTGAGAAAGCTGTACTCAGGATATTAAATCGCGATAAGTTTTTGCTCAAAATTCAGCAGTTGGGATTTAACGCAAGTCAAATAAAAAATATATATAAAATGTTGAACTTGCCTTATGGTATGATTCTTGTCTGCGGTCCAACTGGGAGCGGTAAAACTACTACACTTTATTCTATGCTTAACTATATTAATAAACCGAATAAAAATATAGTAACCCTTGAGGACCCCGTTGAATTTGCTTTACCAGGCATCAATCAAGTTCAAATAAATCCCAAGACTGGTATAACATTTGCTAGCGGGTTACGAGCTATTTTAAGGCAAGATCCCAATATAATTATGGTTGGCGAAATAAGAGATAAAGAAACCGCAGATATTGCTATTAGGGCAGCACTAACTGGCCATTTAGTATTTTCAACGTTACATACTAATAATGCATCAGGTGCCATTGTTAGATTGCTAGACATGGGAATAGAATCTTACCTTTTGGCTTCTTGCCTTGTAGGAATTATTTCTCAAAGATTAGTGCGGAAAATATGTAAAAAATGCAAAGAAAAATATACTTCATCAGAAATCGAGAGGACATTTTTGGGGTTTAAAGGTCGAAAGCTTAAACTTTTTAGGGGCAAAGGGTGTGATTTTTGCAGTTACACCGGTTACAATGGTCGCACAGTTATAGGTGAAATAATAAATATTCATTCGGCGCACCGTCGGTTGATTTCAAAAAAGGCTTCATCACAAGAAATTGATAGAGTTTCCCGTAAACTCGGTTATAAAAATATCAAAGAAAATGGTATAGAGCTTATTAAAAAAGGCGTTACAACCACAGAAGAATTGATGGGATTGCTTTTTAAGTAAATTCCTATAAAGGGCTGATATTGATGGCACTTTATTATTACAAAGGGAGAAGTTTTGGTGGTGAAGAAATTAGTGGTCTACTAAACACAGAAAATATGTATTTAGTTGCAAAAAGAATAAAAGATCGAGGTTTTGTGCCAGTTAAGATTAGAGAAGTAAACACAAACAGTTTTTTATATCTGCTAATGGCTTTTTTTAAAAGACCAAGTCCTAACGAATTGGCAGTTTTCTGTAGACAATTTGGAGCAATGATAGAAGCTGGTGCAGATATTATAGAAAGCTTAAATTTCATTATCAACAAAACGCAAAATAGGAAAATGCGCAATATTTTTATAGATATTAATTGGCATATAAAATGCGGTTATTCTTTAGCAGATGCCTTAAAAAACTATCCCTATGTATTTTCTGAAGTTTTTGTTGCTATGATTGAAGCAGGAGAAGCTTCAGGAAACTTGAGTGCTATTTTTGAAATGCTTTCTGGTTATTATTCTGATATTGCAAGGCGAAGTGAAAAAGTAAAAAATGTATTGGCATATCCTTGTATACTGGGAATAACATCATTTGTGGTTATAATTTTTTTAACAATAAAAGTTTTGCCGGTTTATGCCAATATATATTCTTCCTTTGGAGCTAAACTGCCAAGGTCCACGCAAATGCTCATGTGGATAAGTTCACATATTGCGCAAATTTTTATAATAGCCTTGTTGCTGTTATTTGCATTGTTGCCTATTTTATCGCGATGCATCAAATCAGAAAGATTATCTTATCAACTAGATAAATTAATGCTTTCTATTCCTTTTGTCAGTGAATTAGTAAAAAAGGATTTGTCTGCTAGAATAATGCGGGTTCTATATATTTTAGTTTCAAGTGGAATACCTATTTTAAATGCAATAGAAATAGCTGCGGGCACAGTAAAAAACCGCGTTATGATAAGAGAACTTCAAAAAATGATGATAGGTTTGAGTCAAGGAAAGAATTTGTCTGAAGTTTTAAGCGAGAAAGTTTTTCCGCCAATCATGACAAAAATGGTAGCAACAGGAGAAGAAGCAGGTGTTTTAGAAAAAACCTTAGGTATGGTTGCTTTAATGCATGAAAATGATGTAGATATTTTGCAAGAAAGATTGATGGCACTTATGGAACCTGTAATTATTATTGTATTTACAATTATTACTGCTTTTATCGTTGTATCAATGGTAATGCCCATGTTTGAAATATATAAGCTATTTTAGCAGGGATTGTATATGTATAAAAGTAAAAATGTGCATAAAATTAACGGTTTTACTTTAATCGAAGTAGTATTAGTAATAGCAATACTTGGCTTATTGTCTGTAGTAGCTATTCCTAACTTTAAAAATACACTTGCCAAATACAAATTAGAAACAGCTGCCAAAGAACTTGCTCAAAATATAAGGGTAACTCAGCAAAAATCCATAACTAAAGGTGTTTCTTGTAAAATAGTGCTGGATCTAAATCGTAAAGACAATTATATAATGATGTCAGGCAGTCGAGGAAAAATGATAAAATTGCCACCAGGAGTGCGTTTAGATTGGACAACTTATTCTGAAGTTGATAAGACCATAGCGTTTTATCCAACAGGAGCCCCTAATAGAGGAGGCACTATAGCCATTACAAACGGTAGAGATACACTTTATGTTATCGTTTCAGTATCTACGGGCAGGGTAAGAATTGGGTATACCCCTCCATAACTTTATTTAAAAATTACAACTATATTTTTACATATTAGGAGAAATATCATGCGTAATAAGGGATTTACGCTTATTGAAATTATTATATCTGTAACTGTTTTAGCTTTAATCGCAGTTCCTGTCAGCACATTATTATCTCAAAGTTTATTTTCCAACATAAAAAGTAAAGAAATATTGATTGCAACAACATTAGCTCAAGAAAAAATCGAGGAATTAAAAGCCCTTTCATTCGATCAAGTTTTATTAAAACTTGGCACTCATATAGAAGAAAACATAAAGTTTGATGATTTATATTTTGACAGAAGTGTACAAATCCAACTTGAAGAACCAAATCTTATAAAAATAATAGTGAAGGTACATGGTAATAATGGGGTGGTACATATTGCTACGTACCGTGGCAACTACTAAAAATTCCAAAGGATTTACGCTTATCGAAATAATAGTCTCATTGGGCCTGTTAAGCTTAATTTTAACTGCCACTTTTGCTATGGTCAGTATAGCAGAAAAAGCTTACAAGCGCGAAGATTTCAGACTTTATGCACAGCAAAATGTAAGACAAGCTTTCCTGTGGCTTTCTTCAGCCTTAAGACAGGCCAGGATTGTTGAAGTAATATCTGAAAACGAAATTAAAATAACCACCGCTGCTGGAGAACAAATAATATTTTATTTTCAAAATGGAGTTCTATATAGAAAAAGAAACGCCGGTACGAACCCTATAGCTGAATTGAGCGATTTAAAATTTATTCAATCTACGAATGACTATATAGAGATGTTGCTATCAGTAAGTGTTCCATTTGAAAAATTGACTATAAAAACTAAAGTAACCCCTTTTGGAACCTGGATAAAGTAAAAAACACCTTGGTGGTGAAAAAATGTTTTTTAAGTCCTCATATTTGGGAATAGATATTAGGGCTGATAACATTAGAGTTGCTCATTTAGTAAAAAGGGGAAATAAAAACATAATAAAAGGGCTTTATGAAATTGAAAATCCGCTAGGCACCACAGTTTTTAAAACTCAGCAAGAACAATTTGCAATTAAACAAGTCCTAGCAGAAATTAAGCAAAGGTTATCCTCAAATAGCGTGGTTATTGGAGTTTCTAGCAATTATGCTGCATTTAGATATGTCAATTTTCCTTTATTAAACAAAAAAGAGTTAAAAGAAGCTATATTTTGGGAAATGCAGGAATTTGATACTATCTTTAGTGATGAATACATAAGTGATTATGAGATACTAGAAGAACAAAAAAATATCTGTCGTGTTTTATTGGTAGCAGTTCCCAAAAATTTAATAATGACTTACACTAAAATCTTAACTGAAGCAGGATTTAACATAAGGGCAATAGATGTATATCCTCTTGCTAATGCACGTGTATTAAAAACTGAAAAAAAGACCGATGTATCGGCAATTATAGACTTAGGTGTTACACACAGCGAAATTACCATTGTAGAAAATGGCATATTAATTTTAAATAGGAATCTTGATTTTCCCTCTAATATCTCCTTTGAAAATTTTCTACAAGAAATCTCTAGAATTTTTAATTTTTATTTTTTGCAAAGCAAAAAGTCCCCGATTGATAAAATAATATTGTTAGGGAAAAACAGTGCATTAAAGGAAGTTTTTAGGAACTATTTTAAAATTGATACTTATTTAGGAAACGAATTAGAATGTAACTTTATTGTTGAAAATCATTCAAATATAGAAAACCCAATGGATTTTTTCAGTGCTATAGGTTTTGGTTTACGAGGTTAGACTATGCATAAATTAAATCTTCTTCCTAAAGAAATTTTAGTCGTACAAAACAAAAAGAGACTAAGCCTTTTTTGTATATTAGCAGGCGGCATTTTGTTAGTTTTATTAATAGTTATTATTATAACCACCAGCAATTCGATACTATTTTTAGAAGATGAAATTTTAAAAGCACATCAAGATATTGCTAAAATAAAGTCTAAAATCCAAATTAACAGCGACATTCAGAAAATATTAAATGACTTTGAAAAAAGACAGAAGATTTATAATGATGTATTTAAAAATAAAACAAATTATTCTACAACAATCAATTGTATAGTTGATTTAGTCCCAAACGAAGTAAGCATAATTTACATAGGTATAGAAGAATCCGGTAGGATTAAAATCAGTGGATATACTCCCAGGCATGTTTATGTTTCACGGTTAATGGAAGATTTAAAAACTATAGATGGCGTATTAGATGTATTACTAGGTTTTACGCGTTTTACGGAATTTAGATATGATGTAAAACATAATTATGCTTTTGAAATAATTGTTGAACTGTCAAAGGAAAGATTGCAATGAGAAAATACTTAGGTGGTTTTAGGAGATCTGTTACAAAGAGAGAGCTGGTGTTGATTTTTTTGTTGGTCATCAGTTTTATTTTTTTTAGCGTATCCTTTGCAATTGTGCCTAGGATAATTAAACTAAACAGTTTAGAAAACCAGCTCAGTGAACTCAACAAAGAAAAATCATCATATGAAAAATTATACAGAAAATATCTAAATTACGATGAAATTTTGGGTAAATATACCGACTTGCTGAAAAGTGTGCCTGGAAATAACGACCTGTCAAAGTTTATCAGGGAACTTGAAGTATGGGGAGAACAACTAGGAATCACCATAATTTCAATATTGCCCCAAGACATAATAACAGAGAACTTTTCAGAAATTGAAGTCAATATAGTTCCTTGTGAAATAACAATTGGTGGAGAGTTTGATTCGCTAATAAGTTTTCTTGATAAGCTAGAAAGCTGTTCCCGAATTTCCCAAGTTAATGAATTGCGATTAACAAAAATTGAGGATATATCAAATTCAAATTTTCCGTGGACCCTTACTGTTAAAGTCAACCTATACTATTTTCCTCAAACAACTTAACAGCAAACTTCAAACTCTATTCAAATAAAAGGAAATATGGTAATATTATTAGGGAATAATTATAAACTCTGGGGGAAATACTCACAATAGCAACTTTACAGGATATCAATATTTCAAAGGGGGGGTTACTTGTTTCAGGTTCGCGTTAATAATTTAGCAAAAAAACTCTCTGAGAACAATTTAGAAGGACTAATTGTAAGTAAGCCTGAGAATATTTATTATATATCCGGTTTTTCAGGAGAAGGCATAGCAATAATAACTGGCTCCCAAAATTATATTATTACTGATTTTAGATATTCTGAGCAAGCAAAACATGAGACAAGTTTTGAAGTAGTAGAAATAGGCTCTGGCGTTTCTCATTTTTCGATTGCCCACAATATTATAAAAGAATTAGGCTTACTGACTATTGGATTTGAACGTCATTCACTTACTGTCAAAGAGTATGATAATCTGATCTCTCATTTTAAAAATATAAAATTACTGAAGACTGATGGGTTAATAGAAGAGCTAAGAATCATTAAAGACGAAAATGAAATAACCTTTATAAAAAATGCTCAAAAAATAACTGATAAGGCTTTTGAACATATTTTAGGTTTTATCAAACCTGGAGAAAGTGAACTAGATTTAGTAGCTGAATTAGAGTACTTTATGAAAAAAAGTGGCTCAAAGAAAGTAGCTTTTGAGACAATATTAATTTCAGGTCCTAAAACGTCATTGCCCCATGGAATACCTTCAGAACGCAAATTACAATATGGAGATTTTGTTACTATAGATTTTGGTGCTCGTTTCAATGGATATTGTTCTGATATGACAAGAACTATCGTAATTGGTAAACCCTCAGAGCAACAGCAGTCAATTTATAATACTGTCCTTCGCGCACAAATAAAGGCTTTAGAGTTAATAAAGCCAGGGTTAAAGGGTAAAGATATTGACTATGTTGCCAGAGACTATATTTCTGAGCAAGGTTATGGTAAAAACTTTGGCCATGGATTAGGTCATGGTGTAGGGTTGGAGATTCATGAAGAGCCTAGATTATCTCCCAAAAGCGAAAGTACACTCTTGCCGGGCATGGTTGTAACAGTCGAACCTGGGATTTACATAGAAAAGTTTGGCGGGGTAAGGATAGAAGACATGATTGTATTAACCGAAAACGGGTGTGAAAATTTAACTCATAGTGAAAAAAGATTAATTTGCTTATAATTGGAGGTGTTTTTATTGATATCAACTAATGATTTAAGAACAGGAGTAACAGTGGAAATCGACGGCGATGTTTACATGGTAGTTGATTTTCAGCATGTAAAGCCGGGAAAAGGAGCCGCCTTTGTTAGAACGAAAATAAAGAATATAAAGACAGGACAAGTTTTTGAAAGAAACTTTAGAGCAGGCGAAAAGCTCAACCGCGCTATGGTAGAAAGAAAGACCATGCAGTATTTATATTCTGAAGGTAACGTATACTATTTTATGGATACCCAAACCTATGAACAGATACCTCTTATCGAAGATCAAATGGGGGATGCCATAAAATACTTGAAAGAAAATATGGAAGTTATGGTTATGTTTTATGATGGGGTGTCCATTGGAATAGAACTGCCTACTTTTGTAGAACTTGAGGTAACTCAAACTGAGCCAGGATTTAAGGGTGATACAGCAACAGGTGGTTCTAAACCTGCTACTTTGGAGACTGGTCTGACAGTCCAAGTGCCTCTGTTTATAAACATCGGTGATGTAATAAGAGTAGATACAAGAACAGGGGAGTATTTAAGTAGAGTGTAACTTATGAAAGACCAACTATTAAAAGTCAAGTAGATTAATAAAAAAGATTAAAAATTAGTTCTTACAAAAAGTAGGCATCACAAAAAGGCTTGTATTGCTACAAACCTGACAATTTAAATAAATTATATAAATACAAGGATTACGCCTTAGGCACATAAGGCTGGTTATTCCTTAAAACAGCATAAATGATATAACACATTTTCCTAGAAACGGCACCGATACAGGTAAGATGATGCTTGCCTTCTGCCCGCTTTTTCTTATAGAAGGCACTTAAAACTGGGTCTTTAAAAGAAGCAATCATTGCAGCCTGAAAAATGGCTTTACGTAAATATGGTGAACCGCGTTTGCTCATGACATTATGTGTAGATTCGTATTCACCGGATTTACTAACTGAAGCATCAATACCTGCAAATGCTAC
>Ga0134092_1000910_pt1 | contig 28014 bp, 24 predicted proteins | sample 3_6taG_FD_94454 | JGI IMG/M metagenome (GOLD analysis project Ga0134092, IMG submission 94454) | Switchgrass degrading microbial communities from high solid loading bioreactors in New Hampshire, USA - 3_6_20_6_A3 metaG | ecosystem: Engineered > Bioreactor > Semi-continuous > Anaerobic >... | reverse complement strand
GTTAAAAGGGATGAAAAATCATAATATGGACGGAAATTTAACCCGTGTAACCACAATATTGATCCGCTTAACTACAGTAAATCAAGTGTAACATCTGAAGTACGACTTTTTCAATGGAAACTAAATAGGAAAATGAATGTATTTATACTAACCTTAACCATTCATATTCATTAAGGAGAAGTGCCCTTTTTCAGTTCAAGGTTGAAAAAGGGCACGGGAGAAAGCCTCAAACATGAACAGCATTGGCTCTTAACAATGATACGTATTTAAAAGTTTATTCATCGTTCTAGAGTATTTCTTTAATCTCAGCAGGTGTATTCTACTTCAAAATCCGCGAATAAAGATACAAATAGCAAACACCATAGAACAATACGAGAACGACACTCTTTAATACCCCATCAGTTTACCAACAAGCGCTGAAAGGATTTTCTTTCCGTTTTTCTCATGACTTGCCCATACAGCCAAAAGGTGCAGAATCTTAGGCTCCGGCAGAGATAAATTAAAAATCATGATTAGCTACCGAATGTATTGAGCTTAAACGGCAATTATCTAGGCAAGTCAATCCAAGTAAAAGGCTTTTGCGCCGCTTTCAAAGCATATTCTATTATCGTAATAATGGCAATTGTTTCTTTGGAGTTTACCTTTACTTCCCCTGTTTCAAAGAAATCTATCAATTCTTTCATAAACATTTTAAAGAAATCTGATTGTACGTTGATAATTTTAGATTTACCTGATTCGTAGTTCACAGCCATATGGAAAGGGCATTCCCAACCAGAATGAGCCACAGTAGCCTGCCTACCATTGGAAAATTGAATAATCAAGGCCGGAAACCTCTCTGTACCGGTGAACATAATTTTCTCCGCTTCATCTCCCATAAGAGACACAATAGGCTCAATCTGGTGAATACTGTAGTTGTCCAGTCTGCCTGGGCCCCAACTGTTTATAACCTCTATCCCATCCTTTTCTATATTTCTGTATTCAGATGCAAATCGAAGAGCTGAGGACGAGAACATTGGTGTATTCCATTTCTCAGCCATTTCAAATAATCTTATCGCAGTAGCCCGATCAGGGGCAAAGGTTTTGTCTATATAGGTCCTTTTTCCTGAAGCAAGAGGAATCTTGCTGAGTTCCTCATGATATTCAGGATGATCCGGTGAAAGAATGATCAAATAATCGCTTTTGTCAACAACCTGTTCGATTGACGGAAGATATTCTACATTGTTCTTAATGCACCATTCTTTATTTGATAGCCCGCTTTCAGGATCCTTTAGCCCAAAGGCATAGGCAACCTGCATTTGTCCCTGGGAAATTTCTTTGATCCATTGAGGGTAATTATTGGCATGCCATTCATCTAGAAAAAAGTCTATAAACCCAATCTTTTTCACTTTTTCATCCCCACTTCCTATTAAAGGTTCATTTCCTTCCTGTTATCGGAAGAGTCATAAATAACCTGCATCATCTTTAAGGTAATTACAACATAATTGATATCTTGTTTTAGTTGTCTTTTTCAACTCTTACTAAAATTTCACTCCCGTATTCCGAAAGAGTCAAATTCAAAATTGTGTGTAAATTACCTCGGTCATCAATCAGTAACTTACCAAACAATAGCCTAAGCGTTTATGCCGCGAAAGCTCTTGATAATGAGAAACATGGTATGTTAAGCTGGCCGCCTGGCATCATCCCCTTACATAGCCCTACTTCCTGCTCAGATAGGGGTGGTGCCAGCGATGCCGGACAACATAGCATGAGAAGCTCGTTATCAACACACAATAGACACAATCATCCTATACGCAGAGGAAGAAATGGTTTTATCCCGTCTTCAATGAACAGACTTTCACAGATAATATATATTCATAGAATTAATATTATGAATATTACGATTTCATTGTATTGGTTTATTTCTCCAACGTCAATATTAATATCGAAAAATTTTTTCATTTTTTAATATTTAATACTCAAAGCTTCATTAAAACAATATCACATGGATCAAAATGAGCACGTTTCGCTCGCCAATGATTCCCACAAATACTTTTTCTTTACTAATGAGCATGCCCTGTGCTTATCCTTTTGAGTAGTTATTCGATGAACCTTACGGGCTTATATTGACACTGGCAATTATCAATGCTATCTTCGTGATAAACATTTTCATCGGCTGTACAAGCTGAAAGGAAGCTTATGACCTTAAAGATAATCTACTGGAACAGATATGCTTACAACAGATGCTCAGCAAATAAAAAAGGATTGTTGTGACTTTGTCATAACAATCCTTTATATTTGCTTTATTTTTTATTTATTGTATCCCATTGTTTCATCGATAAAGGTCTGGGCCTGCTGGGCCACTTCTTCCACCGCAACGGAAGGAGATTTGGCACCGCTTAAAATATCAGCCATGAGGCCCCATCCCAAATCCCTTACTTCCGGGAAGGAGAACCATCTGTTAACCCTTAAGAGATTTCTGTCATAGAGCATCTCATAAGTTTTTAAGGATTCCTCATCACGGAGGCCGTTGAGCATACCGTCTCTCCAGGCTTCATACTTTTCTTCTTCAGTCTGGCCGGGATAGGGATCGGTCATCTTGTCATAGACAAAGGCAACGTCCTGAGGATTCTTCACATTGGACGGCATAACGAGGAAGGTAAATTCCTCCAGCTCACAGCGGTAATCATCTGCCCTGGGTCCCATAGGGAAGGCTACAACGCCGTAGTCGTCTTCCATGCTGCCCTGCAGAGTTCCGGCTGCCCATTGATGATAGGCCATCATAGCGGCCTTACCGGATGCAAAGAAGGAGATATGCCAATCCCAGGAAGCACCCTCCGGAGGATTTGCAAATACCTTGTGTACTACATTGAGGTCCTGGTAGAACTGAAGGGCTTCAAGGGCCTTGGGGTCAGTCAAGTTGTATTTAAGCTTTCCGTCGATATTTGCAATCGGGTCTGCATCATTGGAAACAATCAGCTGCCACTCCCAAACAGAGCCGGTGAGTCCGTATTGATCTACAATGCCGTCTCCGTCGGTGTCCTTGGTTGCCTTCTTGGCAACTTCCAGGAATTTATCCCAATTCCACTCCATATTTTCCTGAAGTTCATAGAGGTTGGGCAATCCTTCCCTTTCAAAGAGGGTCTTGTTCCAGAAGATGAGTCCTCTTAAATCCACTTTTCCGGGATACATGCCGTATTGTTTTCCATTCCACTGAGCAAAATCACTGATCGTCTTATCCCATTTTTCTTCGTTGAAATCAAAGGCATCAAGATCGCTCAGAGGATATAAGCCGCCGCTTGCTACCTGAGGCATATAGTAGTTGTCACGCAGCCAAACAAGTTCAGCAAAGGGATCCCCGGCCAGGTTGGAAGCCGTAAAAGTCTCTACAATTTCTCCCTGAGGAATGTTGATATATTCGATCTTGAAATTGTATTTCTCTTCCAGGTCCTTATAATAGGCAATTTGGCGATCTCCGGCTTCGGTTACGCCCTCCTGGGGTTCCAAATTCCACCAGGCAGCCAGGCGAATGGGCCTACCACCTAAGTCAAGGGTGACTTCTTCCTCTTCCTGTTCTTCTTGTTCCTGGGTGTTCTCCCCTTCGTTTTGGCTCGGTTCCTTAACATCCCCGGGCTCTTTTTCATCGCTTGGTTTGCTGCATCCTACGACAGTTGCAAAGAGGAGCAAAACTACGAGTGCTAGCGACAAAAACCTCCACATCTTGTTCTTCATACATTACCTCCTATTTTGTGTATTTTTTATGAATCACTTTTAAACCGGACCTTTGCCCAGGTTTAAAAGGAAACTCCAACAAGTGCTGGCTATCGTGAAAGATCCGTATGCAAAATCTAACTCTATTTTGTCTGTTCTAAGGGTTCGCCATTCTCCTGGGATAGTTATAGCGATATCTCAGCCCGGTGATCGGAGGAATCGTATATGGCCTGCATGATCCGGGCGGTGATAATAGCATAATCAATATGGGAAGGAAGCTTCTCCCCGGTCTGAATGCATCGGATGAAGCTGTCTATCTCATTTTGAAAATGGTCAGTGCTGTTAAACTTTGGTATGGATTCAATGATGCTGCCGTATTTGGCGCTGTAGATCCTGAAGTCTTTGCCATATTGCAGCCTGATTCCCGCTTGATCTCCCAAAAAGTCAATATACATCTCATTGACGCCGATATTCTGGGCCCATGCGCCATTTAAGTTAATGGTCGGGCCCTCTGTCCGGATAAGGGCTGTTACAAAGTCTTCCACATCATATACTCCGGAATAATCCGGCGGACCTGCCCACATATCAAGGTAGGAATAATTCTTCATATCCCTGCCAAGGACGCTGTAGGTTTGGCCTGAAACGGTAACGGGCCTTGGATCTCCCAGGCAATACATCACGATATCCAGAAAATGTACTCCCCAGTCAATGAGTACACCGCCTCCGGCAACGGCCTTTGTGGTAAAAGCACCGCCCAAGCCGGGGATGGAACGCTGGGAGCGAAAGCTCACGTATACATGGTAAATATTGCCCAGATCCCCATTGTCGATCATCTTCTTGATGATGTTGACTCCGGTGTTGAAGCGGTTGACCACACCGATATTCAAGACCTTCCCCGTTTCATGCTGCACCTTCTGCATTGCCAGTGCTTCTTCATAGGTTCTTGCTGCCGGCTTTTCACACAGTACATGCTTGCCTGCCCGCAAAAAGTCAATGGAAATCGGAGCATGGACATTGTTGGGAGTACACACCGATACAGCCTGGAGATCGGGATCATCCAGGATCTCCCTGTAATCCGTAACAACCTTGCCGCAACCATACTTTTCAACGGCTTTTTGGGCCCGTTCAGGAATAATATCGCAGAAATACTTGATCTCGGCCTGCGGATTGGCCATATAAGAAGGGATATGGGCGCTGTTGGCGATGGTACCGCAGCCAATGACGGCGACTTTGATCTTATCCATGTTCACTCCTCCTAAAGCTTTTTGTTTGACATCTTCGTTGACAGTTCTCCTGTCCCGTACTATAATACCCCTGTTCATCTCACATCCGACAAATATTGGTGAGTTCCTTCACAATTTTTCAATTTAATGAATTTTTTCTTCATGCCTTGAACGATGCATTGAGTTTTCTTCGATGCACATTCCCAAGAACAATGATTCTAGATAAAACGAAAAAATCCTTCTTTTTTTATAAAAATTTTTAATATTTTTTTCATATCTGGGATGTTTGGTCTTCCGCCAAGCTCTATAGCCGTGCCCTTCGAAGCTGCCAGATGGCTGTAAGAAACATGGCTGCCGCAAAGGCCAGAAGGATCAGCAGATTTAAAAGGATGATACGGATATCGCCGTATACCTGCATCTTTTCTATGGCTTCCAGTGCCCAGCGCTGGGGCACGAAATACGATAGTTTTTGCATAAACTCCGGCATGAGATCCACCTGCCAGTAGCAGCCTCCCAGCATGCAGGTGGGGGTCAGAATCAGTGTGTTGAGGGTGCTGGCCATATAGGGCGAGACGGAAAAAGTGGTGACTAAAAGGCTGATCGCTGTGGCTGCAATCCCAAAGCAGAAGAGGATCAAAAACAGGATAGGACCCGGAACAAAGGTTTCTATCTTAAAGAGGTATTTCATCAGGAGCAGGACGAGGATGTTTTGCACGGAAACAATCAGAAGGCTGGCCAGGGTATTGGCTGCGATATATTCCCCCGGGCGCACCGGAGCCGAGCAAATCCTGTAAAATGTCCTGGTAACTTTTTCACTCAATATAAAATGCGAAGTCATACCCGCGCCGAGCATGATAAACATGATGAGAAAACCCATGCTGGTTACCGTCATCATTTTGCCTGTCTGCTGGTCCTCCAGCTTGACCTCTGACACCGGCAGCCTGTTTGATTTATACTCTGTATATAACTTATCAAATGCTTCCTGATTTCCTTTGGATGCTGCTGACAAATCAAGAAGATTGCGTGTATGCAGGTTTAGATAGCTTTGTATCCACGCAGTAACATCCTGTCCTCTAATCGATATGATTTCCACCTTTGGAGCCTGATGAGCCACTATCTCCATGCCGTATCCTTCGGGAATGACCACCACAGCACCAAGTTTTCCATCAAGCAGGCTGCTCTTTATATCCTTTTCGTCCACTTCGGATACGGTATATCCCTTCAAGGATTTGAGCGCCTCTAAGGTATCACTCGACAAAGCGCTGCCATCCCGGTCTATGATCCCAATGCCGACAGGACCTGATTGGACTCCGCTGTATATTAACATGGTCAAAAGCAATCCTGCAATGGGCAGAACCAAATACACAAAGACGCTTCCTTTTCTCCGCATCGTGACCTTGAGTGTATTGCCTATGAGGAGAAGTATATTTCTCATATCAGACACCTTCCTTTTTTGCACATATGGCAGAGACAGCTATAAAGACAGCCGCAACAGCCAAATTGATAAGGGCTGCAGATAGTACCAGGGAATAATCGGCATCGTAAATAATTCGGAATATGGCAGTATTCAGCCACCTTAGGGGCGAAATCACCGATATGCGCACGATTGCCTCACCCATCTGGGTTATCGGCACATAACCGCCTCCCAGAAGTACTACTACCGGGATTATCCCATTTAATACGGCCTGTGCTGCCCCTTCACTTTTTATCAGGAATGCAACTCCGGCACCCATGCTGATCGTCATCAAGGCTTCCGTGATGATCAACATAAAGATTGTCAAAAGATCATTTCCCCAATTGGCTTTGAGGACGCTTTTGCTGAACAGGATGACTATAGCAGCCTGAACCAGGGTAACGGTAATACCTCCAACAACCTTGCCCACAAGGAACTCAAACTTCCTGACCGGTCCGCAGAGAATCCGGCTGCCTGTTTTTCCGTTTTGTTCCGATTTGATCCCGGAAAACCCGGTTATGGAAGCATACATTAATATAAGAGTCAACATGGAAACGGCGTAATAATCCAGGGATCCGGGCTGTTTCTTCTTATCCAGGGCTTCAATCTCCACAAAATCCATTGCTGTATCCGACATGATTTCCTGCAGCATCGCCGGATTGGATCGAGCGATTGCAGCGATAGCATCATACCTTTCTACAAAGGTACGGAGCATGGACTCCACCAAGTTGGCATCAAAGTCATACCTGGCATTTTTATAGATCTTGATTTCATCCGGGTCTCCTTCGAGCTGAATAAAGGCGGAGTACTCTCCATCCTGGATATTCTTCATTCCCTCCGCTTCATCGGCCGTTTCCTCAAAGGTTATGCTAAGCTCCCTGCCGATCTCCTCCGTGAAGGCCTGAAAACTCTCCTTCAGTGCCTGACTGCTCCCTGCCGTATACTGCACCTTTATTCCGCTCAGGTCAATTTCATTTCCAAACGCCCCTGAGAATGCTGCACCCAGGATGATGATAAGGACAATTGGAAACAGGATCATCATGGTATTGGCCTTCCAATCCCGCATAGTTTGCTTGAATTCCTTGGCCATGATACGAATCATATTCATCAGTATCCCTCCTCTAATCCCGCAGTCTTCTTCCGGTCAAGGAAAGGAACACCGTCTCAAGATCGGGAATCTTGCTTTCCACGCTTTTAATTGAGATTCCGCTTCCGATAAAGTACTGGATGATTTTACCGAGGTTCTTCACCTCACGGGCACTTGTAATCTTGATTGTACTGTCTGTGATATCCAGATGGATTACGCCGGGGATCTCCTTGATCTTGCTTTCCTCTATCCTTGAAACCGAATCCTCTATCGTGACCCATACCACATTGGTATCGGTTATCAAGGCTTTGAGCTCCTCCTTCGTCCCCTGGGCAATCACCTTTCCATGATCCATGATGGCGATCCTTGTGCAAATCTCCTCCACTTCCTCCATGTAGTGGCTGGTATAGATAATGGTAGAACCTGATTGATTCAGTTTCTTGACCGATTGGAGGATATGGTTTCTTGACTGGGGGTCAATTCCCACCGTCGGTTCATCCATAATGATGATCTTTGGCTTGTGAGCAATGGCACAGGCAATGTTGAGCCTTCTTTTCATGCCACCGGAAAAGGTTTTGGGAAAAGCCTTTGCCTGATCGCTGAGCCCTGTGAATTCCAGGGCTTCCTCCGCCGCTGCGCTTAGCTTCTTTCCCCTCAGGCCATACAGCCCGGCAAAGAATTTCACATTCTCCAGGGATGTAAGATCCTCATAAATGGCAATGTCCTGGGGAACAATGCCGATATTTCTTTTGGTAAACATGGGATCCTTATTTACACTTTTATCCAGTACAAAAATATCTCCCTTATCCATACGAAAAAGACCTGTGATCATGTTGATGACCGTGCTCTTACCGGCACCGTTAGGTCCCAACAGCCCGAATATCTCCCCTTCCTCTATCTGAAGGCTCATTCTGTCTACAGCAGTCAATTCGCCGAAATTTTTGGTGACTTCCTCGATCTTTACTATATGCATCCACAACACCCCTTTCATGGCTCCATTATAAAAAAAAGTGATGGCCTGCCGATAGTACGGAAAGTCATCACTTTCATATGACATAAGTAATAGCTCAATCGCCCTTGGAGCCGGTCAAATAGTAAATTGCTATCTGGGTCCGGTGCTCCAGGCCCGTCTTGTTCAATATGGATGAAATATAGTTTTTCACCGTTCCCTCCGTCAGGTGTAGCTCCCTGGCAATATCTTTATTGGAGAGGCCCCTGGCGATGAGGCGAACGATCTCCATCTCCCTCTCGAAAAATTTCTCTTTTGATATCTCATGCCTTTTAGCCTGCGAAAGCACCTCTTTGATCTTATCCATAGCCACATCCTGCATGACGATTCCGCCTTCATGAACCATTCGAACGGCGTTTATGATCTGCTCCGGCGAATTGTTCTTCAAAAGGTATCCCCGCGCCCCGTTTTGAACAGCGCTTAGTATAAAGCTGTCATCGTCAAAAGTGGTGAGTATCAGGGGTTTTGTTTGGGTCTCCTCCGAGATCCTTCTGGCCGCCGAAAGCCCGTCCATCACCGGCATCCTCACATCGAGGAGGGCAACATCCACCGAATTGGATGCGCAATACTCAAAGGCCTGCAGGCCGTTTTCCACACAACCGGCCACCTCAAGCCGCTCATCCGTCTGCAGGATGATCTTCAAGCCTTCCCGGATCAAGGCATCGTCATCGGCGATTAGGATTCGTATCTTCATGTTCCTCCTCCCTTACAGGCAGAAGTGTTATAACGGAGAAGCCCCTGGAACCGTCAATGATCAGCTGGCCTCCTGCATTTTCAGTTCGCTCCTCCATGCCCCTTATTCCAAGACCTTTCTTGACGGGACTCCCTCCGATCCCATTATCCCTGACCTCTGACCGAATAAGCCTGTTCATCACTTCAATGCTCACTGTGACAGCGCTTGCTGAAGCATATTTCAAGGTGTTGGTCAGGGCTTCCTTGGTATTTTCAATAATTATCCTCCATTGGGCATGGGTAATGACATCTATGCTGCCCTTGCAGGACAGCTCCGTTCTGATGGGATTTCGAAGGGAGAATTCATCCAGCATCGCTTTGAGCCTGCCAAGACCCAGCTGCTCCTGGGCAGGCTTGATGCTCCGCAGGGTGGAGCGGATGTCCTCCATCCCCTCCTTTAGATGTTTCAACGTATTTCCGAGGATTTCCCTGGCTTTTTCCCGGTCCCTGTCAAGGAGCAAAGATGCAGCCTGCAGCTGGACCAAACTACCCGCAATTGTATGCCCAACCTTATCATGGATCTTTTGGGCCAGGGCATTTCTCTCCTCCAACTGGGTCAAATATTTGATCTGATTTTCGTATTCCGCCTCCATATCCAGCTTTTTATACAGGGCATCGTTCTTTTCCTTTAAAAGATCTCTCTCCTGCTTCAGGACTTCAAAGCCGGAATAAAGCCGGTAGGACAGGGCATAAACGGTGAAGCTGAAAAGGCCCGTGAGAACGAGTTCAGCCCAAAGGGAACCATCGCAAAAGAGAGCGGAGGATAAGGCCCATAAAGCCCAGGCCTTTAAGTCCCTTGAATAATGCCGGGCGATATCCATCAAATTGGCCGGCAGAAGAAGAATCAAAGAAGAGGCGGCATAGTGGGCGGAGACGATTAAGGCCATGCAGGATATCGCAAACATGCATATTTTATAAGCCCTGGCCTTGCAGAGATAGCCCACCATGTTGACGCTGACATAAATCAGGACAGAAAGCACCACAAAGGGGATGTGCTGCATATCTTCCGTGACAAACCGTATCATGCAGTATACCAAAATGATGAGTTTTGACATAATAGCCCAATTATCCACTGTACATCCCCTCCCTTTCGATTTGGGGACGACAAATAGGGAACATGGCAAGCTAAAACCGTCCCGAAACCGCCTTCAATAGCTCAATCCGAATCGATTCAAATTTGACTGGATCGTACTCCACGTCCTTAAAGGACCGGAATCCCTTTTCACAGATGCTGTCGGCCAAAGCCTTATCCTCTTTTTCAAGGAGCCTGAAAAGTTCATATTCCTCGGCACTTTGCCGGTGGGCTTCCAGGCGTATGGACATCCAGGGCTCCCCTTGGCCGGGATAAATCAAATGGGTATCCCCGGGAGGCAAAATGGTCTCGCTGTCCGCATTCCTGTGGCGGGGACAGTTTTGGCTGAAGGGATCCTGGCCCGGCTGATAGAAATTGGCCGCCCAGTGGAGGTATCCGGCTAAATTGTACTTGTAATTTCCCCAGTACAGATACCGGGTAGAAAGGAGCGGGTAGTCCATAAAGCGATTGATATAGCCTTCACTCCGGGGAACACAGCAGACATAGTGCCATATCTCGTCCCCGTTCTCCCGGTAGCTTTCATAAGCCCTTTGATGCTTCTGGTACTCAGAGTTCAAGGGAACGTACACATCCAGGGATCCGTGGATATTGCCATAGGAGGCAGCATCGATGAGCTTGATCTCAGGAAAGAACTTTCTTACCAGGCCGCAAAGGGCTCTGAACTCCGTTTCATTGGCTTCATTGGGCTCATCGGATACCCCCATGTAAAAGCAATCGATCCATCCGTTCTCCAAAATGACCCTTCGAAGAGCCGGCAGGTACTGGGAAAGGTATTGATAGCCCTCAAAGCTCATGGCCTCTAAGCCGGGGCCAACCAGGATGGTGGACTGTTTCCAGCTCTTGCGGCCTCCCACGCTTGGAGCGTTGAAGTATTTGAATCCAAGGGATATGGCAAATTTCACAAAGGAGACCATAGGGGAGAAGTCAAAACTGTATCGGCCCTTTTCGTCAGCCTGCACTTTGACACCGCCCGGCACATAAAGCATGTTCTGGCGCATGCGCCGGAGCATTTGGAGGTACTTCTTATCCAGTTCCTGATGCTCAGCAGAGCCCGGAGGGACATTATGGTACCTGGCGGTTATACCTGAGTTGTAACCGATGATGATCTTGAGGCTTTCTTCTAACGGCACCGTTGCCTTATATATGGTAAGCCTGATGGGAACCGTGAGGGTCTGATCGTCAATTCGGATCTCTGCCTCTCCCTCCACCACACCGGGCTTTGCATCAGGCCGGACTCGAACGGCAAAATACAGTCCTCCGCAGCCGTCTCGCACCGTCAGGGTATCCTGAAGGGGTTTTAGGCAATCATAGATGTAAAAGGGGGCCCAGCGATTGGGACAATTGGGCGTGGCATTTTCCTTATTGAGCCAGGGATTATCCTCGACAAAGACCGGTACCATCTCATACCACTCAGTTTCCAGGGACTCAAACCCGCCTTTCATCTTGACCTGGATCCCGGCCCCCTCCGGGACATCTTTAACCAGGATTTGGGCTGAGGCAAAGCTGTTTCTCGGGGCATGAAGCTCCGCCCTGTCGGACTGGCTCGGGTACTCAAAAATATCAGGATAGGTAAACTCGTTGGCACTCACCACTATGTACTTCATTGGATCATTCCTCCCCGATTATATGATTGATGGCAAGCAGGGACGGTGCATGTCTACAACCGTCCTCCACTTGCTATATGCAAAAAGCTCCGCCCTGCGGAAAATCGAAAACCTCTCCGCTTGGAAGGACCACCTCTAAGGGAACCCCTTTAGGCACCATCCCCTTGATCGCCAAATCTTTGCCGATTTTGTGCCATTCTACTTCCACCGGGCCCCTGTTCGTGATCACCCTTCCCTTTGCATTTGGAAGATACAAACCGATCGGCTGGATTCTGATCTTTTCCCAGCCAGGCTCTAAGGGCTGGACCCCCAGCATACAGCGGGTGAACTCATAGATGGGGAGGCTCCCCCAGGCATGGCAATCGCTCCGCTGCCGATCCAAGTCCTCCGGCCAGGTGGTCAGATGAAGGTCCAGGGCATCCTTCCACTTATCCCACAAAGCTTCCGTGTACCGGTACAGTCCGGCTTTCTCCAAAGCCCTGAAGAGATAATAGGAGTATACGTAGGAGCACTGCCGAACATCGGCCCCTTCCAGGGCATTTCGCAGGATCCGCTCCGCTTTTTCTCCCTCTGCCAGGCCGGCCAATACCGCCCAGGCCTGGGCATGCTGGCTGTATTCCTCAACTTCAGGTCCTTCCCGGTACATCCCCTTTTCCTCACACCAGCAGAGCTCCTCGACTCGGGATAGGATGGCATCGGCCCTGGCCCGGTACTCCTCTGCCGTATCCTTCCTGCCTGTACGCTCTACCATATACGCCGCGCTTTTTAAAGCCCCTGCATAGATCAAGTTATTCGTGGTGCAGGGCCCTTGCCGGCAGGCTGCCGGGACGCCGCTGGGAGTGCCGTGCTCATCCTGCCATTCCTTCACCCAGTCTACAAATTCCCAGAAATAGTAGTTCTCCGTCAGGCCAAAAGGCCCCACTTTTCTGTCAAACCAGTCGAGAATGGCATCGATGGTAGGCCGAAGCCTGCGGATGATTCGAATGTCTCCGGTCTGCCAGTAGTAATCCTCCACCATGAATATCCAGTAGAGGGCAAAAACCGGAATGATCTGGGGCTCGTCTGACGGGGCCCTTGATTGGATGATGCCCTCCGGAGTCAGGGAGGAATGGAGATCCTCGATGGCCTTCAAGGCAAGGCGGGTATCTCCCGATGCCATATAGGTAAACAAAATTTCCAGCCGCGTATCCAGGGAATACTGCAGCTGTTCGTAATAGGGGCAGTCTTCATAGGTCTCATGCATGCACCTTTGGAGGGTTCGGATGCTGACATCCCAAAAAGCTTTGACCCAATCCGTATCCGATTCAATTGCCGACAAAACTTCCAGAGGGTATCCGGTCTCCACATACTCCGGCTTGAAAAGGCAGAGGGGTTCCTCTCCCACCTCCACCTCCAGCCTCACAAAGCGGAATGTCCGAAAGGAAAAGGGCTCATAAAGGTCGCATCCCCCGGAGGGAAAATAAGTATCCTGGCAGCCCAGGAGCCTGAAATTCAGGCTGTCATCCCGCTTCCCCTTCAAGCGATAACCCTCATTGGTCGGGAGGGTATATTTTTCGGCATAGCGGATGCGAATCCGGCTTCCGGATCCGGCCCTGGTTTTTAAAATAAAATACCCCGTTGTCAGCTCTCCCGCATCCAGCTCCACCACGGCACGGGTACCTGCCGGCAGGGTCACTGACTCCTGCTCTCCGAAGCTGAAGGCTGGGAGATCGTCCTCCCGAATGGGCATCTCCCTCACAAAGGAGCCCTGTTTCTCATACATCCGGGGAATGGGCCTTTCCATAAGGGGAAGGGGCGAGAAGCCTCCCCAGCTGCTGCCGTCCACATCCATTTTGGGGATGCATCTTTGCCACTTGCCGGGGACATGCTCCTCCGTCTTCCAGCCCCAGGGTATTTTTCGGCCTTCCACCCGCTCAAAGTCCCCCACCGCCATGTAATAATCATCCTTGTACTGCTCCCAGGCAACTGCCTGATCTTTGCTTGCCAGCCACTCCGTTTGACCGGTCGTGATGTCAAGAAGCTCCCTTCCGGCTTCATCAAAACAGGCTCCCTTTACGGCCAGCATAGGTCCCAGGCAGTTGGTTACAACGCTGAGGGGAGCGGCCTTCCTTCCGATGGGGGAATAATAGACCACTTCTACTGCGATGACGTTCCTTCCCTTTTGCAGCCACCGGCTGATATCCAGAACATCGTAATAATGCCGCCATCGGTCACCCTTACAGGGCCCAACTCCTGCCCGGTGTCCGTTGACCCATAGTTTGTAGCGGTTATTGGCAGTGATGTAAATCTCCATTCTGCCCAATTCTTCAAGTGTAAAAACCTTTCTAAAATAGATCCGGGCATTCTCCGAAGCCGACGCCTCCGGCAGCCCAATCCATTTGGCTCCATGCATTTTGGTAATCGCCTGCTGTGCAAACAATCCATTCTCCTCCTCTTTAACGGATATCAGGTACGGCTCAAAAAACAAAATATCCTTCATTCATCCTTCATATATAGACAGAGAGCCCCTTCATGGGAAACAATGAATTCGACAATCATCAAACACAAAAGGGGCCTTTCCTGTGCGTAAATACTACATTCACATCTACCATTATACAATAAAAAAGCAGAGGATCCTATCCAAAAGACAATAAATCAAGCACCGGATTTCGCTTGACTCCTACTCGGCGATATAGCTGTTCTCCACTTCAATGATGCAATGAATCCTTTCATCGATTTCCCGAATCCTCCGGCTGATCTTTTCCGACAGCTCCCTTTCATCCTTTTCATCGTAGGAATGGGGAACCACCAGATCAAAGATCAGGTTGACAGTGCCCCCTTCCTTCACCACCCGGAAATCATGGACGGTGGCTTTGGGATCGATCTCGCCAATCACCTTAAGCAGCATGTTCTTTTTGTCCAAAACATCCTTATCCTTTACCTCCACTGGGTCCATGTGGATCACCAAAAAGATGCCAAGTTCCTTATAGACATCCCGTTCAATCCTGTCAATCGTCCCATGGATCTTTTCCATATCCGAATCATTGGGGACTTCTGCATGGATGGACGCCATGGTGTGGGAGGGACCGTAATTGTGGACTATCAGGTCGTGGGTATTTAAAATTCCCTCATAGCTTTCCACCTTGCTTGTAATGCTGGTGTAAAGATCCCTGTTCACCGCTTCACCCAGCAGGGGCATAAGGGTAGCCCTGGCTATTTTGTATCCTGACAGGAGCACAAAGATCGAAACGATTAGCCCCATCCAGCCGTCGATATGAAGGCCCGTGAACCGGCCCACCGTGATGGAAACAACGGTGGCCGCCGTCACCATGACATCGCTTAATGAATCCGCTGCCGCCGCCTTCATGACCTTTGAATCGATGAGGCTGCCCAGTTTTTTATTGAATAAAGACAACCACAGCTTAATGAGCATCGAAAGGCCCAGTATAAGGAGGGAAACCCAGCTAAAGCCCATCTCTTCCGGGCGGAGTATTTTCAAAAAGGAATTTTTCAGCAGGGTGAATCCCACCTGAAGGATGAGGAAGGCCACCACGAGGGCTGAAATATATTCCAATCTTCCGTGGCCGAAGGGATGCTCCTTATCGGCGGGCCTCTGGGCCAGCTTGACCCCGATAAAGCCTATCACCGATGAGCCGGCATCGGAAAGGTTGTTAAATGCATCGGCCATAACGGAAATGCTGTTCATGGCAAGGCCAATGGCGAGCTTCATGCCAAACAATAGGGCATTGCATAGAATGCCAACGATGCCGGCCATAACCCCATAGGCCGCCCTCACTTTTGGATGATGGATGTTTTCGTAATCCTTTATAAAAAGCCGGACTAATAAATGCGTCATCACCATTCTCCTTAAGAAAAAAATCATTTATAAAAAAACACACCTATGGAACATCTCCCTGTCCCACAGATGTGCTTGTTCCCATCTGCTGCTGCACATTACGCAGCCCGGCCCCACAAACCGAATGAATTCGGTTCATCGCCTGCTCAGTTATATAATATATAAATTTTACATAAAAATTCCCTAAAATTATATCCTAAAAATTGGCTTTTGTCAATGCGTAAATTCTTCATCTTCTTTCATTCCCCGGGCCGGTAATCTGTTATTTTTTGATTCACCTATGCATTATTTGGCAGCTGTCCTTTCAACATTTCTAAAAATGTGCTAAAATGATATTATTCCTGATACAGCTGATATGAACATTAAGGGGGATGGATGAACGATGGACATATTTGAAAAGTGCTATAGCTACACTATAGCAAAAGAAGTGATGAAAGCAGGTCTTTATCCATATTTTCATACCCTGGAATCCGGTCAGGACACTGAAGTCATCATCGAGGGCAAAAAAGTGATTATGCTCGGTTCCAACAACTATCTAGGTCTCACCAGCGATGAACGGGTAAAGAAAGCCGCCATACGGGCAATTGAGAAATACGGCTCCGGTTGTTCCGGTTCCAGGTTTATGAACGGTACCCTGGATCTTCATGTTGAACTGGAGAAAAGGCTGGCATCTTTCCTCAAGAAAGAAGCAGCCCTGGTTTTCAGCACCGGTTTTCAGACAAATCTGGGCATTCTCTCTTCCATTGCAGGGAGAAATGATGTCATCGTCTATGACAGCAACAACCATGCCAGCATTGTGGATGGAATGAGGCTCAGCTTTGCCAAGAAGATCAAATACGAGCACAGTGATATGGAGGATTTGGAGAGAATTCTTAAGAACATAGATGACAAGCACGGCAAATTGATTGTCACTGACGGAGTATTCAGCATGGAAGGAGACATATGCAATCTTCCCGAGATCGTGAGGCTTGCCAAAAAGTACGGAGCCCGCATCATGATTGACGATGCCCACGGCTTTGGAGTGCTCGGCGAACATGGCAGGGGCACGGCAGAGTATTTTGGTCTGGAAGATGAAGTTGACATTATCATGATCACATTCAGCAAATCCCTGGCCAGCTTAGGCGGTGCCATAGTCGCCAGCGAGGATGTCATTCACTATGTAAAGCACAATTCAAGGCCCTTCATATTCAGCGCATCCATTTCTCCGGCCAATGCCGCAGCCGCCATGGAGGCATTGTCGATCCTGGAATCAGAACCCCAGCGGATTAAAGCATTGTGGGATAACAAGGAATACATGCAAAGGGGCTTTAAAAAGCTGAATATCCCCCTTGGCTGCGAACAGACCCCAATACTGCCTGTCATGACATGGGAAGACCAGCGGACCTTCCTCATTACCAAAATGCTCCTGGAAGAAGGAGTATATGTAAATCCCTCCATTTCTCCCGCAGTAAAGCCGGGCCATGCTTTGCTGAGGACCAGCTACACGGCCCGTCATACCAGGGAACAGCTGGACTTTGCACTGGAGGCCTTTAGGAAAGTCTTCAGCCAGGTCTGAGGCTCTTTCCGGCGGTGAATGAAGATGAAAACGGGCCGCTGAATAAAAAGCTGCCCGTTTTTTTATTGCTTCAACAAAGTAAAATAAATGCGAGTAAAAGCCCTTATGGCCTGAAATTTTTTAGTTTTTTTACTATTTTAAAGAAACTTGCAGGAATTAACTCATTCATGTAGAATATATAGTAGTATGAAATTATCAACATACTGCATATTGCGTCGATGTGTATGAGGAGGTTATAGGATGGAGATAACCAAAGCCCTGGAGCATGAGATCAAGATGCTTTGTATGCAGTTTATTCAATTGGCAACTCTGTTGAAGGATAGGGGAATCCTCTCTGAATGTGATTACAAAGAACACATCGCCCAAAAAAAGAAATTCCTGCAAAGCCAAATTGACTCATTGATTGCATAAGTTCCTTCGCTGGCCCATAGCCAGTCCGTCCTTCATTTGAAATAGTCCAGGCTATATGACGGGAACACTTCTTTGAGTTTTTCTCCTTCTGTCCTTTGCATTTGTCGGATGACTCATTTCCAATACGATATAACTTTATGGCCGCCGATAGGGGGTTTGGGTAAGTTGTCCCTTTTTTCAAAGTTTTTGGCGGCGGAAGCATATTCTTTAGAATTGAACCCTTTCTACGGAGGAAATAATATATGAATAAACAAAAGGTGGTTTTGATAACCGGTGCTTCTTCGGGTATCGGCAGGGCCTGTGCTCAGTTTCTCTATGAAAAGGGCCACAGGGTCTATGGCACCAGCCGAAAAGCGCAAAAGGCGGATACCGAGAATCAAGAGGCGGCCAAAGGCCCAATCCTTAAGATGCTCCCCATGGATGTAAACGACAGCGCTTCTGTCTCATGGGCCGTTCAATATATCCTGGATATGGAAAGCCGCATTGATGTTTTGGTCAACTGCGCAGGTTTCGGCATAGCCGGCGCCGTCGAAGATACATGCCTACAAGAAGCAAAAGCCCAATTCGAAACCAACTTTTTCGGTGTCCTGCGCCTTTGCCATGCAGTCCTTCCGGTGATGCGAAAGCAGGGTAGCGGCTGCATCATCAACATCAGCTCCATCGCAGGAATCATCGGAATCCCCTTTCAAGGAATGTACAGCGCCAGCAAATTTGCCCTGGAGGGAATGACGGAAGCCCTGCGGGCAGAAGTTCGACAATTCGGAATCAAGGTGGTGTTGATTGAACCGGGGGATTTTTGCACCGGCTTTACAGCAAACCGGATAAAAACAGCCCTGTCCCTTGAGAACAGTGCCTACGCTGAGAGTTTTCACAGGTCCTTGAAGGTGATGGAGGAAGATGAGATGAAGGGGGCTTCTCCAATCAAGGTTGCCCGGCTGGTTCACCGCATCATTGAAAAGAGCTCCCCTTCCCCAAGGTATGTCGTTGGGCCCTTCTTTGAGAAGGTAGCCGTTGCACTTAAAAAGATATTGCCCCAGAAAGTTTTTGAATGGGCCATCTTAAAGTATTATAAAGTGAGATAGAGTTCCCCTTCGATTGTTTTTCTGTTATACTGAAGAAAACAAGCGGAAAAGGAATGATGTCATGTACAGGCTGTGGGGAATGATAAAGAAGAAAAATAAGATCATCAGGGACATGGTCGTTGAGTATAACCGGGAGCCTGCCCTTGAAGGGGAGGGCCTTCGCTATTGCCTGGAAAAGATCTGCTATGAATTTGACCTGCAGCAGCCCATGTGGCTGCCAAAAAATCAAAGGGACTATGAGCAATTTCGCCGGGTCGTTTTCGACCAGGATAATTTCCTGGAAAAGATCCCCTTTGACACCCTGGAGATAGAAGTCCTGGAAGACAAGTGATGACAGCAATAAAGTGAGGATTATAGCCTGGGAGCAGCACTCCCTTTTTTCAAGTTAATTAAAACAAAGGTCTTCTTATTTCAAGGCAAATAATTTGGGCTGTTGCACAAAAAGCTTTTAACAATTGTACAACAGCCCCTTTGCTTTATTCTCTGCTTACCAATTTCAATGCCCTCTCCACCACATTCTCCACCGTGAAGCCAAACTCCTTAAAGAGAACCTCTGCAGGGCCTGAGGCTCCAAAGGTATTCATTGCAATAATATCCCCGTCCAAGCCTACGTACTTATGCCAGCCCAGGGGAGAGGCAGCTTCGACGGCCAGCCTGGCCCGTACACATTTGGGCAGAATGCTTTCCTTGTATTCCTCAGGCTGCTCTTCAAAGAGTTCCCAGGAAGGCATGCTGACAACCCTTGCATCAATGCCCTTTTCCTTCAAGATTTTTCCGGCCTTATAAACAAGCTCAACCTCCGAGCCCGAAGCCATTAAAATGATATCGGGCTTTTCCTTTTCAGAATCAATCAGAATATAGGCTCCCTTCAGAGCTTCTTTGCCGGTTTCCTCATACAGGGGAAGGTTCTGCCTGGTCAATACCAAAGCAGTGGGGCTGTTTTTCCTGGTCAAGGCAGCATACCAGCCTGCAGCGGTTTCCTTGGAATCGGCCGGGCGGAATACCGTAAAGTTCGGAATGCTGCGCAAGCCGGCCAGTTGTTCAATCGGCTCATGGGTGGGCCCGTCTTCTCCCACACCAATGCTGTCATGGGTCAATACATAGATGAGGGGCAACCGCATCAGGGCAGACAGCCGCATCGCACCCTTCATATAATCGCTGAACACGAAGAAGGTGGCCACATAAGGCCTTAAGCCGCCGTGCAAAGCCATGCCGTTTCCAATGGCAGCCATAGCATGTTCCCTGACTCCGAAATGCAGGTTTGCTCCGGAATAATCCTCCGGGCCAAAGTCTCCTTTCCCCTTCATCAAGGTCTTGGTAGAGGGAGCCAGGTCTGCGGATCCTCCGATGAGATTGGGAATGACCTTTGCCAGCCGATTTAAAACTTCTCCGGAAGAAGCACGGGTTGCGCTTTGGCCGCTGAAGGTCCAATATTCTTCATCGTTCCACAAATCAACGGGAAGCTCAGGGCTGTGCCAGATCTCCCACTCCCGGGCCAGCTCGGGATAGGCTTCTTTATAGCTTTCCCACAGCTTATTCCACTCTTCCTCCGCCTTTGCCCCGGCGCTGCGCAAAGCCTCCATATGGGCCTTTACCTCATCGGGTACATAGAAGTCCTCCTGATAGTTCCATCCCAAAAATTCCTTTGTGGCCTTCACATTCTCCTCCCCAAGGGGTTCTCCGTGGGCTGAGGCCTTTCCCTGCTTGGCAGGGCAGCCGTATCCGATCACGGTCTTCACGATAATCAGGGAGGGCCTGCTTTTTTCCGCTTTGGCCTCATCGATTGCCTTGCTGACGGCCTCCACATCGTTTCCGTCCTCAACGGTCAGAACATGCCAGCCGTATGCTTCAAAGCGCTTGCCTACATCCTCTCTAAAGGCAATATCCGTGCTGCCTTCAATGGATATTTGGTTGGAGTCATATAGCAAAATCAACTTATGAAGGGCCAGGGTCCCGGCCAGTGATGCCGCTTCCGAGGCAATGCCCTCCATCATGTCTCCGTCCCCGCAGAGGGCATAGGTGTAATGATTGACCACCTCATAGCCGGGGCGGTTGAATTTTGAGGCCAGGTACGCCTCTGCCATCGCCATTCCCACGGCATTGGCAACGCCTTGTCCCAGGGGACCGGTTGTTGTCTCCACCCCCACCGTATGGCCGTATTCAGGATGGCCGGGGGTTTTGCTGCCGTACTGGCGGAAATTTTTCAAATCCTCAATGGTCAGCCCATATCCGAATAAGTGCAGGAGGGAATATAACAACATGGAACCATGGCCGCCTGACAGAATGAAACGGTCCCTGTCCACCCAGGCAGGATTGGCCGGATTATGCTTTAGATGCCTTGCCCAAAGGGTATAAGCCACCGGAGCAGCTCCCATTGGCAGTCCGGGATGTCCGGATTTGGCCCTTTCGACCGCTTCTGCCGACAGCACGCGGATGGTGTTAATACAAAGCTGATCAATTTTGTTCATGCTAGCCTTCTCCTTCCTATGTATAAAATCATTTTTTGGGTACTCTCTCCCAGTCCTTCAAAAAGCGCTCAATGCCGGCATCCGTTAAAGGATGCTTAGTCATCTGCACCAGCACTTCATAAGGCACGGTTGCAATATGGGCTCCAAACCTTGCAGCCTCGATTACATGAATAGGATGCCTGATGCTGGCTGCGATGATCTCCGTGGGAATATGATGAATGTTGAAGATTTCAACGATCTCCCGGATGAGGTTCATCCCTGTGCTCCCAATGTCATCCAGCCTCCCAAGAAAGGGGCTGACATAGCTGGCTCCGGCCCTGGCGGCAAGCAAAGCCTGAGCCGCAGAAAAAATCAGGGTTACGTTTGTCTTGATTCCCATTTTGGAGAGCCGGTTTACCGCTTTTAAGCCATCAATGCCCATGGGAATCTTGATCACAATGTTCTTGTGAATCCGGGCCAGCTCCTTTGCCTCCCTTACCATTTCCACTTCTTTGAGGCTGATGACTTCCGCACTGATGGGGCCATCAACGATTGAAGCGATCTCCCGTACAACTTCAACAAAGTCCCGGCCTTCCCTGGCAATTAAGGAAGGATTGGTGGTCACTCCGGAAATAACGCCCCAAGTGCTTGCCTCGCGAATGTGCTCTACATTGGCGGTATCGATAAAGAATTTCATAAGCCTGCTCACTCCCAATATCCTGTTTGATTGGATCGCTTATGTTACTCTTTCCTATATGGGCCTCCCTTATGCAAGACAGGCGGAATACCGCAAGCCTTATAGAAAATCTCAGACATCCCTATTTTATTATAACTTGCTAACATTTACAAGCAAATCGAGAAATTTGCCCAGAGGAGTAGAACACAGAAAAACAAGCACCCATTCACAACTAGCCGTGAATGGGTGCTTCATGTTCGAATCAATGATCATTTTGCATTCTCCATGGTGTCATCGATTATGGACTGGGCTTCCTGAGCATATTCCTGAACAGCTACAGCCGCAGTGACCTCTCCCTTTTCAATTCTGCTGAAAATGCTCCAATCCAGCGGGAACAAACAGAACTTGTTCACCTTGGCCAAGCCCTTGTCAAAAAGCATCTCGTAAGTCTTGAGGACCTCCGTATCCCTGTAGGATCCCAAAATGCTTTCTCTCCAGGCCTCATCAGGATCGATGCCCGGCAGCGGATCGGTCATTTCATCATATACGATGGCTACCTCTTTTGGATTTTTGATACCGTTCGGCATGACCTGTACGGGGAATGCCAAAAGGTCGGAAGCATATTCGGTAGCCTTTGGTCCCATCGGGAAGAGAACTACGCCGTAATCATCTGCCATGCTGCCGGACAAGGTGCCTTTAATCCAGTCATGATATGCAAACATCGCATATTTGCCATTGGCAAATTCCTGGATGGGATAATCCCAGGGCATGCCTTCGGGAATCGGCGCAATGACCTTATGCACTACATTCAGGTCCTGCAAGAACTGCAAAGCTTCGATACAATTTGGGTCTGTCAACAGGTCCTACGATTATTAGGATTAACACGTGTACAAAAAATAAACAGCGGGAACCACCTTCCCAATACGCGTTCATTATATCATTATTGCAGGGGCAAGTCAATATAAAAATTAACACGTGTACATTTTTAGCCGTCAAATGAAAAGCCAGGTCTTGGGCCTCCAACACGAAGGTACAAAGCCTGGCTACTCTCTATTCATAGACGATTGAACAAGGGTATGGCCTTTAATCATTCATTTGCACAAGCAACTGGTGATGGCTTGTTTTGCGAATGATCTTTCGTATGCTGTCCTCGGAAAGGTGATAGATCCGACCCAGTTCATCCATACTCAATCCATTCTGATACTGGTTGTAAATATCCAGATTCCGTTTCTGAATGCTAAGCCTGGTACCGTTGATCTCTCCCCAGCCGGCCCTTTTCTTGCTCTTCTTTGGAACATACAAAAGCTCCCCCTGGATGTACTTCTGCAGCTCCCTCAAAAGATTAGCCGGGAGGACATCCTTCCCATTTTTGTAAGCCACCGATGAAAACCTCCTCCGATTCATTTCTTGTTTCCAGATTCAAAAAAGCAGTTTTCATCGCCTTCACCTCCTTGACTCAGCATCATAGGAAAATCCCATACACAGTCATCCGCGGGATTTTATTAAAAAACACGAAAAAACCGTGCCTGTTATCCAGAGACAGACTTTATCCTTCAGGTGACGGTTATCTGCAAAGGTCCGGGAGCCCCGCAACCAAACAAGGCCTGCCAAAGCCCTTTAAGTCGCCTTCAATACTCCCGGGTGAGCTCCATTACGGCTTTTCCACCTCAGCCGATGGTTTGTATGCAGCAATAATCATCATGATCATTTCCATCACCCCTTTCACCTGATCTAAAATGCGGCCAATTTTACTTACGGGCCGTCAGGCTATTTCCTGCAGCAGTTATACAAAGGGAGGCCAAAAGGCCTCCCCTTCTCCGCTATGCGGAGAACCACCTCTTCATCACAATCACATTGACCGCCTCCTTTCTGTGAAACTCGCCGGCTAAGTCTATTATGGCATAGCCTTACGATCGCAGCAAGGGGAAAAACAGCTTTAATCATTTTTTACCAGAAACCTTCGGCCTGCAAAGGATAAAAAAGCCTGTCAGGAATTCCCGACAGGCTTTTTTATCCTTAAGCCAATGCTGCATGGCAATTTCAATACGCCGCTTAGCGAGGCGAAAGATTTTGACTCACCGTCTATAATAAAATGAGATACCCTCGCCTGTAAAGGCCAGGGACATTTCCCCTTTACAGTTTTACAACATTGGCAGCTTGAGGTCCTCTGTCTCCTTGAACTATCTCAAACTCAACGGCTTGACCTTCTTCCAGGGATTTAAAGCCCTCACCTACGATTGCTGAGAAGTGAACGAAAACATCTCCTTCACCCTCTACTGTGATGAAACCAAAACCTTTTTTTGCATTGAACCATTTTACAATACCTTTTTTCATTAAAAAAAATCCTCCTAAAAATTATTCACCACAAAACGTGATATCAATACACTACTATAAGATGCGGAAAAAGTCAATTCCCAATCAGGAATTGGTTTTATTTCCCATTTGGTACAGGGTGGTTCAGAACTTCCGCAAAGGCCTTCCTTGAAGCCCAATGAAAGCCTCCTGCTTGATTTGTTCGATTCGTTCCTTCCGGTTCACCGGCGGAAAGGATGGAAAGCTTTTAGCATGAAAATGCATTTTCATGGCCCGACTCACATATTCTTAGAAAAGCAGCCGGTATTTTGGGATCATTTTTCTTTTGTTAAAATACCTATGATATCCTTTCCGTGAGGTGAATGTATGAACATAGTGCGAACAAATATCCCTTATACCTATGCCGTTTTGAAGAGGGATATGGAAGAGATGAAGAAGTGGTATCCATTTCTAGAGGTCGGTACGGCAGGGAAAAGCGTTCTGGGTAAGGACCTCTATTATCTGAAGTTGGGCAACGGCCCCAATGAGGTTTTTTATAACGGAGCCCATCATGCCCTGGAGTGGATCACTGCACCCCTGCTTATGAAGTTCATCGAAAATCTGGCAAGAGCCTACAAAGGCGGCAGCTCCATCGGCGGATACCCTGCAGAAGAAATCCTTTGCAAAAGCGCCATTTATGTAGTTCCCATGGTCAACCCGGACGGAGTTGACCTGGTCCTGGAGGGCCTGCAGAAGGATCATCCCTATTATGAAAAGCTTCTGGAATGGAATGGCGGCCGGACGGATTTTTCAAAGGTATGGCAGGCCAATATCCGGGGGGTGGATCTCAACCACAACTACGATGCTTCATGGCAGGAATCCAAAGAAGCGGAGCTTAAATTGGGCATAAATGGGCCCGGCCCCACCCGCTATTCGGGTCCCTATCCTGAATCGGAACCGGAGAGCAAAGCCGTGGCCGACTTTACCCGAAGCCATGATTTTAAGCTGGTACTGGCCTATCACAGCCAGGGGGAAGTGATCTATTGGAACTACCGGAATATGGCTCCCCCATCGGCCCTGGAGATTGGCAGGCTCCTCTCCGAGGCCAGCGGCTATCCCCTGGACGAGGTCTACGGCATTGCCGCCTATGGAGGATACAAGGACTGGTTTATTGAAAAATTCAAAAGGCCGGGCTATACCGTTGAAGTCGGCCTGGGCAAGAATCCCCTGCCTATCTCACAGTTTCCAAAGATCTATCAGGACAATGAGCTTCTTTTGCTGCTGGCGGCAGTAAGCGCAGAAAAAGCGGAAGGATGATCTCCTTCCGCTTTTTCCCTTCAGCCTATCTTATTCCAATCCACATGCTCCTTTAGTATTTCTATAAAGGCCTCCAAATAGGCGGCATCCTTTTCATCAAAGCGCCCAAAAACCGGGCTGTCAATGTCCAAAACCCCCAGGATATCCCCCTCGCCTGTAAGGATCGGAACAACAATCTCCGAATTGGATGCACCGTCACAGGCAATATGGCCCGGGAACGCATGGACATCCGGCACTATAACCGTTTCTTTCCTCCGGGCAGCTGTCCCGCAGACCCCCTTGCCCAAAGGGATCCGGGTGCATGCCGGTTTGCCCTGAAAGGGCCCGAGAACCAGCTCTCCGCCCTTGTAGAGATAGAAGCCCGCCCAGTTGATATTATCAAGCATCATATAAAGAAGGGCTGAGGCATTGGCCAGATTGGCCAGCCAATCGGGCTCCTCCTCAATTAGTCCTTTAAGCTGCAGGTTCAAATTCTCATAAAACAGATCCTTCGTTTCGCCGCTTAGCCTTTTCATCTCTTTCATAAGTCTATTCCCTCCTTACTCCAGCGCTACCGCCAGGGCAGCATAGTCCCCGACCTGTTCACCCAGGGCAGCCGGCACAATCCTGCAAACCCCGCGGGACAGGGCCAGGCTTTCCCGCTCAATGGCTTCTACCGCCGACGGCCACAAAAGTTCCCGGCAACGGGCGAATATACTGCCTATGACGATGATCTCAGGATTTAGTATATCGATAAGGACAGCCAGGCCCCTGCCCAAGTATTCTCCGCAGATTTCAAAAATCTCCTTTGCCAGCTCATCCCCTGCAAAGGCCGCTTCTGCCACCATTTTGGCGCTTAAATTCTCCAAATCCCTCAGGCCCTTGCAAAAGGAAGGCTCCTCTCCCCTCTGGATCCTCTCCAGCACCTTCGTCCTGGCCAGCTGGGCTATTCCATTGCCGCTGCAAAAGCCTTCAAAGGACCCTGCCTTGCCGTAGCCCACCGGCCCGTGTTCACTCATCCGTATATGGCCGATCTCCCCGGCCATGTCATTGGTCCCGCTGTAGAGCCGGCCGTTCAAGATTAGCCCGGCTCCCATCCCCGTACCAAAGGTGAGAAAAACAACGTTCCGGTAGCCCCGGGCCGCACCGAATTTCCATTCAGCCAGGGCACAGGCGTTGGCATCGTTCTGCAATTTGGCCCGGATACCGTACCGGCCCTCCAAAAGATCCACCAGGGGAACCCGATCCCAGCCCGGCAAATTCGGCGGAGACAGGATGATCCCCCTTTTACTGTCCAAAGGGCCGCCGCAGCTTATCCCGATGCCCTCGATATCTCCAAACTCCAGTTGATTCCTCCGGCAAAGGGACTCTATTCCCTCAAAAATGCGGCCTATGGCATATTCCGGCCCCTTATCCGCCTCCGTGGCAAAGGAGATCTTGTCAAGAATCTTTATCTGTGACTCAAACTGCCCCAAAACGACGGCGCATTTTGTCCCGCCGATATCGATCCCCAAAATATATGGCATGATTTCAACCTCCCGATGAAATAGTCTCTGGCAGACAGCAGACCTCAGATGGCAGAGATTGGGCAGTCTACAGGGTTTCAAATCATTCACTGCCACTTAGAATAAGCTTTGCCTTCTGAATCTATTCTTCCCAGAATTCCTTGAGGCACTTCGTTATGGACTCCCCGTCCCGAACCCTCCTTATCTGCCATTCCTCCGGCAGCAAATTCCGATAGGGGGCGAGGGAAAAGCGCTCATCGATTAAAAGCACCGCCCCCCTGTCCCTTTCGGTCCGTATCACCCTGCCCACGGCCTGCATGACCTTGTTGATCCCGGGATAGATATAGGCATATTCAAACCCCATTCCCAGCTTCTCCTCATAATAGTCCCGGAGGATATTCCTCTCCAGGCAGACCTGGGGCAGGCCTACCCCTACGATGCAGGCGCCGGACAGGCACTCCCCCGCCAGATCAATTCCTTCGCCAAATAAGCCGCCCATGACGGCAAAGGCCACCATACTCTCCTCTGCATCTTCCGAAAACTCTTCCAGAAAAGCCTCCCGCTCCTTTTCTTCCATTCCCGGCCTTTGCCGGATCACCTTGACTGACGGGCAGGCCAGGCAATAGCGCTCAAAAACCTCATTCATATAACTGTAGGAGGGAAAATAGACAAGATAATTGCCCTTTTTGGCCGAAACAAGCCGGGCTATGGCATCGGCCACCTCGGCAAAGGTAAACTCCCGCATGCGGTACCTGGTGGAGATCCTGTCCGCCACCAGTACGCACAGGTTTTCCCTGGGGAAGGGGGACAAAAGCTTGAGGCGATAGGATTCCTCATCTCCCCCCAGGGTCTTTATAAAGTAATCCATGGGACTTAATGTGGCTGAGAACAGGACGACCGATCTTGCCCTCTTGAAAGCTTCCCCCAGCAGATAGGAAGGGTCTAAACAGAAAAGCTTCAAATGGATGTCATCTCCCGTCCTTTCGCAGTAGCTTACATATCGCTCATCATAAAGTTCCATGGTCTT
>Ga0134092_1000909_pt1 | contig 28022 bp, 29 predicted proteins | sample 3_6taG_FD_94454 | JGI IMG/M metagenome (GOLD analysis project Ga0134092, IMG submission 94454) | Switchgrass degrading microbial communities from high solid loading bioreactors in New Hampshire, USA - 3_6_20_6_A3 metaG | ecosystem: Engineered > Bioreactor > Semi-continuous > Anaerobic >... | reverse complement strand
GACAGGTAATAGGTATTGCCCTCTTTGTATTTATTGGATAGATTACCAAGGTAATTTTGTCTAATTTGTTTCATTCTGTTTGTACAAAATCTAGGTAATTAAGCCACACAAAATTATCTAGCAAGGATTTTATACCCTTATTAGTTGGTATAATATTCCTTAAAATCAAATCTTACTACCTAGCACAAGAGGTTATATTATTATTTTTCTATGCAACTATATTATAACAGTGCTTAAAGATGTCCACCACCTTTTTCAGGTGGTGGACATTCCTATCCATTATTATGATTATTGTCATGAATAACCTGATCTATCACTATTACCAATGCCAGAATAAATGCATTGTCTTCCCCGTCTGCTATATCTACCCCATAGGTATCTCTGAATGAAAACCAGCTTTTCGATACCTGAGCAACTATTCTGCCATTTTTTAATACATTAAAGTCCATACCCCAGAAGTTACCTTCAATAGTGTAATTCCCTATAAAGCTTTCTATATTAAACCTGGGTTTGAAAAAAGTAAACTCTTTCTTAACCTTTGCTGCAGGCATACCTTTATAGTATATAGTATATTCCGGCAGCAACTTAAAAAGTTTTTGTTCGATATACACAACTTCATTTCCCTGCATGTCGTATAAGCGAAGCTTGTCACCAAAGGAGAAAACCTTACCTTGTACCTGAAAATGCGGATTCCCCATTTCGTCTTTTATTACAAAGCTGTCGCCAAAGGAAAAAAACTTTTGCTTAATTATAAAACGCAAAATAATCACTCCTCATATTCATCATAGAAATCTAAATAAGAATAGCTCTTTCCGCCTTTCTGCCAGCCTAAAATTGCTTCCAGATTTACATTCTGTGTTGCTCTCATTATGTTTGTTTCCAAGTTATCGATTTTTGTGCTCAATTCTTTTATCAAATCTTTGATTTCATATCGCTTGTTCCCAATTTTTTCTGCTGCTACCATACATGCACAGTTAAGAGGCATAATCCCGGCGTTTTGCGTAAACCTCTCTATATGCTTTTCTTCTATATAGTACATAGGCCTTATAAGTTCCAAACCTTTGAAATTTGCAGACTTGAGCTTAGGCAGCATTGTTTTGAAGCTCCCGGTATAAAGAATATTCATCATAGTTGTTTCAATAACATCATTAAAATGATGTCCTAAAGCAAGCTTGTTGCAGCCTAACTCCTGAGCCTTGGAATACAAAGCGCCTCTTCGCATTCTGGCACACATATAGCAAGGATAATCTTTAGCTATTTTATCTACTATTTTGAATATGCCTGAATCAAAAATCTTTATAGGAATATTCAAGTATTCACAGTTCTGAATCATCAATTCTCTAATATGTTCATGGTACCCAGGGTCTGCCACAATAAATTCCAGGTCTATTTTCATTTCCCCATGCTTCTGAAGCTCCTGAAAAAGTTTAGCCATGAGCATACTGTCCTTACCGCCAGATATGGCAACAGCTATTTTATCTCCTTCTTCTATCAACTTAAAATCCTTTATGGCCTTAATAAACTTTGACCAAAGGTATTTTCTGTATTTCTTTATTATACTTTTCTCTATTTCTTCTAAAGGCTTTATTTCACCTGTAGGAAACAATGTTTTGCAATTTGTAGATGATATGCTGTCCATGATTTCACCTCATCTTAAAGTAAAATACAACTTCAATATTGATAGAATAGCACAATGAAATATTACTATCAAATATATGTTTGCTTATGTAATAAAAATTATTATGAGACATGGGGGACGGTTCTCTGTGTCTCAAAAAGAAAAATGAGACATGGAGAACCGTCCCCCATGTCTCACTTTAAAGGCTAATTTTACAGTTTTGCCACTCTGAAGTTGCTTGTCAGCACAGGCCAGTTTGGTATTGATTCGAGATTCAGTACCCAATAACTTGCTCCTCTCAGACCGTATTCCTTGATGGTTTCATATTTTGCCTGATAGCTTCGGGCATCTTCAAACCATACTTCATGCTGCTGTCCCGATGCATCTGTATACCTAAAGAAAGGAGATTGATAAACCTCATTGTATTGGATTGGAACTCCATATTGAAGTGCTCTTCTTATTGCTTCCATGTAAGTCACTGTGGAAGCAAGAGTTCCTTGTACCCATGGTATTCTCCAATCTCTTCCATATAAAGGTATTCCCATCAATATCTTATTCCTTGGTATTACAGTTACTGCATAGTCAAGCACTCTTCTTACCTCATTTATAGGTGCTATAGCCCAAGGTGGTCCTCCTGCCCATCCCCATTCATAAGTCATCAGGACAACAAAATCCGTCAACTGGCCATGTACAGGATAATCATGAGCTTCGTACAGAAGACCTATTTGATCTGCTCTAATTTTAGGAGCCAAAGCTGTTGATATGGAGAAACCATTAGCGTGCATTCTATCTGCTGCCCGTCTTAGAAATGCATTATAATTTTCTCTGTCTCTGGGATATACATATTCAAAATCAATGTTCAATCCCTCATATCCCTTTTCTTTCATGGTATTTACTATGTTAGTGAGCTGTCTTTCCTGGACTTCTACATTGGATAGAAATGCGTTTGCCAAATCTGAACTAAATCTTCTTCCTTCAAAATTGGTAAGACACATGAGAGGAGTTACCCCTCTTGATCTGGCCATAGCTATTACGGATTCGTCATTTAAAGGCGTCAAATTGCCTTCTCTTGAAATACCGTAGCTGAACATACAAAAATATGTCAGATATGGCCCTGTCCATCTCAGTATCTCCTCGCCGGTAGGACCTGTTTGAGTAAGGTAACCGTTAACCTCTATCTGCGGTTTGGGAATTGTAAGCCTTTGACCTACATATATGACATTAGGGTTTGCTATGTTATTTTCTCTTACCAGATCCTGAACTGTTACATTGTACATTCTGGCTATCATCCAGAGGGTTTCACCAGGTCTGACAACATGCACATCGTCTGGAGTTGGAATTACAAGTGACTGGCCTATGATAAGCCTGTTTGGATCAGCCATTGCATTTGTTTGTGCTATGCTGCTAATGCTTACATTATAAGTTCTTGAAATTTTCCAGAGAGTATCACCGCTTTGTACAACATGAATCCTCATACATAACACCTCATATTGAATTATTATTGAACATAACTTCAATACAAGATATTATTCAAATGACTCTACTATTCATGTTATTTAAAAGAAAGACTTCCATTAGAAGCATTTTTTATAATTAAAGAAGTCTTTCTTGAAATTCATTAGGAAAACTTACTCTAAAGAAATCTATTGTTTCCTATGAATTTTTAAAAAGACTTCCATTGCATTCGTGCTTCGCATATGACTATTTTTATGGTATATATTTTATATACCTATGCACCTTCCGAACCGATATAAGCTTCTATAACCTGAGGGTTCTTCTGCACTTCTTCAGGAGTGCCTCCGGCAATAAGATTTCCATAGTTTAATACATATACTTTATCGCAAATACCCATGACCAGTTTAATATCATGTTCTATGAGTATAATTGTCAAATCAAATTTGTCCCTCACCCAGACAATAAAATTGGTGAGTTCCTTTGTCTCATTTGGATTCATACCTGCTGCAGGCTCATCCAATAATAGAATGCTTGGTTTTGATGCCAACGCCCTTGCTATTTCAAGGCGCCTTTGCTCACCGTAAGGCAAGTTTCTGGCAAGTTCATTTTTCTTCGAATCAAGATTTAGAATCCTTAATAATTCTTCGGCTTCTTCGTTTACCCTTTTTTCTTCATTATAATAGTATGGCAGTCTTATAACTGAGGAAAAAAATCCGCATTTGGTGCGGCAGTGGAATCCCATTTTTACATTATCCAAAACAGTCATTTCTCCAAAAAGCCTTATATTCTGAAATGTTCTTGCTATTCCGTGGCTTGTTATCTTATATGGTTTCAGGCCATTCAGCTTAATAGGAGTACCTTTGTCAAGCAAAATTTCACCGGATGTAGGCACATACATCCCTGTAAGAAGGTTAAATAAGGTTGTTTTTCCAGCGCCATTTGGACCAATAACTCCGACAATCTGTCCTTTTTCTATAGTCATATCAATATCTGAAACAGCCTTCAGACCGCCAAAGGTTATAGATACTTTATTCAGCTTAAGAACAGGCATTTAAGCCACCCTCTTTCTTAAAAACTTGAGTTTGAATTCCCCTTTACCCAGAAGACCTTGGGGCCTGTATACCATTATCAGAAACAGTATAACCGCATATACGACCATTCTTAATTCCGGTATGCTTTGAAGGAATAATGATATAAGAGATAATACAATTGCACCTACTACTGAACCTGCAATGCTTCCCATACCTCCAAAAACTACTATTACAAGAATATCAATGGATTTCATATATCCAAAGGAATCTGGTTTTATGAAATAGAAATAATTTGCATATAGTGCTCCGGCTATTCCTGCAAAGAATGCTCCTATTACGAATGCCAGAATCTTATATTTTGTTGTATTGATACCCATTGCCTCAGCTGCTGTCTCATCCTGGCTTATGGATATACAAGCTCTTCCACCTCTGGAGTCTACAAAATTCTTAATAACAACTATTGAAAGCACCACCATAAAATAAAGCCAGGTCCAATTTGTATATTTAGGAATATCCATGAAGCCTCTTGCTCCACCAATATAATCAATATTCAGCGCTACTATCTTAATTATTTCTCCAAAGCCTAAAGTGGCTATTGCCAGATAATCTCCCTTTAATCTTAGAGTAGGTATTCCAATAATAACTCCTGCCAAAGCCGCCGCTATTGCAGAAAATACCATTGCTACTATAAATGACTGGCCAAATTTAGCAGTAAATATGGCTGAAGTATAAGCTCCTACAGCCATGAAAGCTGCATGCCCAAGAGAAAACTGACCGGTAATTCCTGTAACCAGATTCAATCCAACTGCAAGAATTATATTGATGCCTATCAACATAATATTAAGCTCTATATAGGAGTCGATAATACCTTGTCTCAGCATGACTTCTCCAACTGCATATATTAGTAGTATCAATAATGCTGTAATTATATTTTTTTTGCTCAAAATTCTCACAAGGCATCCCTCCTATACTTTTTCTCTTACATTCTTACCAAAGAGTCCCTTTGGCTTTATTAGAAGCATAAGTATCAATATTGCAAAAGCTACAGCATCCTTGTACAAGGAATAACCATAAGCGCTTACCATAGTTTCTGTAATACCCAATAGATATCCACCAAACATGGCTCCCGGTATTATCCCTATTCCCCCTATTACAGCTGCTATAAAAGCCTTTATCCCTGGCATCATCCCCATAAGGGGATCAATGGAATTATAGTAAACCCCTACCATAACTCCTGCTGCACCCGCAAGACATGAACCTAATGCAAAAGTGGCAGATATGGTATTGTCTACGCTTATGCCCATCAGCTTGGCGGCTTCGCTGTCCATAGATGTAGCTCTCATAGCCATGCCGGTTTTTGTGTTGTGAATTATATACTGAAGAACCAGCATTAAAACAACTGTTACAATGACTATATATATATCCTTATTGTTTACTATTACATTCCCCAAAGTGATGTTCTGGCTGGGCAAAACTTCAGGAAAAGTTCTGGTCTCAGGCTTTACAAAGTACATCATACCGTATTCCAGGAAAAGAGATACGCTTATTGCCGTAATGAGAGCTGCTATTCTGGTTGATTTTCTAATCGGTTTATATGCAACTTTTTCAACTATAACACCCAATACAGCCGATGATACCATAGAAACTATCAATGCAGGTATGAAACCCATGCCTAAAAATGTGGTGCATGCAAATCCAATGTATGCACCAATCATATATATATCACCGTGAGCAAAATTAATTAGATTTATGATTCCATATACCATTGTGTAGCCTAATGCAATAAGAGCATATATGCTTCCCAAAGAAATACCATTTATTAATTGCTGTAGTACTTGCTCCATTTTCACCACTTCCTTTTAAAATTGAATGCTGGGGAGACAATTCAGACATCTCCCCATGCATCCATATTTTTATTATGGTTGTTGCTTCTTTAAGAAGGTTTGAACTCCGTCTTTCATCTCAATTATTGTTATTGCCTTCACTGGATTGTGTTTTTCATCCACTGAAAGAGTACCTGTTATTCCTTGGAAATCCTTTGTTGCTGCTAAAGCATCCTTGATCTTTAAAGGTTCTGCTTCGCCTGCTCTTTCTATTGCATCTGCCAAGAAATATGCCAAATCATATCCAAGTGCATTAAAGGCATCAGGATCCTTGCCGTATTTTGCATTAAAGGCTTCTTTAAACTTTACTACTTCTGGACTATCATCCTTTGAAGAATAATGGTTTGTAAAGTAAACCTGGTTTAATGCTTCCTTTCCTGCTAATTCAACTAGCTTTGGAGAATCATATCCGTCTCCGCCAAGTACAGGCACATTAAGACCTAATTCTCTGGCTTGTTTAACAATTAAACCAACTTCTTCATAGTATCCAGGTAAAAAGAGTACATCAGGATTTGCGCCTTTTATATTTGTCAGTACTGCCCTAAAGTCCTTTTCCTTTGCTTGATAAGCCTGCTCTGTAACTACGGTGCCTCCCAGGCTTTCAAATCTCTCTTTAAAGCTTGCTGCCAAACCTTTACTGTAATCACTTGTATTATCCAAAAGTACTGCTGCATTTTTTAATTTTAAATCTTCAAAAGCGAAGTTTGCCATTATAAAACCTTGGAATGAGTCATTGAAACAGGTTTTGAAAATAAACTCTCTGACATTTCCATTGCTGTCCACAGTTACATCATCAGCAGTTGCTGAAGCTGATATCAAAGGAACCTTGTGCTGAGTTGCCACAGGTATAGCACCTTTTGTATTGCCAGATGTAGCAGGACCAAGTATTGCTACTACCTTATCCCTTGTAATAAGCTTTGTTGCTACATTTGCAGCTTCAGCATTGTCAGATTTGTTGTCTGCCTTTACAAGTTCAATCTGCTTTCCTAAAACTCCATTATTGCTGTTGATCTCTTCTACAGCCAATTCAATACCCTCTGTTAAGCCTTGCCCATATGTTGCCACATTACCGGACAATTCATAATTCAAACCTACCTTTATGGTTTCTTTATCTGATTCATCGGCATTTCCAGTTGGAGCAGGCGCTGCTGCCTGCTGTGAACCGCAGCCTGTAAATAAGCTTAATACTAATACCATTGCTAAAACTAAAGATAATTTTCTCATCATTTATTCCTCCTCTATTCATAAATTGCTAAGTAATTATTATTATTTAAAATACATCAGTAACCTGAATTGCTATAATCATTTAAAAGCTTATAATCTCTGCAACACCTCTTATAAAGCTATTTTTTATATCAGATCTGATTTCCCCGGGGTTAAATATTAGTAATGCTACCATTGTGCAGGAACGTGCACTTTCCTACACAATTGAAAAGTAAAAAAGTGTATAAAAAAACCTCTATATGTATGGATATACATATAGAGGCGTTGTAAACGCGGTACCACTCTACTTTATTGCCTACGGCAATAATCTCAACAGGTTCTATCAAACCCTGGCAATTTAACGTTTGCCACTCCGTCATGACTTACTCTATTTCAGCCATGCGACTCAGAAGTGATCATTATATATCCCATTAGTACTGCTTTTCACCAGCCAGCAGCTCTCTGCAACTAACTTCTGGATATTTTTCTCTTCGTCATCATCTTTATTAACTGTATAAATATTCTAAAGTGAAATTATGTTTTATAATTTATCACAAAAAATTATAGTCGTCAATAGCATTTTTGAAAAATTTTTTATAATTTTTAAGTAAAAGGCAAAAAAGGCTTCCCTGCAAACAAGTATTTACAAAGGAAGCCTTCCCTTTAATTAATTCTTATTGAGCTTTAACTTCTGTCCATATTTTGTCATATTTTACCAATGAATCAGCCAGATCTTCAAATACTTCACAATTTACCAATTCTTCATCTGACGGATAGGCAGTTTTATCTTCTCTCACATCTTCCGGCAGCATTTTCAACGCTTCAGTGTGAGGTGTTGAATAACCTATATAATCTGCATTTCTGTATGCTATCTCAGGTTCACAGAGGAAATTGATAAACAGCTCTGCCTCTTTCTTATGCTGGCTTGTTTTGGGTATTACTATGGAATCAAACCACATGTTTGATCCTTCTTTTGGCACTACATAGTCCAAGTCAGGATTTTCTCTTTTCATATACATGGCATCTCCAGACCATACCACTGCCAAAGCTGCTTCGCCGCCTATCATCTTGTCTTTTACTTCATCGCCTACATATGCCAAAACCAATGGCTTCTGTTTTATCAAAGCCTCTTTAGCCTTTTCCAGTTCGCTATCATTTTTGGTATTCAATGAATAACCAAGCATCTTAAGGGTTATTCCTATAGAATCTCTTAAGCTGTCAAGCATCAAAATCTGCTTGCTGTATTTTTCATCCCACAATATCTTCCAGCTGTCTACTGGTTCTTTAACCATGGTCTTGTTGTACAATATACCTACAGTTCCCCACATGTATGGTACTGAATATTCATTATTTGGATCAAAGGCAAGGTTTTTGAACCTTTCGGCTATATATTTGTAATTGGGAATATTATTAAAATCAAGTTTATGAAGCATGTCCTCGTCTATCATTCTTTTTATTGTATAATCAGAGGGTATTAATATGTCATAGTCACTGGCACCGGCTTTTATCTTGGCATACATTTCTTCATTGGTAGCAAATTCATCATATATAACATCAATGTTGTATTTCTCTTCAAATTCCTCAATAATAGATGGATCAATATAGTCTCCCCAGTTGTAAACTTTAAGCTGGGGTTTTTGCTCTCCTCCACATCCTGTCAAACTGAGAACCATTGAAATTGCAAGAGTAAGCACTAGTACGGCTTTTAATATTTTTTTCATACTGCATTCTCCTTTCTACCATTATCTCTGGACATTCTATTATTTATTATCAGAAGCATTAAAATTACTCCTGCAAATAATATGCTTAAAACAGCATTAATTTTCGGACTGACACCTTTTCTTGCCATAGAATAAATAGTTATTGCCAGATTTGAAACTCCAGGTCCTGTTGTGAAAAAGCTTATTACAAAATCATCTATGGACATGGTCATAGCCAGCAAAAAGCCGGTGAAAATGCCTGGTGCAATTTGGGGCAAAATAACCTTCCTGAATGCATACCCAGGTGTAGCACCCAAATCCAATGCAGCATCATAAACATGATTGTCCAGCTGCTTAAGCTTAGGCATGACAGACAATATAACATATGGCAGGTTAAATGTAATATGCGCCAAAAGCATAGAAAAAAAACCTCTGGGGAACTTTATCAATATAAATAGCAGCATCAAAGAAATTCCTGTTACTATATCCGGATTCAATACCGGCAGGTAGGTTAAATTTGTCATTATTGTCTTAGGCAGCTTCTTCATATAATGAATTCCTATAGCTGCTATGGTTCCTAATATTGTGGCAATTATCGAGGCTGCCAACGCAATGGTTACTGTGTAGTATAAGGATGTCATTATCTGCTGATCCTTAAACATTTCCACATACCATTTGAAAGTAAAACCAGTCCAATGAGCTCTGGATTTCGACTCATTAAAAGAAAAAACTATTAAAACTATTATTGGGGCGTAAAGAAATGAAAAAATCAAAAAAGTATATATTCTTTTTACTGCTGTTTTTACCATAAGCCGCCCCCCTCATTTTCTTTTTCATATCGCATTGCCACACCCATGCTGACCATAATCATCAGCATCAATACAACGGATAGGGCAGAACCAAAGCCCCAATCCATGGTAGTCAAAAACTGCTGTTCTATCAAATTGCCAATAAGGGTAAAATGAGCCCCTCCCAAAAGTCTTGAAATTACAAAGGTGGTAAGGGCAGGCATGAATACCATTATTATTCCTGAAGAAACACCAGGAAGACTTAAGGGAAAAATAATTCTCCTGAAAACCGTAATAGGAGTAGCCCCCAAATCCTCTGCCGCCTCTATTACAGCCTTATCAATCTTTACCAATACAGAGTAAATTGGCAGCACCATAAAAGGCAAAAAATTATACACCATACCTAATATAACTGTGTTTTCGGTATATAGCAATGAAGGCAACTCTATGCCAAAGAACTCAGCAATCGTCGCTATAAGTCCGTTTTTTTCTAATAAAGTCATCCATGCATAGGTTCTGGCAAGAAAATTCATCCACATAGGAATGACGAACAATACTACAAGAAGGCTTTTTTTGCTTAAGTTCTTACCTGCCAATATCATTGCCATAGGATACCCTAAAACCAGACATATTATGGTGCTAATAGCCGCAATCTTTATTGAACGAAAGAATACAGCCAGGTATATGGGCTCAAATACTCTCTTGAAATTCTCAAGAGTAAAGTGTATCCCATCAGCATCTATTGAGAATACGCTATAAAATAGTATTAACGCCAGAGGCACTATTATAAAAATCAATATCCATAATGCATAAGGATATGCCATCAGGTGCCTTTTCATTCTTCAGTCACCTTCTTCATTATATGAATATCATAGGGAGTTATCTTCATCCCTACCTTTGTATTTACCGGCTCCATCATGGTGCTGTGCACCATCCAGCGCCTTCCTCTGCCATAAATAATCATTTCATAATGTACTCCCTTGAAGATGACTGATTCCACCACACCTTCAATCATACCTTCTTCGACAGGTACCAGTTTTATATCTTCTGGCCTGATGACTACATCAACACTTTCATTAGGCTTAAAACCTTTGTCTACGCACTCGAATCCTCTTCCTGCAAATTCCACATAATAATCTTTAACCATTACTCCGTCTATAATATTGCTTTCACCAATGAAATCTGCTACAAAAGCATTTACAGGTTCATTATATATATCCTGAGGAGTTCCTATCTGCTGAATCTTACCATCCTTCATTACAACTATGGTATCTGACATAGTCAATGCTTCTTCCTGGTCATGGGTTACATAAATAAATGTTATTCCCAGGCTCTGCTGTATCTTCTTCAGTTCCAACTGCATGTCCTTCCTAAGCTTCAAATCAAGAGCCCCTAGAGGTTCATCCAATAAAAGAACCTGAGGCTCATTTACCAAAGCTCTTGCAATGGCTATTCTTTGTTGCTGGCCACCGCTTAGAGAATTTATTTCTCTTTTTTCGTAGCCGCTGAGATTTACCAGTCTTAGAACTTCTGTCACTTTCCTATCTATTTCCTTTTTATCCATTTTCTTGATTTTCAAGCCAAATGCGATATTCTCATAGACATTCATATGGGTAAATAATGCATATCTTTGAAATACCGTGTTCAGGCTCCTTTTATAGGGAGGAAGATTGTTAATCTTTTTTCCTTCAAAAATAACATCGCCTGTATCGGCTACTTCAAAGCCCCCGATTATTCTTAGTGTAGTTGTTTTGCCACAACCGCTGGGACCCAATAGGGTCACAAATTCATTTCTGCCTATACTAAGATTTATATTCTGCAACACCTGCTGATCGTCAAAGCTTTTTGATACGTTGACCAATCTGATAATTTCTTCATGCAATTTATCTTCCTCCATTATCAAATTAGAATTATTATAACAATGTATTTTTATCACATTGCACATGTAAAGTCAATATATATAATTAATGATTTGTGAATGGGATAACAGCAGGAATATCAATGTCTTTAGTAAATGAAAAACCTCCCCATTGGGAGGTTAAAGTTAAACATTGTGACGATCCCTGAATAGCAAGCTTATGGACCACAATCCAGCCAATCCTACCACAGTATATATAATGCGGCTAAGTACTTCATCCTGCCCGCCAAACAGGGCTGCTACTAGATCAAATTGAAACAAACCTACCAAGAGCCAATTTAGTGCTCCTATAATTACTAATACCAATGAAAGTCTATCCAAATATTTCACCTTCTTTCCGACTGTCCTGTTTAGTATTTTTAATCAACTTTCAAATATCTATTCAAATATTTGTCATTAGTCCGCAGTATAAATCAATGTTATAATATTATGTAAACATGGAGGTGGATTATGAGTATAAAAGCCGTGAAATTGCTTAAGGGCATTTTTGCCTTTACAGCTACTTTACTCATATTATATGGTGTACGATTCCTTTGGCAAAATCATTCAATAACAATGCCTTTGTACGAGGAACTTATGAGTATAAATGGAGTTCAAAATGTAGTTGTCAAAAAGACTGCTAAAGTGCATGAACCCATTAACATTTCTATATCTTTAGGTAGTGTTTCCAACTTTCAGAAAACCTATACGGAAATTAACGAAAAAGTGGTACAAGCTTTAAAAGATAAACCTTATGAAATAGATATAAAAGGAAATGAAAATGAAGAATTGGAAAATCTTTATTCAAATATAAGTTTGTATGTGGAAAAATCATTAATTGATGGAAGCTTTCCAAGTCTTGTGGAAAAAAGTCAGGAGCTGGCAAAAGCAGCCGATTCTGCTGTCAGCATAACTATTGATGATGAGTATATATATATCTATATATCCAAAGGCGATAATGCCTTGTACAAGCTTGTATCCAGGCAATCAAGAAGTAGGTGATGAATTATAATGAGACATAAAGAGATTATAATTGGATTAGCAGCAGGAGTAATTGTTTTTTTAGCTATGATTGGGATTAATATATTGCCCATTGTATTCTTTATTGGCTTTGCATCTGCATTGTATTTTATTACCGGCGGACAACTTATTAAAGTAAGGAATGTATCTGTCAGAGAAGGTAATAAGGAGAATCTTATTTCTTTTGATGATATTGGCGGGCAAGAAGTGGCAAAAAATGAGCTTTGCGAGGCTCTTGAGTTCATTAAAAACAATGACAAAATAAAATCCATGGGTATAAGACCGTTAAAAGGTATATTGCTAAATGGACCTCCTGGCACTGGAAAGACATTGCTGGCAAAAGCTGCAGCCCATCATACCAATTCTGCATTCCTGTGTGCCAGTGGTTCTGAGTTCGTAGAAATGTATGTAGGTGTAGGTGCCAAAAGAGTAAGACAATTATTTGAGCAAGCCAAACAGGCTGCCAGAAAGTTAAACAAGAATAGCGCAGTTATTTTTATTGATGAGATTGAAGTTTTGGGAGGAAAAAGAGGGCAGAATCATAGCCATCAGGAGCATGACCAGACCCTCAATGAACTTCTGGTGCAAATGGATGGAATATCAACGGATGATGATGTAAGGATACTTGTAATTGGTGCTACCAATCGTTCAGACATGCTGGATTCAGCCCTTTTGCGACCAGGCCGCTTTGATCGTATAGTAAAAGTGGATTTGCCGGATAAAAAAGGAAGAGTTCATATATTAAAGCTTCATACAAGAAATAAACCTTTATCTCCAGATGTTGATATAGAATCTATAGCTAAGGATACATTTGGTTTTTCCGGTGCACAGCTGGAAAGCGTAGCCAATGAAGCAGCCATACTGGCTATGCGTGAAAATTCACAGCAGATTACTTCTGTTCATTTTAAAAATGCCATCGAAAAGGTGATGATGGGTGAGAAATTGGACAGACTTCCCAGTGATGATGAAAAGAAGAGAATTGCAGTGCATGAATCAGGACATGCTTTAGTAGGAGAACTGTTGTTTCCTGATTCAGTAGCAAGTGTGAACGTAGCATCCAGAAGCAACGCCCTGGGTTACGTGCGCAATACCCAGGAAGATGACATGTTTCTGTATACCTACGATTATTTAAGAGGAAAAATAGCAGTATCACTGGCAGGAGCTATAGCTGAAGAAATTATTATCGGTTCCAGAAGCACAGGAGCTTCCAGCGATTTTCAGAATGCTTCTGATTTAGCTCGTCATATAATATATGGAGGCATGTCAGAGCTAGGCATAGTTTCTACTGAAGATTTGCCAAAGGATAAGCTTCATGAAACCATATCTTCAATTTTAAGGGATGTAGAAATGAGTACACTAGAATTATTAAATGAGAACATTGAAACATTACGAACTATAACAAATGAATTATTGGATAAGGAAACACTATCCGGTGATGAATTAAGAGCTTTAATCAGTTCAAAAGCTGCTTAGAATCAATATCTAAGCAGCTTTTTTCTACGACTCTTCCCAGGCCAGAGATTTAGATACAGCCTTCTTCCAGCCTTTATATTTCTCTTCTCTTTCCTGAATTGTCATCATTGGAACAAACATCTTATCCAAATACCAACTCTTAATGAGCTCAACTTTGCTTTTCCAAACTCCTTCACCCAGACCAGCCAGATAAGCAGCACCCAGTGCAGTTGTTTCCGTAATTGTAGGTCTTTTAATATTGATATTGAGCATGTCGGCCTGGAATTGCATGAGAAAATCATTGGCACTTGCTCCACCATCAACCTTAAGCTCCTTAAGGTCTATGCCCGAATCCAGTTTCATTACTTCCAGTATATCCATGCTCTGATAGGCTATGGATTCCAAAGCCGCTCTTATCAGATGTTCTCTTCTGGTACCTCTTGTAATGCCCAAAACAGCACCTCTGGCATACATGTCCCAATAGGGTGCTCCCAGACCTGTGAAAGCAGGTACGAGGTATACTCCGTTGGTATCATTAACCTTCTCAGCTTCAATCTGTGACTCTGCAGAGGTCTTAATCAATCTCATTTCATCTCTTATCCATTGGATTGTTGATCCTGCATTAAACACACTGCCTTCCAACGCATATTTAACCTCATCCCCTATTACCCAAGCTATGGTAGTAATAAGATTATTCCCTGAGTTTACCGGCTTATCCCCGATATTCATCAATATGAAGCAACCTGTACCATATGTATTCTTGGCACAACCTACATCAAAGCAGACCTGACCAAACAAGGAGGCTTGCTGGTCACCGGCTACACCGCTTATAGGTATTTCAGCTCCAACTATGTCTTTATCTGTAAGTACTATTCTTCCTGATGAAGGTACAACTGCAGGCATCATGGATATGGGTATATCCATGTGCTCTAATAGTTCTTCATCCCATTTAAGATCTTTTATATTGAACAACATTGTTCTGGAAGCATTGGTATAGTCAGTGGCATGAACCTTTCCCCCTGTGAGCTTCCATATAAGCCAGCTGTCAATGGTTCCTGCCATAAGCTCATTTCTTTGAGCCTTTTCTCTTGCTCCATCTATATTATCCAGTATCCACTGTATCTTTGTTCCGGAGAAATAAGCATCAACAACCAGGCCAGTCTTCTCTTTTATTATATCTGCCAATCCCTCTTTCTTCAATTTTTCACAAATATCTGCAGTCCTCCTGCACTGCCATACAATAGCATTATATATGGGCTTTCCTGTCTTTCTATCCCATACCACTACTGTCTCCCTTTGATTTGCAATACCTATGGAAACAATATTATCAAAGGAAATTCCTGCTTCTTCTATGACAGCCTTCATAACCTCCAACTGGCCCTTCCAGATCTCTTCTGGATCATGTTCTACCCAGCCTGGTTTAGGATATATTTGTGTAAAAGGCTTATTTTTCATTCCTACTATGGATTTTCTCTTTATATCATATAGTAATGCTCTGGAGCTGGTAGTACCTTGGTCTAAGGATACAATATAATTCTTGCTCATTCAGCCGCCCCCTTATCAAATACAACAAAATTATCAATATAATTATATCCTTTAATTCTATTAAAATCCATTGCACAAGACATATGGAAGTACATGAACTTTTCAAATATCATACACATAAAATGGTGGTAAATGATTATTTTGGGGTGGTTTTAATGTATTATGAAAGGCAAAACAGATATAACCGGGCTAAGGCCGTTGAATATGCAAAAACCTATGCTCTGTCTCCCAATCCAAGCTTTAAATATTTCAGTGTGTATGAAACCCTTGGAGGTGACTGTACAAACTTTGTATCTCAATGTCTTCTGGCAGGCGGAGCACCAATGACATACACAGGCGAGCATGCCTGGTGGTACAACAAGTCAGGTACCTATACAACTTCCGATGATAGATGGTCTGTAGCTTGGTCTGTAGCTCATTCCCTTTATTGGACCCTAAAAGTCAATAATGAATCCAACAACAGCGGGGTAAAAGGTCAGGAAGTCAGCAGTGTTTCAATGCTTGAGTTAGGTGATGTAATTTTTTACGCAAACCAAAGAGGAGTAATATTTCACTCTGCCATAGTAACAGGCTTCTCACCTACTGCAACATTGGTATCTCAACACACTTTTGAAGCACGGGATATACCCTATCTTAAGCCTTGGCTGAATCCAAGATACCATTATATGAAAATAAGAATCTGATAATATGAATACTCATCAAATTCGATTGAGATAATAATAAAATGAAATATTCTAAATGATAACAAAGCTTTTCTTTAAGTAAAGCTCATGCTGAAAACAAACACTGATATGATTTCCGCTTACAAATTGATTAAATATAATATGTGAATAGTCTCATGAAAAGAGGTAAAACAGATATGAATAATAAAATATCATGTCCCAAATGCGGAAGTGATAAGTTTGTTGCAAAATTCCAAGCATCTTATGTTTATTCCTACAAGATTGATAAGGATGCGCTAGGAAGTGAAAACAAGGATGAATTTCTACCTTTTCTATTTGACAATAGAGAAAAGGTAGACTCTCAGGAGTATCTGGAATGTGAAAATTGCAAAACCAGATTCCCCTGTGATTTCAATGAAGGTACAAAAGGTGTTTCATTAACCATACTTCAAAAAGCAATTCGTTCAGATCATACCACAGATCCGGAATTCCTGGGATAATGAAATGCCTATAAGATTTAGTTCTCATAGGCATTTATCATTGAATCATTTACTGTTATTCTTTTTTTCTTCATACATTGGGCAGTGGGAGGAACAGCTCCCGCACTCGCATTCGCCTTTAGTTCTTTTACTGGTGCTCCTGTAGAAAATATACGCTGCTAATGCAACTATGCCTACAGTAATTACTATTTCCATAAATATCTCCTCTCTTAACCAAAAATCAGTCTGCCTGCATTATATACCACAAAAGATACAACCCAAGCCAATACCAACTGGTAAAGTACCGAAAATACCATCATCTTATTGCCGAACTCCTTACGCATGGTTGCTATTACTGATATGCAAGGAGTATATAATAATACAAATACAAGGAAACTATAGGCAGCTAAGGGGGTAAAATACTGAAGCAGTATATTGCTCAAATCTACACCATATATTACACCCATGGTACTTACTACTACTTCCTTTGCCATAAGTCCCGTCAATAATGCTACAGCGCTTTGCCATGTGCCGTAGCCCATAGGATTAAATATCGGTGCTATTGCTCTTCCTATATTGGCTAAAAAGCTGCTTTCCATATCCGTCATGCCACTGAAGTTAAAATTGGATAAAATCCATACTATTACAGACATGGAGAATATTATTGTTCCCGCTTTTTTCAAAAATCCTTTTCCTTTTTCCCATGTATTTCTCATAAGACTTTTAAACTCAGGCATTTTGTACTCTGGAAGCTCTATTATAAAGGGCTCTTCATCTTTTTTGAATATTGTGTTTTTAAATAACAGACCGATTAAAATTGCTATAACAACACCTAATAAGTATAGCGAAAAGGTTACTGATGATTCATTGCCTGGGAAAAATATGCTGGCAAAGAGGGCATAAACCGGTAATCTCGCATTACAGGACATGAGGGGAACCAATAAGGCTGTCAACTTTCTATCCTTTTCGCTTTCTAAAGTTCTGGCAGACATAATACCTGGCACTGAGCATCCGAAGCCAATTATAAATGGTATAAAGGCTTTGCCTGATAGACCTATCTTTCTCATAATTCTATCCATTATGAATGCTGCTCTGGCCATGTATCCGCTATCCTCAAGGAAGGATATACCCAAAAATAAGGTCATTACTATTGGAAGAAATACGATGACTGAACCCACTCCTCCAACTATACCATCTATAATCAAAGAACTAAACCATGGACTGCTGTTTTGCAATAAAGTCTCCAGTATAGACACTATACCGCCTATGGCATATTCATCCATGGCATCGGATAGGGGTTGACCAACCCATGTAAATGTGAATTTGAAAATTATATATAATACAAATAGGAATAACGGGTAAGCAAAAAACTTATTCAATACAATTGAATCAATTCTATCCCCGATAGTTATAACTTCTTCTCTTTCCTTAACTAAGGCTTCAGCAAGAACTTCCTCAATAAACTTATAGTTTTTCTTTTCGTCATCAGTATATTGATAATCATTCTCATTTAGTGGGCTAAAAAAATTACCGCTTTTGAGCAGCTTTTTGACTTCTTCTATTCCTATACCTTTTGATGCCGATATAGGTATAACTATAACTCCCAGTTTACTTGCAAGCTTTTCATAATCGATTCTTAAACCCTTTGACTTTGCTACATCTATCATATTAAGAACCAAAACAATAGGCTTTTTGAATTGCTTCAACTGTAGTGTCAAATACAAATTTCTGTTCAAAGATGATGCATCAACAATATTTACGATTACATCCACTCCGCCTTTTTCCAGGAACTCCTTGGAAATCTTTTCTTCATTTGAATAGGTATCCAATGCGTATATACCAGGCAAATCAACTACTTTTACTTTATCTTCAATAAATCCCTCTTTTTTCTCTACAGTAACTCCCGGCCAGTTGCCTACATATTGGTTGGAACCGGTAAGATAGTTGAAAAGAGTTGTTTTGCCGACATTGGGATTACCTAATAAAGCTGCAGTTAACATCTTATGCCTCCTTCAAAAGTATGTTTCTTGCGTCATTTTTTCTTATTGCAAGATCAAATCCTCTAAAATTTATCACGATGGGATCGCCTAAAGGAGCACAAAGTTTAACTTTTACCGGAGTGCCTTCGATACATCCTAAAGCAGAAAGTCTTTTAGCCAACTTTGGATCTCCTTTTATACAATGAACATAACCACATTGTCCTGGTTTCAAATCACACAAACTCATATTTATGTCCTCCTAATGAAAATCATTCTCAATTATTCCACTTCTATAATATTCTAATTGAGATTGATTGTCAATACCATTTAGAAAAAATAAGTACTGCATATAATAATATACAGTACAATTAATCAATTCCTTATAGCATATTTATGAAAATCTCAGCCTTGTTATAATACGGGAAATAACACTCTTGTAAAATAAATAACAAAAGCCAGACTCACTGCGCTCAATAAGGTTGATATCATAACAGTTTGAGAAGCAAAATCCGGATGATTATCATATTCTACAGCAATTAGAGCTGTGTTTACTGCTGTGGGCAATGCTGAGGAAATCATAGCAACCTGTGCAATTATTCCTTTTAGCTGGAATAACAAAACTAGAATTATGGCCAATATTGGTCCAATCACCAATCTTATAAAACACGATAAATAAACATCTTTATTACTGAAACTGAATCGAGTTTTTGATAATTGAACTCCCAGCGCAATAAGGTTTACTGCTACCAGAGCATTGGCACCATAGTTTAGTGAAGTCCATAAGGGAAATTTGGTAAAATCGTAATTTGAAAATTTAAATACAAAAGCTAGAATCATTGTATATATAATCGGCATTTTAAAAACTTTTGCCAGCGAGTCCTTCCATTGTGTATTAGCTCTGCCTGCATTTATAAATCCAATAGTGTTAATTGTAATGCTCTGAAACATCATAACCATAATCTGAGCCGCAATAGCCGTATTAAGATAAGGTGTTTCTCCACCAATAACAAAAGGTTTATTGCTAAATACTAAAGTGATTAATGGAACTCCTATGTTAGCAGAGTTAAAAAACATTATTGAGTTTGCAAAGGCATTTTTCATCCCTATGCTATATCCTCTAATCTTCGATATAAAAGATGCAATTAAAAAATTGCATAGGAGAACTATGGCAGATATTAACATAACCTTCATCATATCAATGTGGATCTCTGTATTATAAATATTTACAAAGACAAAGCAGGGTGTGATAATATAAAATATCATCTTTGATATAGTATGTATGTTCAGGTCAAATTTCTTGCTAATCAGAAAACCTAATGCTACCAGAGTAAATATTGGGATAATATTATTTGTTAATATAAATATAAATACGTTCATTTATGCATTCCTTTTCCAGTAATATTTTTATTGCTTCAATTAATCCTTCATAACTTTTTTAAAGAAATCCTTGTATTTCATATCGGTTTTTAATATGTGTCCAGATATCCAGTCAGATATAAAATTGACCAATTCAACAACAGCTTCGCTCTGTTTTTCATCTATATCCTGATCTTCGAATTTTTGAATCTTCTTTGTAAGGAAAAGATGCTCAATCTTATGTAAGTCGGTTCCTTCGTAACCATACTTCTCCATCATTTTTTCCTCATATTGAAAGTGATAAATAGTATAATCCTTTAACTGCTTCAGAATGACCATTATCTCATCGAAATGATCATAATCATCATCTGCAAGTACAAGGTCGGCGATTTGACCTCCTATTCTGAATAGCTCCCTATGCTGCTTGTCTATCTCAGGTACATCCACACTATATGCATCTTTCCATTCAAACATATCTACGCCTCCAAATATCAAATACATGTATTTATCATATTAATTCTACATCATGTACTAAAAAATGACAACATATGAAACTCATAGTTTCTTGTTCTACATAATCTCATCATAATTGAAAATACTATATTAAGAATATAAAAGGAGTGCGGATAAAACATGAGTGACTACAGAGATAGAAATAAAAGAATAGACTCGGACAAACCGATATGGTTCATAAAAACTAAATATGCTATTTATTACATTTTAGGACTTATCGAAGTTCTTCTCTTGTTCAGATTTATGTTCAAATTGCTAGGTGCCAACCCGAACAATGGATTTGTGTCCTTCCTATACTCTTTAGCAGGAATATTTATAGCTCCCTTTACCGGGATATTTAATTCTTATGTATCTCAAGGCCTCTCTGCAAAATCTATCTTAGAGCCTGCCACATTGATTGCTATGATAGTCTATGCAGTTATAGCCTGGGGCATTGTCGGCCTCATTCGCATTAAGGCAGAAAAAGATGGTTAATAGAACAGCTGGGAATATGATATAACTTGGAGCTTATCCTTATGCTGGTCTATAAACACAAGGATTTGCTCAAGTTTGCTTCTGCTATATGTCATCCCAAAACCATCATTTCCTTCTCCAATCTTATGGAGAATAAACATTATGGACTTAGGCTCTTCCAAAGCAGATCTCAGCTTATTAATAGCTTCACTGACCGTAACATCTGTAAGCAAATTTATTGTAGTAACATGATAATATTCAATTTTATCTTTATCAAGAATTATTATGTTATCGGAAGTTCTAATATTCTTATAACCATTGTTCTTTAGTTTTTCAATAAGATAAGGATTAACCTGCCCATAAGGAAGAACCGCCATGTGGCTTTGTTCTCCTATATATCTGTTTTCCATCCATTGTCTTGCTTTATTAAAATCAGAAAGAAGCTGATCTGGGTCATTATACTGATCTTCCTTATGTGAATATGTATGATTAAGAAGATCCCAACCATTCATATATATTTCTGCAAGCTGTTCATATGTCATATAACCTGCTTCATCCACATATGAGGGAATAACAGAAACGCTGCCAGTATAATTAAAGCAATTGAATAATTCATAGGCTTCTGTATATACACTTTCCCATCCATCATCAAATATAAAAACCACTTTGCTTTTGTCACTATCAATAGTTGTATCAGCTTTTGCAACACCTCTGCTTAGTCTCATTGCTACTGAAAAATCTCTCCCAGTGTCTATCAGATAGTATACTACTCTGGGATACATCAATGCTGAAATAAGAATAGATAAAACTATTATTTTAATGTTTATTTTTATACACATTCCCCCCTAACTATATCCACTTACCTATTTTTTTCTCTTTCAAATAAGGCTTTAACACTTAAATCATTAGATAGTTCTATAGTAACTGTTTGCTTTGATTCAGCTATACCGTCCCAGCCGGCAAATACATAACCCGGCTCAGGTACGGCTTCAATAGTTATTGGTATACCCTTGAAGTATACACCCTCCCATGGAAAACCTAAGTTCTCAAGTGTTAAAGAGTTGATCTTCACTGTTCCTCCCCTGTCAGCATTTATCTTTATATTAGCTGTGCCTTCTAAATCAAAATGCTCTATGATATGCTGAATAACATAACCTGGTCTGTCTATTGCAAACTTCTTCATTTTTTCTATTTCCTGAAGCCAGTTTTCAACCTTTCTTCCATGCAGATTCCATCTCAATATATGCTTTTCTACATAGGGATAGTATACTTTTTTTATATTTTCTATCTTGTCTATTACCAGTTCTGGTTTAAAAATAGTATTAATTCTGTCAGCAAATGTATTTATAAACTGTTTCCTGAATTCATCATAATCCATAAGTGATCTAAGCAAAAAAGTTGACCATGGAGGATTAGGCCAGTCTGGCCCATTTTTTTCAAGAGCCCTTTCCAAAGAATTGTTCTCAGCAGCCTTCTCACCTTGATATAAACCAAAGCCATAATCTAAATCATACAATGCCCATCTCCAACGTCCATCATGACCATATTGTGCATCTGGTTCATAGTGTTTTGTTCTCTTGCGCCATATCAATACATTATTGCCTGGCCAGTCACGATTGTCGCAATAAATCTCAAATATGTTATACTCTATAAAATTATCAATATCCATATGTGTCTTAACATAGTTGTAATCGTAATCTGTTGTTATTCCCTGTTCTTTAATAAAAGTAATCATTCTGTTATAATGCATCTCATCACCGATAAATCCCTCATGTATTTCTACTCCTGCTACTCCTGTAGGATTTTTTATCATCACTACATCCTCCGGATTTATACCGTAATAATTATTTATATAGTCTTTATCATAGGCCTCTCTGATGTTATGAATTCCATAGTAATCACCGTTAATAAATACAATACATGGTTTGAACCTTTGTGTATCTAAAATTCCTATATCTCGGGCCAGACTTTGCATAAAGGCATCCCGGAAAAAGGAATATTTGCTGTCTGTGGCTGAAGTTCTTAATAAAATTTTTGAGTATTTCTTAACTTCCTGCTCATCAAAAAAATCATAGTAGATGTAAAGATTCTCATCATAGTTATCCCTCGCATATAATGCTAGAGATTTCAATGGGTTACTTCTTGAATATCCTCCATGAATTCTGATCCCGATATTTTGAGCCAGGCTCCTTCTACCATCGGTCTCAAATAATTCTACACTTGCTTCCCTCTCCCATTCCTTACCTCTTTGATTATAGTTTGCTGGCACTGCCCCAGTTACCACACTGTCTGGATTATTCTCTCTCCAACGATCAAACTCTCTCCCAGGAATATAAATTCCTCTTCTATAATCAAATAGATTATCTGGATCTGTCACTATGGATACAACTGGAATATTGAAGCTATTATAAATGTTTCTGCTTACAAAATAGCTATGTGTTATAACCTCACTTTTAGGATAACCTTCTTTATATGCTCTTGCTCTTATTACCGTAGCTTCTTCGTCATTAGGAAGAATATAAATGGGACCAGTATATAATTTTGATTCTTCTGTGGGAATAGATCCATCTAAGGTATAATATATTCTTGCATCTGAATCAACTGTTTTCAAGCTTAACACAAAGCCTTCAGTATAAAACCCGCCAATATGAGAGAAAACGGGATTTTCTAATCTCTTGGTATTAGGTCCTTTAACCAAGGTTTGTCCTTTGTTGGGTTCACCGGGTGTTCCTTCATCAAATCCAAAAAAATCAGAGCTTCCATCGGGAAATCTTCCGTATGATATATTATCTCCCATAGGTTTAAGTATAAAAATATCTTTCCACTTCTTATCAGGTGAAGTAAGAATTATATATCTATCCTTGTTGTTCAGAGTAAAATTGGTATGAATATCATCATCACCATCAAAATCTATTTTATCTTTACCCGATGCCCATATAATGCTAAAAGATTTAGGCTCAATAGTTATATCAGGGAATGTCCAATAAAAAGGCTCTTTTGATTTCTTGGACAGACCAAATCCTTTCAGGTTTACAGCTTTATCTCCTTTATTATATATCTCAATCCAATCTTCAAAATCCCCTTCATCATCTGTTATACTATTTCTGTTATTCACCATAACTTCATTTATAACCAATTGATATTCCATACTGGCATTCACAGTGTAACTATTTATCATATTTCTTTTATGACCTAAAATAATGAAATACCTATGCACAATAAAACAAATATGGTTCTATATATCTTTAATCTATTCATAATCATCACCCGACTGAAGTGATTATCCGCTGATTTCACCGTTATATGATACAATATGTACCTCTTCAACGCCTTCAATACTATAAAAAGACTTTATCACCCTGTCTGTGCTTATTGATTTGAGAGTAATTTCATAGGTGGCTTCTTCAAAAGAGCTTCTCGTTGTTTTCAATCGGAACTTATGCGGGATTTTATATTCTTTTAATATATTTGACACCGAATCCAACACAATTTCACTGCCTTTAAGCACAAGCAAATATGAGTAATTATTATATATAACACGATTAAAAAGCAAAAGCAGTAACGAAATAATAATGCTTCCAGCAATAGCTATAAGATATTCACCTGTGCCAGCTGCCAGACCTACAGCAATTGCCCAGAACAAAAAAGCAATATCTCTTGGTTCTTTTACAGCAGTACGAAATCTGATTATGGAAAGGGAACCTACCAATCCTAGAGATAAAGCCATATTACTACCTATGGTCATCATGACTATAGCAGTTATAATGCAAACCATAACTATTGTTACATTAAAGCTTTGAGAATAAATGACTCCTGAAAAACTCTTTCTATATATAAAATATATGAATAAAGCCAGAACTGTTGTGGTTATCAAATTAAATACTATGTTTTCAACTGTGTAAGCATCTGCTCCTCTGAATATATTAAATACCCATTCATTATTAAGCAATCTCTCTATCAGCCTATTCATTGCCTCTCCCCCTTCTATCCTGATATGTTCCTTCCTAAACAATATTTACTTATCTGTGATCTTTGTGCTTCCAATTGGGATAAAGATTTTTGCAAGAAAACAGGAAGCATTTTATCATACTTTATTTCCAAAACATATAGATGATCATTAAAGGTTGGTATCATAGGTATATTATCATTAAAAAAGTTATAACAGTTGGAAGTAGATCTAAGATTTTTATCAATAGTAACTCTGATATTTTGAAAGGAATATAAGTATGCTTCTCTTTCATAATCAATTATGACCGAAGGCCGGTAAATTTCGTGATGCATAAAAGCAAATACTTTATGGGCAATATTATTGCTATATCTGAGTAATACACTGCTGTCTCCCTTAATAAGCCTTTCTGCATCTTCCCTGGTTATGTTTACAGTTTCTTTAAAAATATAATTATTGTATTTATTCTTTATCTCCAGCTTTACAATTTCTTCTGAAAAATTATATATACGAAGCCGTATTTTTTTTCTTATATTGTGGCCTATTACTTTTTCATAATAGTCTTTGTTATTAAATGAATCAAAGTATAAACTTCTGATCCAATAGGCACCAGTATCGTCACAATTCGGATCTATTTCCATCATACTTCTGAATAATTGAGTTAATTCCGCTGCTTGCATTTTATTTATGTAATATTTTATTTCATGTCTGAAAATCCCTGACTTCTCTACCACACTAACCCCCTCACAGCTCAGATTCTATAATAGTTGTTTGTTCTAACAACCTTATACCATTTTTTATGATTAAAACAGTACATTATTGCTCCTGCCAAAAAGAAATAGATTCGTAATAACTGAAAAAATGTCAAATCATATATAATAGATAAGTATAAAGGTAGAATTTTTAAATCAGTTACATACTTTTTAGCCTCTCTAATAGCTACTATTGAACTCATAATATTGAATACTATGGTAGTAAAATAATAAGTAAGCATGTGAATAGGATAACCATAAACAAGCTTAACCCACAGTAATATGAGATTTATAATAAAGACTACAGTAGCCAAGGAATTGCTCAATAGAGCATCCACTAACATATAAAAGCAAACATTGTTTCTTAGAATATTTCTTATTAAAAAACTGCTGTTATTCAAAATAGCATCTATAAACCCTTTTTGCCATCTTACCCTTTGTCTTATCAGTCCTATTAAAGTTTCAGGACACTCAGTATAGCAGATGGAATTTGTATTATATACAACTTTCTTATTATTCTTGTGAGCATACTCCTGAAGCCGAATTGTTATATCAATATCTTCTCCCAGACCTTTTTTAAAGCCTCCTATTTCTTTTATTACACTTTTTCTAAATGCACCAAAGGCTCCTGATATTATAGTCAATGCTTTATTATAGGCAAGAGAAGCTTTGTAAATGTAAAACCCCTTTATGTAATCCAAGGCTTGCATAACTACTATCCTGGAAGGCTTTGTATTAAGCTTAAACATTTGCATAATATGAACAACACCGCCTGCGGCTATTACATCATCGTCATCAAAGACTTTGTTCATATTTGCCAGAGCATTTTTCTCTAACACACAATCTCCATCCATGGTAACAATCAGTTCTTTTCTTGCAAAACCTACGCCAACATTTAAACTATCTGCCTTCCCGCTGTTATATTTATCAATAACATATATAAAAGGGTATATACTCGACCTATAAATCCCCCTCACTTTAGGTGATAAATAAGTATAGGCTTTATCATTCCAAATATGTAAGTCCAGCAATTTATCTAAGGTTTCAAATGTACCATCTGTTGAACCATCATTTATAAAGATTACCTCCATATTGCTATATTCAACATTCAGCAGCCCTTCAACAGTATACTTCAGAATAGGGGCTTCATTATAGCAAGGAACCAGAATAGACATCCCCCTTTGAAATACATTGTAAATAATCTTCTCATTTTTGAATCTATGAGCACTTAATAGATGAATCACTGAAAAGAATGTACTTAAGAAAAGAATCAGATGAAGTAACATTCTAATCCCTTCCTTTCATAAACATTGATTCTATGCTCATAGATAGAATTTTAAATCTGCATGGAAAAACTTTATCATCGGGATTTCCTGGCCAATCTCCTCCAACAGCCTGATTTATTATTAAATACATATACTCCTGTGGAACTCCTGATTCAGTTTCATAAACTTTGCTGCCATCTATATACCAGATGAGCCTATCTTTTTTCCATTCCAATGCTATAACATACTTATCCTTAACAGGTACCGCATGTGCAAAATAATCGGACAGTTTAGCACCATCCTGTTCATAATGTATTACTCCATAAAAAACATATGGCTCGCTGCCTATCATTTCGAATATATCTATTTCAGGTAATCCTTTGTCTTCCTCTGGCAAAAGCCATATAGCAGGAAAGAGACCTTTTCCCTGTGAAGTTTGAATAGTAAACTCAAAATAGCCATATTTATATGCACATGAACTTTCAACAAGACCTGATGTATACTCCTTGTCCTCTTTTGATTCCTTTTTGGATATGATCTCTATGATATCTCCATCAATATATACATTATCCCTGCTGTAATACTGAAGTTCATTATTATAGCTGTCTTTTCTCTCTATAGTTATCCAGCACTCCCTAATATCCCGATGTGATCTCCATATTGATGCAGATATACATTCATCCATAATTTTCTCTGCTTTGATATTTTCTGAATCCTGCCTTATTTTTGCTATATTGCTTATCAATTGTGTAGTAAAAATGAACAGCAAAACAGCTAAAAAAGTTAATATATATAATTTTTTCTTATTTATATTATTCATTGAAACAACCTCTTATCTTTGCAAATATATTATGTTAATGTTTATTCAGATTTGCCAAAATTTAATACTCTATTTTCCATATAAATCGAGTAGGAGGTAGGTGATTATTTCACCTACCGACCTCTCACACCACCGTACGTACCGTTCGGTATACGGCGGTTCAATAGAATTTAATGTACTAGCATATACCTTTTATAGATACTTG
>Ga0134092_1000906_pt1 | contig 28056 bp, 26 predicted proteins | sample 3_6taG_FD_94454 | JGI IMG/M metagenome (GOLD analysis project Ga0134092, IMG submission 94454) | Switchgrass degrading microbial communities from high solid loading bioreactors in New Hampshire, USA - 3_6_20_6_A3 metaG | ecosystem: Engineered > Bioreactor > Semi-continuous > Anaerobic >... | reverse complement strand
GTAGTATGCAACTCCGGGGTCAGGGATGAATACGCCAGGAGCCAGCAGCTTGGCGAAAAGGAAAGCGACAGGTCCGACCTGGTGCTCGGAAGGGACAGCCTTATCAAGTTCCTGGTGAAGGATTACATGCACCGTGACATAAAAGGCTACAGGACCGGCGACTTCACAAAGTACGTGAAGGGGAAATACGTCAGGTTCCCGTTCGACATAAACATAAAGGACGCATCGGGCAGGTGGCAGTATGTCCCGGCAAATACATGGCATGAGGTGGACAAGTCCCAGGAGTACATAGACATAAGCGTGCCCGTATGGGTGGACGAGGGCGATTACACCGTGAACTTCAAGGTGGTAGCCATAAATGCCCCGGAGGACATCGATGACCCTTCGGACGCCGGTTTCGGCATGGCACCCGGAGATGCGGGCAGCAGGCAGGAATACATGGCAAACAAGGACATGGACAACTACGTAGCCTACCGTGACAGCAAGGTGAGGGTGGTCGGCCGGGTCGAGAACTTCAGGATAACGGACATAAACGACTACCCGCTGTGGGAGAGCGTGTTCAGGAAGAGGCAAGGCAGTTCTGCCCACACCGGGATTAACTTCACGGTGGGAGGCGACGGTTCCGGCAAATACGGGCTGCCGATAATGGAAGGCAGCCATCCGACCCAGGGAGACAGGGGAGCGCTGAAGACCGGGTATGCGTTCAGATTCACGCTGGACACCGTGGGAGAATATTTCGAAGACAAGGACTACATAAAGATCATACCGACGTTCTGGTTCGTAGGCAGGAACGGCGGCGAAGCCATTCCCGTGGACATATATTACAACGAATACTTCAACGGTAAGGAAAACATCCTCGTAAAGATCGGCAGCGCAAAGGACAAGACCAACAGGCATGTCATCGAGAACACGGACATATACAGGAACATGCCTGAGCAGGCGATAAAGAGGACAAGCGAGCTTCTGGGCATATCGGAAAGGCAGTTCAGGGGCAGGAAGGTCGACATAGGGACGTACGACGAGATAATACTGACGAAAGACCTGAGGCTGTTCATCGGTGATACGGTGAGCCATCCTTTTGAGAGGGGATCGGCGGAAGAGAAGCGCGTGTGGAAGTCGGTGCAGCGGTGGTACGGCGAATACCGGCTGCCGGACAAGGTTTATGTGGCGCCTGCGGGCATGGACATAACGAGGCATCCCGAGTCCTCGGACGGGATAGACGGCAAGGAGAGTTTCTGGCTGAAGGACGGGTACATCATAGTGAACTTCAGGATCGAGACATACCAGCAGGCAGATGACGGGACGGTAACGGGCCCTGTGCTGGGGTACTGGCACGGGAACTATGACAGGTGGATGGATGAAGGATTCGAATATGTGCAGACCGACCATTACGGCAAGGTATTCCGCCTCGATTCGGGAAACGTGGTGTTCTACTACGCTGACAAGAGATCAGCCGATGACTACAGGACCGGCGTAAACAGGTAAAACTTGAAGAACGGGGTAAGCTCCATGATCGTATACCTTATCAGCGATACTTCAGAAAAAGAGTATAGGATCCCCAGGTCTGCAGAGGACGGAGAAAGATTTGAGATACTTCTGGGGGAAAACGGGGGAAAGGTAAACAAGGCCGTCCTGAAGTACGTAGGAGGTTCATGGGAATTGGTCCGCCGGCGGGGGATGGTACTTACGGTCCAGGGACAGGAGTTCACCCGGAAGAAGCTGGAGCTTAACGATCTCATACAGATCAGCTGCGGATCAGCCCAATACCTTCTGTACGTGACGGATGTAAGAAGCGGACTGATGCGGAAATACCGGCTGACGGAAAGCAAGATAACTGTCGGTACGGAAGAATCGAACACTATTGTTTACAAGGCGCCATTGGTTTCAAAAAAACACCTGGCTATTACCATTGAGGAAAATGCTGTAACTGCAGCGACAAGGGACAAACACGGCATTCTGTTCGTAAACGGTACCAGGACGCAATCAGCGGTACTTGCCTTCGGCGATATCATAACCGTAATGGGACTGAAGCTGGTTTACCTGGACAGGCTGCTTGCCGTGAATGATCCTGAAGGCCTCGTTGAATGCAGGCTTGAAGCCGAAAAGCAGCAAGCGCCCGAAGACAGTATGACACCAGCTGCAGATGCTGCCGGCGAAGACCCGGATGAAGAACCGGAGAATGAAGATAAGAAAGAAACGAACTATTTCCAGCGGTCGCCCAGGATCATCAAAGCACTTGATACTGTTCCCTTGCAGATCGATCCGCCCCCGCCGCAGATAAAGGATCGGCAGCAGCCCGCATTCCTGCGGCTGGGTCCGTCCATGCTGATGGGCATTGCCATGCTCATCAATACATTGCTGATGCTGTATACTCCGAACCAGGATCCTGCCTCGTTTATCGGCAGGCTGGCAATGTCCGGGGCAATGCTTGCCGGTATGATACTATGGCCTGTGATGACCAGCATATACCAGAAGATCGATACGGCCGCCAAAGAAAGAAAGCGGATCAGAAGATACAGGCAGTACATGAAAAAGAAATTCGGCGAGATGGAGGAAAGAACGGAAAACAACCGTAAAGTACTGCTCCTGGCCTATCCGGACCCTGCCGTATGCATCAACCGCATAGCCAACATGGACCGCAGGATATGGGAGAGGATGCCGCTCCATGATGACTTCCTCGCAGTGAGGCTTGGCTCCGGCACGATCCCGAACCCCATCAGAGCGACTGTTCCGGAAGACCACTTTACAATGGAAGACGACTATCTCCTTGATGAACTCAAGGAAGTCAACAAGGCTTTCCTGTTTATGAGGGATGTGCCGATACACGTTTCGCTGCGTGAAAACAAGATCCTGGGGCTGATCGGCGACAGGAGAATGCTGCTTGATCTTGCAATGTCTCTGATAGTGCAGATAACGGCTCTCCACTGCTATGACGAGGTCAAACTGTTCGTTATATACCCGGAGCATGAAGAGGACAAATGGGAGTGGGTCAGGCACCTGCCCCATGTCTGGGCGCCCGGGAAGTCAGCCAGGTACGTGGCCAGAAACAGCGATGAAGTAAAGGAAGTATTCATGCACCTCAATTCGATAGTCAGACAGAGAGAGGAGGCTGCAAAAGAGTCAGAAGGCAAAGCGGTTCCGAAACTGCCGCATATCGTGGTCCTCATAGCTGATTCAAAGCTTGCAGAAAACCAGCCTGTAATGCGGTACCTTACATCACTTGAAAGGGACTATGGTGTTTCATCAATACTTCTGTATGAGCAAATGGGCCTGCTGCCCAAGGAGTGCAGCGCTTTCGTCCAGTGTACCGAAACAGGATGCAGCCTGTATCACAGGGACAAGCCCGATGCAGGAATGGTGGAGTTCAAACCGGACAGCCTGGCAGGCCATGACCTGATGAAATTTTCGCGCCAGATGGCTGCTATAAAAATAAAGGAGGATGCGGCTACCCTGTCGATCCCGTCAAGCCTCACGTTCCTGGAGATGTACAGGGTCGGTTCGGTGGAACAACTGGATATAAAAAGGAGATGGCGTGAGAACCATGCATACAAGTCACTGGAAGCGCCGCTGGGATATATGGCCGGAGAGGTTCCGTTCTACCTGAACATACACGAAAAATTCCATGGACCCCACGGCCTGATCGCAGGTATGACAGGGTCAGGCAAAAGTGAATTCATAATTTCGTTCCTTTTGTCATTGGCAGTAAATTACCATCCATACGAAGTTTCCTTCATCCTCATCGACTATAAGGGCGGCGGCATGGCCAACTGCTTCGAGGGCCTGGCGCATGTGTCGGGCACGATAACCAACCTCAGCGGCAACCAGGTCTACCGTTCGCTGGTGTCCATCAAAAGTGAACTGAAAAGAAGGCAAAGCATATTTGCGCAGTATGGCGTGAACCACATCGACAAATACCAGCAGCTATACATCAACAAAAAAGCAAAGGAGCCATTGCCGCACCTGCTTATAATTTCGGACGAATTTGCCGAGCTTAAGAGCCAGCAGCCTGAGTTCATGGATGAACTGGTCAGTGCAGCCCGTATCGGGCGGAGCCTTGGAGTGCACCTGGTACTTGCCACGCAAAAACCAGCAGGCGTCGTCAATGACCAGATATGGAGCAATACGAGGTTCAGGATCTGCCTGAAGGTCCTGGACAGGAGTGACAGCGTTGAAATGCTGAAAAAACCTGATGCAGCGTCGATCGTCCAGCCCGGAAGGTGCTACGTCCAGGTGGGGAACGACGAAATATATGAGCTGGTGCAGGCGAGCTGGAGCGGGGCTCCGTATATACCAGGAGACAGGATAGAGAGCGACGAGGAAAAACAGGTCTGCATGATAGATACATGCGGCAGGCCAGTAAGGATCGTATCCTGCAAAAAAGCAACTGAAAAAGGAGCCAAGACCCAACAGGAAGCGGTTGTGGAACATATAAAGGAACTGTGTGCGAAGGATGCGCTGAAACCGCTCAGACTCTGGCTTGAACCACTCAGGGAAACCATCTTCCTCGATGAGGCTGACACACGTCCTGGAGGCTGGAACGGGGAAGGCTGGGACAAAGTCGACCACTGGCTGGAACCGGTCATCGGAATGGTGGACGATCCTTACCGGCAGACCCAGTTCCCGTTAGTCGTAAACATAGGCGAAGAGGGGCACCTGATACTGTACGGAGCCCCGGGCACAGGGAAAACGACATTCCTCCAGACATTCATATATTCACTGGTCAAGAGCTATACGCCTGATGATATCAATATTTACATACTTGACCTTGGCGGAAGGACCATGGGATATTTCTGCGACCTTCCCCATGTCGGAGGAGTAGTGTTCGCCGATGATGCGGACAAGCTTGAAAAGCTTCTCAAAATGCTGAACCGGGAACTCGAGAACAGGAAGAAAACATTTTCGGAAATAGGCGTGGGAAACATCCGGGCTTATATGGAGGCCACGGGAAGAAAAATACCCGTGATCTTGCTGGTGATCGACAACTATTCCGTTTTTTCGGAACTGTTTGATGACTATGAGAATATGATCGTTACTTTCAGCAGGGACGGCGGGAATTACGGCATTTATCTCGTCATTACCGGCAGCAGCATAGATTCCGTCAAAAGCAGGATTATGCAGAATGTCAGGCTGTTGATGACTTTACAGCTGAATGATAGATATGACTACTTCAACGTGGTAGGCAAGACGGAAATCCTGCCGGATTCCGTGAAAGGCCGCGGCCTTGTCAAAGGGGAGCCGCCGCTGGAGTTCCAGACCGCGCTGGCTTTAAAAGCTGACAATGACGCCGACAGGGTCAGCAAACTCCGGGGGATATTCCGCGAGATGAGAGCCAGGTGGAAAGGGAACACGGCAAAGCCCATTCCATTCGTTCCTGAAAAAATCACGATCGAGGAATTCTGCAGCAACGAATCGGTCAGGAAACTTATAAATGCCGGCGAACTGCCATTCGCTTTCGATACCGAAGAAGCCGAACCCGTGACGCTGCCGCGGAATGAGTCCTCTTACGTGATCCTTGGTTATGACCACACGGGCAAGACCAATCTGCTAAGGGTATTGATCAGGATAATGGGCGAAGCCGGCGGGTACAGGGTATATGTAGTTGATAATTCAAAGAAGCAGATGGCTGCTTTCTGCAGAAAGAATATGCCAGAAGGATACATCGACAGCAGTTCCCGGCTGGAGGAACTGCTCGACCACCTGAACAGGGCGTATATGGCTGCGAAGGAGGCTGCGGCAGCCGGGGAGAGTGATTCCGAAGAAGCCGCTGAAGTCTGTGCAGGGAGAGAAAAGACAGTGGTGCTCGTCGACGATTTCTGCAACTTCTTCGATATGCTGTCAGAAACGCATAGAAGTATCGTGGAAGACATGGTTTCCGGCGTATATGGATCTGATATACTGTTTGTTTTCACGGCAAATCCTTACGACCTTTCCATGTACCGTTCGGAAACACTCTACAGGTACGTGTTCAACGGGATGTATGGTGTGCTTCTCGGCGGCCGTGTGGATTCGCAGGACGTATTTGAACCTGATATGAGCTACAGGGAACGTGACATGCAGTTTGAGCCCGGCAACGGTTACATGTTTGAAAAAAACGGCTACAAAACAATAAGGGTCCCTGAAATGTGACCTGGCGCATTTATTTATGTTTTGCCCGGACAGATCAGAGTGAAGGAGGAGATACGGCATGGAAAAAATAAGCGTGGAAGTGCTCGTGCCTGCAACGGGAGGAAAGTATGACTTTTTGCTTCCTTCTTCAATGAATATCGGTGTGGCCAGGACGTTGATAGTACAGGCGGTATCCGAGCATGAACCAGGTGCCTTGCAGGGAAGGGAGTCCATGAGACTGGGAGCGATAGAGAGGCGGAGTTTCCTGGATGAGCAACAGACGCTTGAAAAGGCAGGCATACAGGACGGGACCGTACTCATACTCGTGTAGCGTGCTGCCATGCCCTGGTATGCGGGATCGATTCATCAGACAATTTGTCGAAATTTGCACTTCAGAAAGATTTAACCTTTTCAATTAGATATAGTCTTTAAATTCATACATGCGTCCACGAAAATATTGAAACAAAAGCGCAAAATATGATATAATGCGGTAAAATCCCCATATGATACAAAAACAAGGAGAATCATGTAAACTAAGCGGGGTCAGGGGAGTAAGATGAGCGTCAGAATAATGGGGTCAAGAAAAAAATCAAGAGCAGTTATGACCATTGCCCTGATTGTTTTGGGGCTGGCCGTTCTGATCATGCCGGTTTACGGTATGTACAGGTTCAGGATCATCCAGGAACGGCATGAAAATGAAATCAGGCAGATGCAGGACAAACTGGATGAATGGCAGCAGAAGGTCGAACATGTAGAAAAGCTTAAAGTCTCTGTTTATGTGCCCAAAAATGATATAAGCATACTTACCGTAATAAAGGAGGATATGTTCAGTAAAGTCGAAATATACTCCTCGCTCCCTCATGAATATTTCATGTCAGAGGACGATTTCGGCAAAATGACTGCCGTAAGGCTTCCCAAAGGGATTCCAGTAATGAAGGATGCACTGATCGAAGAATTGATCGACCCTGATGTCAGGGAAGAGGAGTTCAACATGTTTTTGCTTCCCAGCAACCTCAAGGCAAATGAAATCGTCGATGTGCGCATCACATTCCCGAATGGCGAGGACTATATCGTCCTGACCAAAAAAAAGATCCATGGCCTCAGCCTCAAGAGAAACACCATCTGGATCTGGCTGAACGAAAAGGAGATACACAGGATCAACAGCGCGATCATAGATGCATATATGAACCCGGGGACAAAACTATATGTATTGAAATATGTCCAGCCTGAGACGCAGGATGGGATAATTCCCACTTACGTCGTGAATGAACATGTAATGGAAGTCATGCAGGCAAGCCCGAACATAATCGAGCTTGCCAGGGAAGAACTTGCGATCCAGGCGAGAAAGCTGATGGAGGAAAGACTCAGCTCACTGTCCGCCGAAAGAGTAAACGCCGTGGCATCAAACATCCTTACAGAAGCCAGTACAAGGAGAATCCAGGACTCAGATGATGAAAGTCCCGCGGAGCTTGAGGATGAAGATCTTGAAACTGGCCTGGACTGGAGCATAGACGGAAAAGACACCGGTGAAGAAACAACATCGGGAAAGGAGGCTGACGGTCCTTATGGCGGCTTTAACTAAGCTGGGGTTGGCAGGGTCCTACAAGTGCGACCTTATCCTCTATCTTTCAGGGATACTTCGCTCGGCCGGCAAAAATGTCGCTGTCGCGGACGCGTCAGCAGAACAGTTTCTCCGGTACTGCGTACCGGTCATGTTCCCGGGCGACAGCACGGTTACATACAGGGACATAGACTTCTATTACAGGATAAAGAACGAGGAAGATCTAAGATCAGTACTTGAGAAAGAATACGACGTTCTGTTGGTCGATGCAGGGTTTAACAGGGAAATGGCGGGATTTCTCAGGTGTTCGGATTACTGCGTGTTCGTGACAGATCCTGAGATCCACAATGTTCAGATGCTTAAAGAATTCATCGATGCATTCAGGGAGTCCGGGAAAGGGGAAGATGAGGATAAAAACGCCAACCTGGTAAGGATATTCCGTGACATGTGCCATGGCAAAATAAACTACAAGTATCTCTGCGATATCCTTGATTCGCCGGATCTCATGAACTATATAGGTGAATATGTTTTCTTCCTGGACGAGGTTGACAGGAGCCTGAGGCTCCATTGCCAATACGACTATATCATAAAGTTCACGAAACTCTCAAAGGAATACAAGATAATGTTTGCCGATATGCTCGAGACCTTTTTCGGAATGAGCAGAAAGCAGATCAGCAAATCCTTAAAGAAGGCAGAAAGGGGGCGTTGACATGCTTGTGACATTCTGGAGCAATTACCACCAAAGCGGCACCACGAGCAACGCAGCAGCTCTTTCTGTAATGATCGCGCTGGAATACAGGCTCAGGCTTCTCATTACGCACAGCCAGTATGAAAGGAGCAGCCTGGAAACGACATTCCTTGACCGCCAGTACGTCAGGAATGAACTCATAAACAGCAGGGACATCGGTATTGATGCTCTCAGCGGTTTTGTGCGCTATAACAAGGCAGACAGGGACAGCATCCTGTCGTTCACGACCACCCTGATAAACAGGAAACTTGACCTGCTGCCCGGTACGACCATTACCAACAAGGAAATCTATATCAGGGATATGTCTGACGTTATCGAAAACCTGCTGGCAGCAGTAAATGAAAGCTATGATATTGTCATTATAGATGCATCCGGGGAAAATGAGCTTAAAGATATAATAATCCGGATGTCTGATGTTATTGTCGTCAATCTGACACAGAATTACAACGTTCTTGAGCATTTCTTCTCACAGTATGGGGATCTGGCTGAAAAGTGCATGTTTATATTGAGCAGGTACGATAAGAATTCCAGGCTGAACAGGAAAAACATATCAAGGAAATACAGGCTGAAAGACAGGCTTGCTGTCATACCGTACAATATCGAGTTTTCAGATGCCTGTTCGGAAGGAAAAATAATCGATTTCCTTCTGAGGAACCTGAAGGCTGAGAAGGATGACCCGAACCATGAACTGATGAGCAGCCTCAGGAGCGCATCTGAACTGCTCCTGAGAAAGCTCGGCATAAACATAGAACTCAAGAAACTGGAGGATTGATGCTTGACCGGCCATGCTGAATGTATTCCTGATTTGCCTGTTTGTGACGGGTATCATCGGTGGGATCTACTACTATTTAAACAACAAAAAAGCCGGAGCATTTTATGCTTATGATGTCGACGAGGACCGGTTCCAGATAAGGAGCCTGGTCGAATTTGTCAAGGATTCGTTTAATGACATACTGAAATTGAACCTGCAGACGATGAAGATGACGAGGGATGAATACGAAAAGAGGATGCAGAGCAGGAACCAGTTGAGGGCAGCATTGAAAAACTGCATTTTCGGTGATATCAATGCAAAAAACTTCGTAAAGAATTACATCCGGGATATACTGCTGAAATCCTACAAAATCGATGAAAACAACATTGACAAGGTGATACCTTTCGATAGTCCGGCTGATCTGAGCGCCCAGGACAAATTCGAGATCCTTTTGTATTTGTATAAAAAGGAACACGGATACTGGGCGCTTGAGAAAATGATCACCGAGCATGACCTGGACAGGCCCCGGACTGAAGACGACGAGGAGTCTTTCAGGTATGTCATCACGGCAGAAGATATAGAAGAAGTTTACAGGGAGAAAGTAAAGAGGAAAATCCATTTCGAGGACAAGCTGAATATCGTTGTACAGAGGGTGTACCAGCTGTACAAGGGTTACAGCTGCGTCGACGAGATACGCGACATGAAGATCGATGGTGTAAGCGGCGGTGTTTCAGGTATACCGGAAAGTTTCTTCCAGGAGATCGGTTACAGCAGGGACCTGCTGACAAGGCTGCCATGCGCCTATGACAGTGTATGGATCTTTTTCAAGGGCAAAACGATCCATTTGTCATTTCTTTCTTTTGGATCTGAAAGAGAACTGATCCGTGTCTGCAAGAATATTTACAGGTACAATAATCCGGGCCAGCTTTCCGAGACCAACGCATACATGGTAAACGAACTAAAGGACGGGAGCCGCGTGGTCGTTGCAAGGCCTCCATTCTGTGAGTCATGGGTGTTTTTTGTCAGAAAGTTCGACAGCGCTCCGAACAAGAAACTGGAAGAACTGATAAATGACAGGAACAACCAGCTTCCCATAAACTGCCTGAAGTGGCTGATAAAAGGCTGCCGGGTCACTGCGATCACGGGAGCCCAGGGATCGGGGAAAACAACGCTGCTGATGTCGATAGTAAAGTTCATAAACCGTACATTTACACTGAGAATACAGGAAATGGCATTTGAATTGCACCTGAGGAAGCTGTATCCCGACAGGAACATCGTATCGTTCCGTGAAACTGCCTCCATTTCGGGCCAGGAGGGACTGGATCTCCAGAAGAAGACAGACGGAACAGTCAATATCCTGGGCGAAGTCGCAACGGCACCTGTGGCAAGCTGGATGATACAGATGGGTCAGGTTGCCAGCCTGTTCACGCTGTTTACTCATCATGCCAAGACAACGGAGGACCTTGTCCTTTCCCTGAGGAACAACCTGCTCCAGACAAGGGTTTTCAGCAATGAAAAGATCGCCGAAAAACAGGTTGCTGACGTGGTCAATTTTGATGTCCATCTTTACAGGGATATAAGCGGGAAAAGGTATATACAGAGGATCACCGAGATAATACCTCTTGATAAAAGTGCTGATTATCCTGATACATACAGGAAGGCTGAAAATCTTGAGCAAAAGCTGGACAGCCTGTACGAGACAATGAGGGAATACTTCATAAGGGTGACGGACAGGAAAGTATTTGAGACCAGGGATATTATCGTATGGGAAAACGGCGAATACAAGACGGCAGGCATGATAAGCAAGAGAAGCATCGATGAGATGTGCCAGCATCTTGACATGAAGGAGAGGGAGGAGTTCTTCTCCTTTCTCCGGGGCAATTGGGGGAATTCCTATGAATTCTGACAGGAGCATCATTTTCATATTGCTTGCAGTCTTGGTGATCGCCGTGATCGTGGCCGTTGTTGCGCTGCTGGCGGATATCAGGAAAAGAAAGAGGCTGCTTGAGTACAAGGTAAAGCCAGGCCGTTCAGGCGGCGATTTTCTCTTTAATGCCTACAATGCCCTTGTAAGGATAGGGTTTTTTAAAAGGTACCTGTTCAGGATCAGGAAAAGGATAGAGATCCTGGAACTATCAGATAACTGGACGGTTTCAAGAAAGACAGTAAAGTTCGCGATGATATCGCTGGGGATCCCTGCAGCCATGCTGCTGATACTGCTCATGCTGCAGATCGATCTGTACTATTTTATCGTATGCCTGATTACGATCGTGATGGTGCACAACAGTATATTGTCTGTCCTGATCGACCGGATCGAGAACAGGCTGCTGCACCTTCTTGAAAAATTCATAGGTGATGTGAGGCATCATTACCACGAGCACGGTATGATAGACGAAGCCATTTATGATGCCATCGAGGACAGCAAATATGAAATGGCGCTGCATGCGGCAAAGATGTATGAGATCCTGACTTCGACAAACGTTGAAGATGAGATCGAGGCATATAATGATATCGCTCCGAATAAGTATTTCAGGGCATTTTTGTCAAACTGCTATATCGTTCAGAAATTCGGGGACAAAACAGTGGACGGCCAGTCCATGTTCCTGACGAACATGAACTTCATCAAGCAGGAGATACAGATGGAGATCCTGAAGCGGAGCAAGCTGGATTATGTGTTCAGCAGCCTTTCGGTCATCGCGATCGTACCCGTATTTGCGCTCAAACCGCTGGAACGCTGGGGAATTGCCAATATGCCCGAACTGAAGGAATATTTTTACGGGCCATACGGATTTGTCGTTCAGATCATAATGTTTTTGCTTGTCATACTCTCATATGAACTGATAATAAGGCTGAAAAGAAGCTATGAATACCATGAGACCGAGGCTGCCTTTCTGACAAAGCTCCTTGACATCCCCTTTATCGGAAAAACGATACGGAAAATGATCTACATTGACAATAAACAGAGCATGATGATCGAGGACCTGATGAAGAGGGCAGGCATACATCAGCCGCTGGGTACGTTTTACCTGCGGAGGATACTTTATGCCGTGGCAGGCTTCCTGATATCTACGCTGATCTTTGTACAGGTACACAGCATCACTAAAGCCAACATACTTAATCCGCTTGAAGACGACCAGATCAGGATACCCCGCATAAATGCGCAGGCCAGGGAAGAACTCAGGATGCTCGATAGGGACATCATACTGAAATATAAAAACAAAAATGTGACCAAAGAAGACATAATCGCAGAACTCAGAGAGAGGAAAGTGATACCTGACAGGGAACTGGAAGCATTGGCTGCGGACAGGATATATAAAAAACTGGTCCGATACAGGAACCAGTATTACAAGTGGTGGGAATTCCTGGTGTCTGTATTGGGCGGCGTTATTTTCTATTATATTCCATACTGGCTATTGATTTTCAGGAAAAAGATGGTTATGATGAGCATGGAAGAGGAAGTAATGCAATTTCATACCATAATACTCATGATTATGTATGTCGAAAGGATATCGGTGGAAGATATCCTCAAATGGATGGAACAGTTTGCATTCATTTTCAGAGACTCGATAAGGAAATGCCTCAACAATTTTGAAAGCGGTGATTACGATGCATTGGAGCAGTTAAAGATCGACGAGCCCTATACCCCTTTTGTAAGGATCGTCGAAAACCTTCAGTCAGCGTGCAACAAGATACCTATCATCAAGGCATTTGACCAGTTAAGGACAGAAAGGGCATATTACCAGGAAAAAAGAAAGCTTGACAACGAGATACTGGTCAACAGGAAAGGGATGTGGGGCAAAATGATCGCATTCGTTCCTTTTGTGGCTACAGTATTGTTATACATACTGCTGCCTTTTATCCAGGTGGCCATAACGAAATTTATCGAATACAGAAACCTTATGAGCAGTGGATTTTAGGATTTTATCACTATAAATATATTTTAACAGTTGGGGAAAGGTGTGAGGTATTTATGGAAAATGCAACAAAAGCGATCCTTTTGGGAGCCGGTGTAGTAATTACCCTTGTCCTGGTTTCTTTGGGGTTCCTTCTCCTGAACAGGACGACCGACGGGATAAATGACCAGATGACTGCAATGGAGATGCAAAGGCAGCAGGCACTGGAGCAGAAGTTTACCAAATATGACGGGCTTACGGTCAGCGGGTCGGATGTGAGAAGGGCCCTTAAGGAGTTCGAGGACGATGAGATCGCCGTAGTCGTAGTGACGAGGATCGGGGGACGGAGAGAGTATTATTGTGAGATTGACGACTCAACCAACAGAATAACAAGTACCAGCGCTTCAGCCTATATATCGGAAACTGAAGAGAAAACCAGCAATTACTATATAAACCCAAGCGGGAAGTTTAAGGCTACGGTGCTCCGGGATGACAATGATACGATAACCGGTATCCTGTTCGAGCAGCAATAATCTTGGCGGACAAGCAGGTATTAAGTATGGATGAGAATCTTTCGGAGTTTTTTCTCAACACGGCCCTGGTGGTGTTTTTTGTCATAGCTGTCACGCTATATTTTGCATTGAATGGGCTTTCCAATGACATGGCGGATTTCGTGCGCAACGATATCAGCAATGAAAGAGACGTTATCCGGGTCATCGGAGGGGAGGAAGAGCAGGAGGTATCGGGCGAGGAGATCATGTCCGATATCCTCATCGGCTCTGCCGTTGATTTCGACATCAATGTCAATGGCGTGATTACAAGCTATGCATTGGACAACCCGTATGAGTTCCATGGATACGCAGGCATGGACCTGAATGCCCGGTACACGCCTGTACCGAAATTTGACGGCAGCGGGAATGTCACCGGTATGGAATACATCAGGAAGTAAACTGGTTCCGGAGGCCGGCTAGCAGGAGGAGTCAAATGCCGAATGCCTTAAGTAAAGTTGTTGCCTTTATTATCCTCGTATTCCTGCTGTTTGTCTACCCGATCAAGAATGAGCTTGAAAGGCAGGACGAAATAAGCAGGATCTACGTGCTGAACAAAACCATCGGCTTTGTCGATGCGGTAAGGAACATGGGCTATATATCTCCTGAAATGTATGATAATTACCTGGATGAACTTGCACTGACAGGCAACCTGTACAAAGTCGAAATGGAGCACGCAAAGCTTGAATATCTGCCGGTCATGGAATACGACCCGGTATCGGGCCAGTACGAGACAGTGCCCGGAGAATTTCACAAAAGTTATATTTACACCTATACTTCCGAAATCGAAGAGGTCCTGTTCCCGGATCCGAGGTCTCCGGGATATTCCGGCACGGGGAATTATTACGAGATGCATATGGGCGATTATTTCACTGTCAGCGTCATGAACCTGAACAAGACGATGGCGACCAGGATACAGGAAATGGTATACGGAAGGACAATTTCGCCCGAGAAAATATTCGTTACTTACGGGGGTATGATCAGGGATGAAAGTGACTGACCTGGCGATAGCTTTCATTTTGATAATACTGCCTTCCACGCTGATCCTGGACTACAAGACGATGGATACGGCACTGGCGGTGTATGAAAACGTGAAGATCGGCAAGATACTTGACGCTGCCGTGGATGATGCTGCACACAACATATTTTCCAAGGGTGTTTCGGACAGGGCGGCAGTCGATATCGAAAAAGGCTATGAAACCTTCATGGAAACACTTTTAAGGAATTTCCGGATGATAGATGACGAAATCGGAAGAAGAACGATAGAGGGCTATATTCCCTGTCTTGCAGTCATTGATTATGACGGTTACTACATAATGAAACATGTCGAGTATCAGAAATGGGACGGTCACGGCATTGTTTCCGAAATCAGGATGGCATGGATGCCCAAACGGGCATTCAGTTATTCCGATGACCGCTATGTTTATTCGCTGACGCTCGGGAATGATATCATCGCATATGATAAATATACGCAGCAGATATACAGAGATACTGCTGATAATTTCATAGCTGACGGCACTTTGCCGGACAGCAGGCTTCTGGCCGATGATCCTTCCACTGCGGGGGATGCACTGGAGGATTTTGATGTCCGCAGAAGAAATGCCATCATAGAATGCCTGCAGAAGGATATAGCTTACACAATCAACAACCACAACAATATCGCAAAATACTATGGGATCACTTATTACTTTTCAATACCGGCGATAGAACACGATATATGGTCCAGGACGATAGATGACATCGGCCTTGTTGCATTTTTCCAGGGAATGCCGATGGGCAGTTCAGGCGAATATGTCAATATTTTTTCCCTGGGAGGCACACGGATTTTCAAGGCTTCAAAGTATTATCTCGATATAGACGGGACACCGGATGCAAAACTTGCGGGCGGCTTGATATATTACTACCACACGGCCGAGGACTGTCCCTACCTGAATCCCTCCCCGTCATTCCGTCCTCCGGAGGGCTATCCGATGCGTGATACCGCAAAGGAATGCGCCAGCGAAGGTTATTTCCCCTGCGAACATTGCAGCTAGAGGGCGTATTCAGGCTTTATGAAATGACAGGAGGTCAGTATATTTGCTCAGAATAGTCATTTGCGATGGATCCTGCGAGTGTTCTTCCAGGTTGGCGCAGATAACGGAGAAGATTCTGCGGAAAGGAGGATATCGCGCTGAAATAGCGCAGGTCACTTCTGACCCTGCCGAAGTAGTCAACATTATTTCCGCTGCGCCAGAAGATTTCTATCTTGTAATGACAGATGCGGTTTTTGACGGATCGGGGATGAGCGGCTGCGAATTGGGCAGAGAAATAAGGAAGCTCAACAGGGACTGCCACATCGTCTACATTACGAGTTGCCAGGAAGTAATCCGTGAAATACTGAACTCAATGGTCAGGCCGTCCGGCTTCTTCATCAAACCTGTAGAAGAAAATGAGCTTGAGATACTGGTAGCAGATGTGTACAGGGACTACCTGAATGTATCGGCAAAAAACTGTGAATGGTTTTACGTCAATATCGGAGCTTCTCTGTACAGGATCCCGACAGACAGTATCCTGTATTTTGAATCCTTCGACAAAAAAATATACGTACACACGCATAACCAAAGGATCGGTTTCTATGACAGCCTTGCCAACCTTGAAAACCGGCTTGGCAAAAATTTTGTACGATGCCACAAGAGTTATATCATAAACCGTACGAAAATCAGGAGCATATCTTTTTCCGAAATGACGATCAACATGGAGAACGGTGCTGTCATAAGCATTTCAAGGACATATAAAAACGTGATCAGGGAGATGTTCAGATAGATGACGGTTGCAGGACATGCATTTTGTCCGATAAATCGCGCCGTTTATCAGAAATTATTGAAATAATATCCAGAAAATAATATATTATAGCCAGCCGGCGCAGGGGCATCTTTATACCGGCTGAAATATACGCAGGTCTGAAAGTTATGGGATACAGGGGTGAGATCGTGGGAGTTCTGAACGTTGAATCGGCCAGCCTTCAGAAAAATGCAGATAAGATGGTAAAACTGGCTGATCGCATAAACAGCATCTACAGCAGGTTCGAAAGAACAAGGCGTACTCTCGACTGGGATGTCATGGGCGAGGAAAAGCTTGATAAAAGCGTGTCGCTGCTGCTTCGCAATCTTGGTTCGATATCTGGAGACATAACCGGTGCAGGTACTGTGCTGCAAAATATAGGGAGAGAATACGCAGCAGCACAAAATGCTGCAAAGGATATGGTATATGAACTGCCCGCAGACGTATTCGGGCCGATAACCGGCGGAAATCCGGCAAACCCAGGTATGGAAGATATCACACAGGATAACGGCAGGAATGGGGAAACTGAACTGAAAAATCCGGATGCCGGAAAGGACAGCGCGGTTCCTGACATGAAGGAAACCGATACGGCTGGCGCGGAAAAGACGGGAACGGATAAAGCTGATACCATCGGTGTGCCCATTGAAAAGGAAATTATCGTTTACTCGGCCTACGACAAGTCGCTCGAATCCGTTCTGGACATACAGATGAAGAAAAGCCCCAAGATATATAAAAATGGCAAATGGGTTGATGCAACCAGGGAAGAGGTCCGGCAATACCTGGATCCTGCCAATTACGATGAAGGAGTCTACATGTACCAGTTTCTTGACTTATCGGCTTCTGCAGGCATCAGTGAGGAAGATATGGCGAAATTCCTTGAGGGTAAGGGTATCCTCGAGGGTAAAGCCAAGGTTTTCCTGGAAGCTGCACAAAAATATAATGTGAGCGAAGTCTACCTGGCAGCGCACTCAGCGCTGGAGACCGGCAACGGAAAAAGCGTACTGGCAAATGGGGTCGAAGTGAACGGAGTGACCGTATATAACATGTTTGGCATTGGTGCTTATGACAGCGATCCGATTGGCGCAGGCGCACAATTTGCGTACAAGATGGGATGGACTACGCCGGAAAAAGCTATTGAAGGCGGAGCCAAGTGGATTTCCGAACAGTATATAAATAATCCTTCATACAGGCAGAACACTTTATATAAGATGAGATGGAACCCGGAATCTCCCGGAACGCATCAATATGCGACTGATATAGCGTGGGCTGTCAAGCAGACGTCCAATATTAAGAAAATGTATGACAATTTCCAAAATGCTTCATTAAAGTTTGACATTCCTGCATATGGAGGCGGTTGATTTTATGAAAAAAGCAGCCAACCTCATACTGGCTCTTTGCATATGTTTATTCTTTACAGCCTGCGGTACCGAAAAGGCAATTTCTTCAGAAAAAGGGGACGTCAAGGTCACGATTGCTGAAACAGATGAAGCAGGCGCTGGATCCGTGTTAAAAAAAGATGCGTTAAAAGAAGACGAAGGAACTGAAATACATGAGACAACGGACAACTATGTAAAGCCCCTGGAAAAGTCAGATTTTTCGGTCAGCGATGGAAGAAACATTATTTACCTGGATACACCGTACAGTGAACTTGAAATAGATATACCCGAGGAAGAAACCGGCAACAGCTATATCGGGGAAACGTATTCAGGAGAATTCGTATACAAGAATTATATACACGTATTCGGGCCTTTTGACCTGTATGTTTCTAACGCAAACTACAACCTTAAGGGCAGAAATTTCGACGAGTACTATATAACACAGATAACACTTAAAAATTCAGATTTCAGGACTCCCAGGGGCATTACTGTTGGTACGGACGCTGAAGACATATACCGCGCTTACGGGCACGGGACGCAAGTGGAAGAAGACGGGAGAACTGTCCTGATCTATACTCTGGATGATATGGAAATTTCTTTTACGATCGATGAAGAGCAAAAAGTCCGGGATGTCATTTTGCGGATTATTGTGGATGGTCAATAAAACACATTACGTGCATTTTATCAAACAAAACGTGCAGTTTGTCAGAAAATATTGCAACACCTGACAAAATAAAGTAAAATTTAATACACCGGGAGGAATAAATTTGAGAGCGATCGGTGAAGCCGGGTATGTACTGACGAAGAGCGAATTGCGTACCCTGGCTGGTATGGCCGGATGCAAGCAACTGGCAGGCGTCAGCTTAGGCGATCCGGCAGCGGAAAAGGATCCTGCTGACGAACTGGAAAGCGCCGTAAGCGGGCTGGAAGCCAAGAAATACGTAGTCAAAACTGATGAAGGCTATGCTGTTGACAGGAATATAAGTTTTTTGGTAAAGGCATGCTGTGATCCCCTGGCTTTTGTCAGGTTCATAAGGCGCAGGGGAAACATGGAGAAAACCAGGTGTTACTATTTCGCGAAGGATATTGCTGTCGAACTGGACCAGGACGTACTCCTCGCCGACACTTATATACTGACGCCGATGACATCTGCCGATAAAGCCGTCCATAACATGGAAGAGTTTTTCAATATCGGGCGGATGAACGGGAAACTCAGAAGCAGGATGTTCAGCAATACTTACAATATGGACCGTTTTATCATCAGGCGGCTGCTGGACGAAGAAAGCGACTACACGGAGGATGAAGCCCTGGACGCACTTTCGGGAGCAGGACTTGAAAAAAACCTGGCCCGGGACCTGTTCTATGCTTTGAGGAGAAGCGGTGAGTCATACTCGATGCTGCTCATAAAGCCGGACATGGCGGGCTCGTTTTACAGCGTTGACATATTCGCGGGAATTAAATACATGTGGAAAATAACGTTGGGACCGGTACAACAGGGCAAAGCTGAAATCAGCACCGGTACACGTGAGGATATGTGGATCGCAGCAGAACAGTTTATTGACATCATAAAAGGTAATGTGTTTTCAATATTGTCTTAAATTCGAACAATTTCTTAATCCGGATATTTTCTTAAAAAAGGGGAGTCAATATGAAAATCAGGATCGATTACGACCAGGTTTTAAGGCAGGCCAGGGAGATCGAATCTGTTGCAGCCGACCTGGAAGAGGCCAGGAAGGAACTGCGGGGCATAGTTTCAGATATAGATGCCAATTGGGACGGAGAAGCATCGAATGTGTATATGCAGCGCTGTAACAGGCTCGAGGAGTATATCAGGGAAGTGAGCCGCGACATGAACAGGGTCTCCGCGACCATCAGGGAAGTTGTAAGAATAATCAGGGAAGCGGATGAGAGAGCCAAAGCGCTTGCGTCTAAACTGAGCAGCGGTAAGTAATTTCTTCCATAATATAAAATTACCAAATGGGAGGTTTGATTATGAGAATACGGATTGACACAGCAAGACTTGAAAAGATCAGCGCAGATATGAACAATCTTATCCAGCAGTACCAGAAAAAATACAAGGAAGTTTATACCAATGCTACCGAGATGGGAGCAATTTGGGAGGGTGAAGCCAAAAAGACCTACATGGACAGACTGGAAGGCTTCAAAAACGACTTTGAGCGGATGGTGCAGGTACTTTCAAACTATAGCAGCAAGCTCAGCCTCATAGCAAAGAGGTACAGAGAAGCCGAGGAAAAGGCAAAGAGCCTTGCCAGCAAGCTGACTGTCGGCAAGTAAGTGAAAAAGAATATAAAATGAAAGGGTGTTGTGTATGGCAATGTTCAATATTGATACCGATAAACTCCGCAAGGAAGCCAATGACCTGAGAAAAACCAAGTCTGACCTGTACGGGATACTTGAGCAGCTGCAGAATAAAGTGAATGAGATCACAGATGATGTTTGGGATGACAACGTGGCGAAAGAATTCACGAAGAGGTTCAAAGGACTGAAGGACGACTTCCAGAATTACGACAGGGTCCTCGAGGATTATGTGAACAAGGCTCTCGAAATAGCGGATGAGTACGACAAAGCAAACGCCGATGCAAACAAGCAGCTTGAAGGCCTTCTGTCTGACCTGTGAGATTTGCCGCATATATCGGCCAACATATGAGCACGATCACTGCTCATATGTTGGCAGCATCTTTATTGTTGGGAAAGGAGAAATTCCATGTATTTTGCTATAGATACCGAACGCGTCAGAAATGACTTAATGCGGTTGGCATCGCTGGTCAGACGCTTTGATGAGATACATGGAAAATATGTTTCTCTTTCGCGGAAAATTGACTTTGAAGTCAGGAACAGGGAAGCTGTACGCATTGCACTAAAGAACCTGGAATCAGACATGGAGTGCATCAGGAATGCGTTAAGAAAAATGCAGGGTATTTCTGATGCCATATTGGCGGAGTATACAGGCGCTAACAGGGCAAACCTCAAAGAATGCGGCAGCCTGGTAACGGAAACCGGAGCGATGGTCCAGGGGACCGGCGCTTATGATGGCATGAGCGGCAATTATTCTTTCGGAGAGTATATAAGGCAGATCAACAAGGAACTGAACATACCTGTCGGCGTCATATCGCCGATAGACGCTGAAATCCTTCAAAGGTATGGAATAAGGACAACAGAGGCCGATATTGACGGCAATGTTCCTGTTCCGGCGTGGAAGGCGCCAGAGTTCAAGTAATAAAGGCAGTGAGGGCAAATGGCGGTGTTGTATGGCGAAATCGTCACATTGCAGGCAAATGCAGCTAAATTAAAGAAACTGACAGATCGGGTGAACGGTATATACGGCAGGCTTTCCAGGACCAGGGCGGCCCTTGACTGGGACGTGATGGGTGAAGAGAGGCTGGAGAGCAGGATATCGCATTTGCTGGATAAGCTGAATTCAATATCTGAGAGTGTAAGCAATGCAGGAATTATACTGCAGGATATAGGAAATGAATACAAGGCAGCAAATAACGATCTTGAGAAGTTGGTTTCCATGCTGCCTGTTACTGCAGGCCAACCGGGTTTATTCACGGCAGAAGGCAGCGGGCTGGTTTTTGGAAAGGCAGCGCAGGGATACATTGGCGTAACCGGACCGGGATACGAAGCAACAGGTGAAGTCAGTTTAGACATTGAAAATTTCTCGGAAGGTTACATAGGCGCTGAAGGTAAATTGGAAGGCTATTTGATGAAGGGAGAAGCATACGGTGAAGTTGGGCTTCTGTCAGGAGAAGCAACAGTTACAATCGGCGGAGCATCTGTTAGCGGAAATGTAAAATGTGAATTATTCGATGATGGCGAATGGGATTTTGAATTTGAAGCAGAAGCCGTGGCCGAGGCATATGTGGCCAAAGGGGAAGCGAGTGTAAGATTTGGCACCGAAGACAATAACGCCTACGTCGCCGGCGAAGGTTATGTTTGTGTTGCGGAAGCCCGGGGCGAGATAGAGATCGATGAAGACGGCATAGAAATAGAAGGTGAAGTCGGCGCAGCGGTGCTGAAGGGAGAAGCCAGGTGGGGGTTCACGCTGTTTGGCATTAAAGTGGAGGCGACTGCCGAAGGTGAAGTATTGGGCGTAGGTGCTGGTGCCGGTTTCAAAATTGAGAGTAATTCCATGGAGTTATTCGGAAAACTGAGTGCAATCCTTGGGGCCGGACTAAAATTGAAAATCAGCTGGTAAATGATAGTATATAATATTTTATAACAACACAGTGCATGGAGGAATCAACATGAAGGAATTATTACCGATCGGTTCAGTAGTCATGCTTAAAGGCGGGAACAAGAGGGTAATGATATGCGGCCGGATCCAGACACATGTGGAAACCGGGAAAACATATGATTACTGTGCCTGCTATTACCCTGAAGGCATCATAAATCCCAGGGAGTTGTTCCTTTTCAACAACGAAGATATCGACCAGGTGTATTTTATTGGTTTGCAGGATGTCGAGGAGTTCAGGTTCAGGGGCTTTATCGAAAAGAAACTTAAGGAACTGGAAGAGAAAGAGAACAAAAGCGAAGACAACAGTGTTGAAAATTGAAAACTGAAAATATAGAAGTTTTATGATTTTAAAGGGGGAACGATCATGTCTAAATTAAAATCTTGCATCGTTGTTATATTGCTGGTTTCTGTTCTGGTGGCCGGATGTTCAGTTGGTAAGACAAATACGCTGGCACTCGATGATGATACTCATAAAGATGTTACCGATTATGATACTGGTAATGATGGATTTTCTGATGATGACTTCTCTGTTTCTGATGACGATACTTACGATTCCGGATACGAAGACGATGCCCTGGTATCCGATGATGATTCGGACATTGAGTTTGACAGGGATCGTCTCCTGCCCATAGGATCGGTCGTTTTGCTGAAAGGCGGAAATAAAAAAATAATGATCTGCGGAAGAGGACAGAGCATGGTCGGGGATGACAGTGAAAGGTTGTTCGATTATTGTGCGTGCTACTATCCTGAAGGCTATTTGAGTGCAGATCAGCTTTTCCTGTTCAATCATGATTCGATCGAGAAAGTATACTACATTGGTTACGAGGACGATGATGAATTAAGATTCAGAGAAATAGTCGAGAGAAAAATAAAGGAATACCGGGGTGAATAGATACCCGGGCCAGAGAAGGATGATGGGGTTGACAGCCGTAATTTCCGGGCCTGAATACTGGAACGAGATATATGAAGCGCTGCAAAAATTTGAGCAGGAAATAGTATACAGGAAGATAGATGTCGATGTGGACATAGACACTGAAATCGACCGCATCGGCATTTATCCTGTCGAATATCTCATTCTTGATCTGAACTGCATAGAGAACATAAAGAGGATACCTCCTGCAATCAGGAAATTCAGGTCGCTGAACAGCAGCGCAAGGATCATAGTAATCGCTACGGATAAGTTTGCAGGCAGTGAAGTGGTATCATCGCTTATTTCAATGGGTATCTACGATATCATCGGGCAAAGGGAGTACGGTGCAAAAACGATACTCCCTTCACTGCTTGAGCACCTGAGAGTCCCTGCCACGTATGCAAAGGCTGCAAAGTGGGATGTCGAATTCCGCGACAGGAATGACGGAAGCGAGCCGCTTGATTATATTAGGGGACACGGGAAAAATACCGTCAGGGATAAGATAGTAGGTTCCATAGTTATCGCAGTTGCCGGTGCCATGCAGCGTTCAGGGACGACGCATACCGCAATATCGCTGGCCAAATTTTTATATGACAACAACTTCGGCGTGGCTGTCTATGAGTTCCACGACAGCGGCACATTCGAAATCATAAAAAATTCCTATGAGGAAGTCGAAGCAAGGGATGATATGTTTTCGCTTGCGGGCATGGATTTTTACCCTTATGATCCTTACAGGAGCATTGCCGACCTTCTTCATGGGGATTATGCATACATCATACTCGATATGGGAGTTTATTCACGCTGCAATATTCCTGAATTCCGGCGCGCCCACGAAAAAATCATCGTTTGCGGTGTCAAGGACTGGGAAATGCCATCGCTGGAGGAGATCCTGAAAGACGAGGAATGGTCTGCTAAATATAAATACCTGTTTGCTTTTTCGGATGATGAATGCTTCAGGTTCGTAAAAGACAGCATGGCTAAACTGCCGGTCTACCAGGCCGTTTACAACCCGAATCCTTTCAACGTTTCGGCAGAATGCAGCTTCGTGTATGAAGAAATGCTGAAGGATGCGCTTCCTAATACATACTTCGCTGATGAAAAAAAGGGCGTATTCAGAAAAGCTGTTGGCAAGTTGATAAAGCGTGAAGATGTTTTGTACCATAAGCCTGTTCTGAGGAAAAAGCTGTTGATGGAATCACGCAGCAGGGAGAGGAAGACTGTTGTCGACCACGTGATCAGGAAGCGCAACAGCCCGCTGAAACTTGTCATAAAAATCGTAGTTATTTCTGCGCTTCTCACCGGCATTTATTACATCATAACAAGGTTTGGCATTATAAACAGAATCGGCGATTTTTTCAGGCAGCTAAAGGATGCTTTCTTACCGGATTGATAACTTAAACGGTCAAAAAGAGGAGGGATAGTAAGTGGCTACTTTTGCGATTGATACTGAAACCCTGGGAAACGGGGTAAAGCGTATGAACAACCTTGCAAAAACAGTCGGCGATATGATCACTAAATGCAAACGTGTAAGGAGAGCGCTTGACTGGGATGTCATGGGCGAGCAGCAACTGGATAAAAAATTCACGATGCTTTGCGACGATTTGGAAATAATAAAGGGAACGCTTGTCAGATTCTCATCTTGTCTGCTGAATGTCCTTACGGAGTACAGTAAAGCTCTGCCTTCCGCTGAAAAAGATGTGCAGGAACTGAAAAGTTCTGTAATTGTATATGAAGGCCAGGTTTTGGGTTTTACAGGCGCAGGCGGTATTGAGGACCCGTTGAGATATGTCAATGACAAGTATGGAGATGGCTGGAAGGAAACCAGGAGTTCAAGCATATCCGGAGTACAGAACTTCACGCAGGGATCGCTCGAAGCGAACGCTAACAATTGCGTACTCGCCTCTATCACAAGAGTAATGAAATATTACAGTGATATGGGATACAGCAATATCCCGTCAGATATAAATGAGATATATAAAAAAGTAAGGGAAATTGGTGTCGAGCATGGGTATGATCCCGAGAAGACAGGCTTTTTCAGGGATTTGTTCGTGTACACGCCATTTGAAATCGATGAGATGGTCAGGGATACCTGGAAAGCATTTGGTTATGAAAATGTTTCACCAGACAATAAATACGGGGTATTTACCGACCAGGTACAGGTGATAAAGGAGAACATCGATAATGGAGATCCGGTTCTGTTGAGTATCCCCGGCGGAGATGATTACGGAGGACATACAGTGACAGTGATCGGGTACAAGGAGTTCAGCAAAGAGGGAGAGGAAAATAAGTTTTTCGTGGAAATCTACGATGGCTGGAGCCAGAATGTAAGGTATGTTGACTGGAGTGTCCTGAAGGAAGGGATGCAGCAACTGAGGTTCGACGAGAACTTCTATTCCGATATTGCCAGTTTGTTTAACCCGAATTCTTGCGTTACCGTGTTCGGGAAGCCGAAGAATTAAAACTGAAGGAAGGTTGCTGTGATGAAAAAAAAAGTTATGGCACTTATAGTACTGCTTATTGTCCTGGTTCCGGCAAATGTTTATGCGGACTTTGGTCCGAAACCGACCCTGCAGGTGCTGGTGAAGAACAGCAGGGATGAGGCGTGCTTCGTCACGCTTGCCTGTGACCCGGACACCGAAAACCCCGATCCTGATAAAATGTATCTCTATACCGACGGCAACATTTACGCATACCTGTATAAGGATCCGTCGGACATTGCAGATTCATTCAGCAAGTGCAGCGATTTTTTCGACATGAAAAAGACAGTATTCGGATATTACAATGTTACGGGCAGGGGCATCCCGGCCGCTTTTTACCTGGTTCTCCAGTATGAATCGGGCGATGTGGTCGTATCAGACCTGGGCACGGACGGCAGGTTCAACGGCATGGTCCTGTTCGATGCACAAAACGGTTCCGTTGAAAAAATCACTGTGATGGACAGGGAGTTTTACCTGCTCTACCGCGAGACCATTTTATACATGCTGCTGTGCGTGGCCATTACCATTGTGGTCGAGATACTCATTTCACTGCCTTTTAAGGTAAAGCCCCTGAAAATCCTGGTGCTGACGAACATAGGGACCCAGGTCCTGCTGCATGCGGCATTGATCGCGACATACCGGTTTTTCTCGTTTTTCATCATCTTTGTATTTTTCATATACGAGATCATTATATGGGTCATCGAATATGCGATTTACAGGAAATTCGCGAAGTCCCTGTCGGGCAGACCGATGTGGCTGTATGTTCTGGCGGCGAACCTGGTTTCGATGGTCCTGAGCATACCGGCAATTATAAATATGTAGGCCGTTTTCGTTCAGTGATGTGAAACCTGGCCAGTAGTTCTGTGACGTGATGACGCTGCATAAAAGCAAGGGCAGATATTGATGAGGTACTTGACACAAGCAGACACGTCCGACTTTGCTGTATTATTAATGCGCTGCATTTATTATATCGGCATTTGGTGAATGAAGAACTTCGATGAAACTGGCTAAGGGGGCAGAATCTATATGCTGTTAATGGTCGAAACTGAGAGGTTGACAAACTCTTCCGAAAAACTGAAGAAACTGGCTGAATCTGTCGGTAACTGCGCTTCGAAAGTAAAAAAAATAACATCACAAATCGAAATGACTCTACCTGCGAGGCAAAACTGAAAAATGCATCGGAAAAGGTAGTGAAGAAGACAGGTGTGCTCAGGTCAGATTTTATTTCCATGAGCAAAATGCTTTCGGAGTGTGCAGAGATTTACGAAAAATGTCAAAAAGAGCTCCTCAACGCAGTCCAGGCACTCGAAACGAATGTGATATCAGCTATACATGACCCGCATGCAACAAAAGCTTTTGATTCAACCGGATTGTACGGTGGATACCAGGGCGCTCCTGCAGCGGATTATTTGAAATATGCGAGTATAGTCCGCAAATATTTCCCCGAGATGACTGAATCCGAAGTGGAACAATATCTGCAGAAACTCAACAGAGAGGGTTGCGGGTATGTTGCAATGATCAACACGGCATTCGTTTATTTCCACGGCCGGGAAGATGAGTTCAAAGAGGCTTTTGGTTTTGATATGTATGATGCGAACGGAGAACCGAATTTCAATGAACTACTGGTCGACTTCTACTGCAGCCAGGACAATCACAACAAGAAATCGTTCCTGTTTTGGTCGTGGGACGTGGTAAATACAAAAGAAGACTGGAAAGATGATAACAAAAACGGAGTAAAAGATCCTGGTGAAGAGGCAGAACATGGAATGACACTCAAACAGTGTGAATACAGGTGGGAGCAATATTGCAAGGCTCACGGCATAAACGTGGATGTAATAAACAACGTCAAGGTAACGCCATCTAACTTTGAAAAACTTTCGTATGATGGGATGGTGACGATCCTGGCTGGAAACTTCAACCTGTATGACATGAATGGAAACATGATACATAGTAATGTGGGCGGTCATTTCATGACTCTTATGGGGTTTACCGAGGACGGCAAATACATAGTTTCGTCATGGGGAGAGAAATACATCATGGATCCTGCCGAAATGAATTTCAAAGACAAAGATACTTTCCTCTATTTCCAGCATGTGGTTTACAAGTAAGAGCGGAGTGTGAAAAGCATGGAACGGTTATTTTCAAAAATCGGCTTATATAAAGTGCAGAGCGAAAGAGCCATTATGATGAATACGCCAAGGAGCTATGATTTGCAGGAAGCTTTCAGGAAGGGGCTCACGGAAAGCCCGGACAGGTTCAGTCCGCTGTATTGCCTGCTGCAGGCGCGGTACAGGGAGGCTCTTAGCAGGTATTTGCTTGAAATGCTGCCTCTCGAAAGCTTCGACAGGGAAATCGAAAGCAATGAGCTCGGGTTTTTGCCGGTTGAGCGGGAAAGACAGTCAGTGTACCAGTTCTATGACTGTCTGGGACTGAAATTCTTTTACCTGAGAAACAACCTGCACATAGAACGGTTAAGTGCCGGCGAGCTTGAGACATTGAAGGATTCCATTATCGAGAAAAGCCCTGAAAACGAGGAAGCTGTATCCAGGCTTGTGGAATCCAGCTGGAAGAATATCATTTCGATATCTGAAAAAGGCGCGGACAAATTC
>Ga0134092_1000904_pt1 | contig 28095 bp, 23 predicted proteins | sample 3_6taG_FD_94454 | JGI IMG/M metagenome (GOLD analysis project Ga0134092, IMG submission 94454) | Switchgrass degrading microbial communities from high solid loading bioreactors in New Hampshire, USA - 3_6_20_6_A3 metaG | ecosystem: Engineered > Bioreactor > Semi-continuous > Anaerobic >... | reverse complement strand
ATTTTGTGTTGTGGTGATTCAATTTTAACACGAAATTAGGGGGGCATTGTTTTTTTATACAAAAAAACTCTCGAACCCTTGATATATAAATATTTTAAAAAGAAAATGGTGTAAAAAACTTTATACTAACTTAAATAAAATGGGGGTATATATATGAAAAAAGGAAAGTCAGTTAATAAGAAGCATCAGAAATAAATGAAGTATCAGCTGAGAGTTCTTTTAATTATTACAGCTATTATTCCAATTATTTTAATTGAAGCAGTAAATATTGACTATCTTAGAAGAAATATTCAAATTCAGGCTTCTCTTTCTATTGGAAATGAAGCAAAAGCAATAAGCAATATTATAGATAATGGAAATAATAAACTCTTTGCTGATTTAGAAAACTTTTCATTACAAAAAGATCTTATGAATTTAGAAGGAAATAATAAGATCAGAGAAATGGAGAATGTTCAAAAATCATTAGAGAATTATCAAAAAGTAAATTCTGATGTTATAAATGTTGCTATGGGGACAGAAGATGGCAAATTTTTAATGGCACCTTATGAAGAAATTGATGAAAGTTTTGATGCAAGAACTAGAGTATGGTATAAAAATGCCATTATCAATCCAGATAAGGTTGTTATATCAGAACCCTATGAAGATATAGTTACAAAGAAAATAGTTATTACATATTCTAAAGCTTTTAAAAATGAAGCAGGAAAAGTAATAGGAGTTGTGTGTGTCGATAAAAATTTAGATATACTTTCTGAACTTGTAAATAGTCAAACATTAACTAATGGATCTTTTGCTCTCGTTTTAAGTGGAGAGGGAAAAGTAATTGCTAGTAAAGATTCAGAATTAATTGGAAAGGATGTATCAGAACTTTCTTGGTTAGAAAATATTATAGATTTAGAAGCTGGAAAAGATAATAGGGTAAATATTGAAGGAAAAAGTTATTCTGCCTATAAAGCAATAGATGAAGAAAGTGGAATTATTTCAGTTGTATTTATGCCAAATTCAGAATTAACTAATAAAGTATTGGAAGGAATATTAATACCATTTGCCTTATTTGTTATTGTAATAATTTTAAGTGCTGTTTTTTCGAAAATATTTACTAAGAAGCTTACAGAGCCTATAAAAATGGTTAATACTGCATTAAGTAAAATTAAAGAGGGGGATTTTACTGTAAATGTTAAAGAAGATAATACATATACTAAAGAAATAAATTCTATGATAGGCAGCTTAAATGCCTTAGTTGGAAGTTTAGGAATATTATTAAATGGAATAAAAGAAGCAGCAGAAAATGTAGATGAGGGAAGTGTTTCTTTATTTGAAATAATAACAGAGTCTAATAGAGTAGGTGAAGAAGTTGCTAAATCAGTTCAACAAATAGCTGTAGGTGCAACAGATCAGGCAGCTCAATTAGATGAAGGTGCAAATGAACTTTCTGAATTAGAAAAGGGAATTAATATTTCAATAAGTAAAGCTAAGGATATGCTAAATAACTCAAAGGAAGTAAAAAAAGCAACAGACGACGGTACATATGCTATATCAAATTTAACAGATACATATGAAAAGAATAAAGAAGCTAGTATAAAGATGGCTGAGAAAGTAAATATTTTATCAGCTAAGTCAGAAGAAATAGGAATCATAGTTGATACAATACAAGATATAACAGATCAAACTAACCTTCTAGCCTTAAATGCTAGCATAGAAGCTGCTAGGGCAGGTGAAGTTGGAAAGGGCTTTGCTGTTGTAGCAGAAGAAGTAAGAAAATTAGCAGAAGAGTCTTCAAAATCAGCTAATGAAATAAATAATGTTATAGTAGAAATAAAAAACAGTATAAAAGAACTAAATGAACAAACTATAACCACTCAGAAGTTAAATAATGAAACGGGAGAAAGTTTAGATATAACAAAGGAAAAATTCTATATTATAGATACAAAAATTAAAGAATTAGAAGAGAATATTAATGATGTAAGTGAATCTTTAAATAAGATTACAACAAGCAAGGAAAACGTAGTTAATAAGCTTAGCAGCGTAGTAGCTGTATCTCAAGAAACAGCAGCAATAACTGAAGAAGTGAGTGCTGCTTCAGAACAACAATCTGCAGGATTAAACGAAATGACAGTACAAGCTCAAACTTTAAAGGAGTATGCCGGACTGTTAGATGAACTTATTAAAAAATTTAAAATTTAGGGTTTATAAAATTAATTTAGAAAGGGAACTACGGTGTTAGTTCTCTTTTTTTGTAGAAATATTGGAGAAAATAATGGAAGAAATATATTTACAATTGAACGTATGTTCGCTATTATGAAAGGGGAATATATATTTGATATTGATGCTATAGTTATAGCTATTATTGTCCAATAATTAAAATAGATTATGGGAGAATAATATAAGGAGTGCATTATATGAAGGTAGTTGCTAAGGAGATAGAAATGATAGCTTATTTTAAAAAAAGTGGGAAAATTGAGCCGTTAAAATTTAGAATAGAGAAAGATAACGAATATAAAGTAATAAAGATAAATAAAATAGTGAAAAAAAGTCAGGAAAGATTTTGCGGAAATAAAATGCTTGTTTTTACTTGTATTTCTATAATAGATAATTTAGAAAGAATAATGGAAATAAAATATGATGTAGAAAATTGTAATTGGATTCTTTATAAGATTTGAAATGAATAAGGAAAAGTTTTTTATTAGAATTTAAGAATATATAGAAACTATATGTAGAAATTTGAATAATATTTTGAAACTAAAACTATCTATATTATAAGATTTATAATATAATATTAGCATAAGAGCTTTGTAAATAATAAGGGGGTTAAGATAAATGAATGATAATAAACAAAAGAAATCCTATTCAACTCTTAAAAAACAATTGAGGATATTTTTTATTGGAATGTCTATTATTCCAATGATTACTGTAGATGCCATAAATTTTGCAGTATTTAATACTGCTTATAGATTTGATACTACTCGTATAATAATATCATTAGCTGTTATATTTATTATCCTAATTATTTCAGAAAAAATTACAAATAAAATCTCCACTCCAATTTCAGAAGTAGAAAAAGTTTTGAATAAGATTAAGGATGGTGATTTTACAGAGAAAATTAAAGAAAATAAGAAATATAGCAAAGAAATAAATTCAATGATTGATAACCTAAATGTATTAATAGATAATATATCACTTTTATTAAGGGGCTTAAAAGAAGCATCTGATAATGTAAATGAAGGAAGTGATTCTTTATTTGAAATAATAAAGGAATCTAGCAGGGTAGGAGAAGAGGTTGCAAAATCCGTTCAACAGATTGCAGTTGGAGCAACAGATCAGGCAGCTCAATTAGATGAAGGTTCAAATGAAATTGCTATTTTAGAACAGGAAATAAATGCTACAATAGTTAGGGCAGAAGAAATGTTATCAACTTCAAGAGAAGTAAAAGCCTCAACTAATGATGGAACAGAAGCAATAAATAATTTAACCAATACATATGAAAAGAACAAAGAAGCTAGTATAAAGATGGCTGAAAAAGTAGATATTTTATCAACTAAGTCAGAAGAAATAGGAATGATAGTAGATACTATACAGGATATAGCAGATCAAACTAATCTTTTAGCCTTAAATGCTAGTATAGAAGCTGCTAGGGCAGGTGAAGTTGGGAAGGGCTTTGCTGTTGTAGCAGAAGAAGTAAGAAAATTAGCAGAAGAGTCTTCAAAATCAGCTAATGAAATAAATAATGTTATAGTAGAGATAAAAAATAGTATAAAAGAGTTATATCAACAAACTGTAGAAACTCAAAAATTAAACAATGAAACAGGCGAAAGTTTAGATATAACAAATGAAAAATTTAATATCATAGATACAAAAATTAAAGAATTAGAAGAAAATATCAATAATGTAAGTGAATCTTTAAATAAGATTACAGTAAGTAAGGATAATGTAGTTAATAAAATTGGCAGTGTAGTAGCTGTATCTCAAGAAACAGCAGCAATAACTGAAGAAGTAAGTGCTGCCTCAGAACAACAATCAGCAGGATTACAGGAAATGACAGTACAAGCTCAAACATTAAAGGAGTATGCTGATGCTCTAGAATCTATGATTGAAGGATATAAAATTTAATATAGATTAAATAGAAAATTTCAGTCCACAGTTAAAGATTAAACTTTAACTGTGGATTTTTTTATAAATATTTTTGTTTAAATATTAAAGTTTATGGAATAATAAGCAAAGAGGTGAATTATATGAAATCAGTTTGGGTAGAAAATTATAATATAGAAAAAAGAGACTCTTTAAAGCAAAACATATCTACTGAGGCAGTAGTAGTTGGAGCAGGAATCACAGGATTACTTACAGCTTATATGTTACAAAAAAAAGGAGTAGAAGTTGTTGTAATAGATAGAGGAAGTATATTAAATGGAAACACTAGGAATACTACAGCAAAAGTAACTATACAACATAATTTAATATATGATAAGTTAATTAAAGAATTTGGAGAAGAAAATGCAAAAAGATATGCAGAAGCTAATAAATTAGCTTTAGAAACTTATAGAGAAATAATAGAAGAAAATAAAATAGATTGTGATTTTGAAAATATAGATGCTTATATTTACAGTCTAGATAATCCTCAAAAAATAATAAAAGAATATGAGGCTGCAAGGAAAATAGGAATAGAGGCTGAACTAGTAGATGAAATTGAACTTCCATTTAAAATAGCAAAGGCAGTGAAGTTTAAAGATCAGGGACAATTCAATCCTATTAAGTTTTTAAATACTATAGCAAAGGATTTAAAAATATATGAAGATACTAAGGCTGAAGATATAAAAAATGGTTTGGTTATAACAAATAGGGGGGAAATTAAGGCAGAACATATAGTGGTCGCAACTCAATATCCAATAATAGATAGTTCAGGATATTATTTTTTAAGAATGCATCAAGAGAGGGATTATGTAATAGCATTAAAAAATGCCCAAAAATTAAAAGGTATATATAGAGATGAAAAGGAAGAGGGATATTCCTTTAGAAATTATAAAGACTTATTAATATTGACAGGAGCTTCTGTTAGAACAGGAGCTAATGAAGAGGGAGGAAGGTATAATCAGCTTAGGGAATATGCAAAAGAATTATATCCTGCCTCTATAGAAGAATATAATTGGTCAGCCCAGGATTGCATGACTTCAGATTATATTCCCTTTATAGGAGTATATTCTGATGAAATGCCAAAGGTTTATGTAGCAACTGGATATAATAAATGGGGAATGACTTCTGCTATGGTTGCTGCAATAATAATATCAGATAAAATAATAGGAAAAGAAAATGATTTTAATAAAGTATTTTCTCCAAGCAGGTTTGATTTAACAGCATCCATAAAAAATCTTAGTAAGAATTTTGGAACAACTGTTTATAATTTTATAGCTCAAAAGATAAGTCTGCCAACATCAGTCTTAGAAGATGTAAAGCTTGGTCATGGAGGAATAATAACTCACGAAGGTGAAAAGATAGGAGCATATAAAAATGATAAAGGAGAAGTGTTTACTGTTTCTACAAAATGCCCACATTTAGGTTGTGAACTAAAGTGGAATCCAGATGATTTGGCTTGGGAATGTCCATGTCATGGATCAAGATTTGATTATAAAGGAAATTTTTTGAATTCTCCAGCAATAAAGGAATTAAAATATGATGAGTAAAAATATCAGTTATAAAAAGAAGAAATTTTTTGAAGGATGGTATTTTAAACATCAGTTCAATGATTTTAATATTGCTTTTATTCCAGGAATTAATATAGATAAAAATGGATTTAAATATGCCTTTATTCAAATTATAACAGATAAAGCTTCCTATTATATAACTTATGATTATAAGGATTTTCAAATAAGTGATGATAAGTCAAATATTAAGATAAAAGATAACATATTTTCTAAAAGGGGAATTATTTTAAATATATTAAGTAGTGAAATTATAGTTAAGGGAGCTTTAAATTACAGTGGTATTACGCCTATTAAATATGATATAATGGGACCTTTTTCTATTTTCCCTTTTATGGAATGTAATCATGGGATAATAAGTCTTTATCATAAAGTAAACGGAAAGCTAAGTATAAATTATAGAGATATTATAATAAAGAATGGAATTGGGTATATTGAGAAAGATTGGGGAAGATCCTTTCCAAAGTCTTATATGTGGATTCAAGCTAATAGTTTTAAAAATCAAAAGATCAGCATTGTAGTTTCAATAGCAGACATACCATTTTTAGGATTTGAATTTAAGGGTTGTATAGCTGTAGTATATTATAATGGTAAGGAATATAGAATGGCCACTTACAATGGAGTGAAGATAATAGATTATAATGAAAAGGGCTTAACTATAAAAAAGGGAAAATATAAATTGAATATAGATATAGAAGAGAATTATCCGCAAAAATTATTAGCTCCAGATGGTGGAGAAATGATTAGAACAATATATGAAAATCTATCTTGTAGGGCAAGGTTTACATTTTATAAAAATAAGGAACAATTATTTGAAATAGAAAGTAATAATGTTTCCTTTGAATATGTAAAATAATAATATTTAAGAGACCGTTTTATGAGCATTATATATTAAATTTTGTTTATAAAACGGTTATTTTATTATTTTGAAATGAATGAATATGAATTATTTTGAATTAATGTAATTTTTTTTGAATGAAAATGCTTGAAATCCTTTTCTAAAAGTTGTATTATATAGTTGGGAGTGATATTAATGCTAACAGAAGAAAGACACAAACTTATATTAGAAAAATTAAAAATGGATTCAGTTGTATATGTCAATGAACTTGTTGAAATGTTAGAAACATCAGAATCAACCATAAGAAGAGATTTAAATTATTTAAATAAAATAGGAAAGTTAAAAAAAGTTCATGGGGGAGCAACTTTATTAGAAAAGGAATTTAATACTAAGGATGATTATGTTTCTATAAGAGAAACGCTTAATATTGAAGATAAACGTTTAATAGGGGAATATGCAGCAGCTTTAGTAGAAGCAGATGATTTTGTTTATATAGATTCAGGTACAACAACTAGTATAATGACTGATTTTTTAAAAGAAAAAAATGCAGTATATGTTACAAATGGTTTAATGATAGGAAAAAAATTAATTTCAAAAGGTTTTAAAACTTTTATGTTGGGAGGTGAAGTAAAGGAATCTACAGAAGCCATTGTAGGAGTTGAAGCCATCACAGCATTAAAAAGATATAATTTTACTAAAGGTTTTTTCGGAACTAATGGAATTTCTGATTATAGAGGATATACAACTCCAGATATAAATGAAGCCTTAGTTAAAGAAGAAGCCTTAAATAGAACAAGAACTCCTTATATACTTGCAGATAAAAGCAAATTTGATGAAATAAGCTGTGTAACTTTTGGAGAAATAGATGAAGCAACAATAATAACAACAAAATTAGATAATGATAAATATCATGATAAGACAAAAATACTGGAGGTTTAAAGAATGATATATACTATAACTTTCAATCCGGCTTTAGATTATATAGTGAGGGTTGAGGATTTTAAATTAGGAGAGGTAAATAGAACTTCCTATGAAGAAGTATATGCAGGAGGAAAAGGGATTAATGTCTCAATGGTTCTGAAAAACCTAGGGGTAAGTAGTGTAGCATTAGGATTTATAGCAGGATTTACAGGAGAAGAAATAGAAAGAAGAGTAAAGAAATCAGGGTGTATAACTGATTTTATAAAGCTTGATAAAGGATTATCTAGAATAAATATAAAGCTTAAATCCGAGGTTGAGTCTGAAATAAATGGACAAGGACCTAATATAACTGATGAAGATTTAGAAGAATTATATAAAAAACTAGATTTACTAGATAAAGATGATATTTTAGTTTTAGCAGGCAGCATTCCTAAAACCTTGCCAGAAAATATTTATGAAATTATATTAGATAGAATTAGTGATAAAAAAATAAAATGCATTGTTGATGCTACAGGGGAATTATTGTTAAATGTTTTAAAATATAAGCCTTTTTTAATAAAACCAAATCATAATGAATTAGCAGAATTATTTAATGCTGATATAAAAGATGAAGAGGATATTATTAAATATGGTAAGGAACTTAGGAAACTTGGAGCAAGGAATGTCTTAATTTCAAGGGCTGGAGATGGTGCAATATTTATAAATGAAAATGGTGAAGTAATAAATTGTAAAGCGCCTTTTGGAAGGGTAGTTAATTCAGTTGGAGCAGGAGATTCTATGGTGGCAGGTTTTATAGCAGGATATTTAAAAAATAAGGATTTAAAAGAAGCTTTCAAAATGGGCGTTGCAACAGGAAGTGCTAGTGCTTTTTCAGAAGGTTTAGCTACTAAAGAAAAAGTGGAGAGGTTATTAAAGGAAATTAATGATATATAGGGGGAGAGAAAATGAAAATTTCAGATTTATTAAGTAAAAATTCAATAGCAATAAATCCAAATTTAAATTCAAAAGAAGAAGCAATAAATAAGTTAGTTGATTTATTAGATTTATCAGGAAATATAAAAAATAAGGAAGTTTTTAAAAAGGCTGTATTAGAAAGAGAAAAATTAAGTACAACTGGTATTGGAGAAGGAATTGCCATTCCTCATGGTAAGAGTTCAGAAGTTAAAAAGGTTACTCTTTCAGCCATGGTAGTCAATAAAGGAGTAGAATATGATTCTTTAGATGCAGAGCCTGCAAAGCTATTTTTTATGATAGCAGCACCAGAAGGAGAAAATGATGCTCATTTGGAACTTTTAGCAAGATTATCTAAAATGTTGATGAACTCAGAATTTAAAAATAAATTATTAAATTCCAAAACTCCAGCAGAATTTATAGATGTAATAGATAAATTCGAAAAGGATAAATTAAGTGTTGAAACAGCCAAGAAAAATAAATCTTATGAAATTTTAGCAGTAACAGCTTGCCCAACTGGAATAGCTCATACTTATATGGCTGCTGAAAGCTTAGAAAATAAAGCAAGGGAAATGGGAATTTCTATTAAGGTAGAAACTAATGGTTCAGGTGGAGCGAAGAATGTTTTAACTAAAAAGGAAATTGAAGAAGCAGAATGTATTATTATTGCTGCTGATAAAAATGTAGATATGGCAAGATTTGATGGTAAAAAAGTGATACAAACAAAGGTTTCTACTGGAATACACAAGGCAGAAGAGTTATTAAAAAGAGCAAAATCAGGAGATGTTCCAGTGTATAATCATAAGGGATCTAATATAGAAAGATATTCTAATGAAGAAAGTGGAGGAATTGGTCATCAAATATATAAGCATTTGATGAATGGTGTATCTCATATGCTTCCATTTGTTATTGGTGGTGGAATATTAATAGCTTTAGCATTCTTATTTGATGATTATAGCATAGACCCAGCAAATTTTGGTTCTAATACTCCTTTAGCTGCATTCTTTAAAAATGTTGGTGGAACTGCTTTTGGATTTATGCTTCCTATATTAGCAGGCTATATTGCAATGAGTATAGCAGATAGACCAGCTTTGGCAGTAGGTTTTGTTGGTGGTATGTTGGCTAATAATGGAGGCTCAGGATTTTTAGGTGCATTATTAGCTGGTTTTATAGCTGGTTATTTAGTTCTAGCTATAAAGAAGTTATTTGCAAATCTTCCTAATAGTTTAGAAGGTTTAAAACCAGTACTAATCTATCCTTTATTAGGAATACTTTCAATTGGTGTAATAATAACATTTATAATAAATCCACCAGTATCTGCAATAAATGAAGGAATTTCCAATACATTAAATAATATGGGAGAAGGAAGTAAAATATTGCTTGGTGCAGTTTTAGGCGGAATGATGGCCTTTGATATGGGTGGTCCTTTAAATAAGGCAGCTTATGTATTTGGAACAGCATCTTTAGCTAGCGGTCAATATGAAATTATGGCAGCAGTAATGATAGGAGGAATGGTTCCACCTATAGCAATAGCTTTATGTACAACATTCTTCAAGAAGAAATTTACAGAAAAAGAAAGACAATCAGGTCTTACAAATTATATTATGGGACTATCTTTTATAACAGAAGGTGCAATACCATTTGCAGCAGCAGATCCATTAAGGGTAATACCAGCTTGTATAATAGGATCAGCAGTATCAGGAGCTTTATCAATGGTTTTTGGATGTGCACTTAGAGCTCCTCATGGAGGAATATTTGTTCTTCCAGTTATAAGTAATCCTTTTGGATATTTTATAGCTCTTTTAGCTGGTTCTGTGGTAGGAATGTTAGTTTTAGCAGTTTTAAAGAAAAATATAGAAGATTAATAGAAAATTTAATGTAGATTCTCTTTGCTAATTGTAGAAAATATTGTAAAATTAAATTAGTAGGTAAAAATAATAAAATTTAAGGGGTGTTTGTTTATATGAAAAGTTTAAAAGGAACTAAAACAGCAGAAAACCTAATGAAATCATTTGCAGGAGAATCTCAGGCTAGAACAAGATATACTTATTATGCAAGCGTAGCAAAAAAAGAAGGATATTTACAAATAGCTAATATATTTTTAGAAACTGCTGAACAAGAAAAGGAACATGCTAAGAGATTTTATAAATTCTTAGTAAATGACTTCCAAGGGGAGCCAATAGAAATTAATGCAGCATATCCAGTTGCATATTATGCTGATAATACTTTAGAAAATTTAAAAGCAGCTGCAGCTGGAGAACATGAAGAATGGGCACATGACTATCCTGAATTTGCTAGAATAGCAAGAGAAGAAGGTTTCCCAGAAATAGCAGCAGCTTATGAAAGAATAGCAGAAGTTGAAAATAGACATGAAAGAAGATATAACAAACTTCTTAAAAATGTAGAAGAAGGAAAAGTATTTAAAAAAGACGAAGTTGTTTTATGGAAATGTTTAAATTGTGGATACATTTATGAAGGAGAAGAAGCTCCAAAAGCATGTCCGGCATGTTTACATCCACAATCTTACTTTGAAGTATTTATGGAAAATTATTAAAAATAAAGCCTTATAAACTCTAAAAGAGTTTATAAGGCTTTATTTTTGTAAATTGTGAATTAGATAACTGTTGAAACTGTGGAAAGTTATCCACAAAGTGTGGACAAACATCCAAAATTTGTTGATAAGTCCCAAAAAACTCTTGACACAATATATATGAAAGGAATAAATGTTTGTAACAATATAATGTTTTCTTTAGAATAATAATGAATTCTGTAGTATAATGTAAAATATAAAATTTAGAGTAAATTTAATAATAAAAAAAGTTATAAACAGTTTGTACAAAATGTGGATAAATTTTGTGGATAAGTACTTGTTAAAAGTTAAAAACTATTAAAAAATCAGCGGTTTTTTAAATTTATCCTGTGGATAAGTCGTCTTGCATTGAAAAATGTGGATAAATATATTTCGACAAACTGTCTAAAAAATGAAAAGATAAGGAGAAGTATATGAAATATGATAAGAATATCTATGAAGGAATATTTATAAATCGCCTTAATAGGTTTAACGCTCTAGTAAAGTTAAATAATGAAGAAATTGTTGTTCATGTACCTAATACGGGAAGATGCAGAGAAATATTAAGGGAAGGAGTAAAGGTCTTTTTAAGGGAAGAACTTAATCCTGCAAGAAAAACTAAATATGATTTAATTGCAGCAATGAAGGGAGATATGTTAATAAATATAGATTCTCAAATTCCCAATAAGGTTGTTAATGAAGCATTAATGACTGGAAAGATAAGTCCTTTAAAAAAATATTGTAAAATTAATAAGGAAAAAACTTTTGGAAAAAGCAGATTTGATTTTAAGTTATCAACAGAAGATGAAAAAGAAATTTACTATTTAGAAGTAAAGGGCGTAACTTTAGAAGAAAATGGTCATTGTAGATTTCCAGATGCTCCTACAGAAAGAGGGAGAAAACATATATTAGAACTTATAGAAGCTAAAAATCAGGGCTATGGTGCTGGAGTTTTATTTTTAATTCAATTAGAAGATGTAAAAGTATTTTCTCCTAATGATATTACTGATAAAAAGTTTGCAGAAGCTTTAAAATTAGCTAAGGAAAATTTTGTTGATATATTAGCTTATAATTGTAAGGTTTATAAGGATGGAATTGAAATTAAGGAACCGATTAGTGTAATATTATAGCATAGATAAGTTATTGAAGAATAAGTGTTAATTCTTTTAAGAGGTGTAGTATGAAATATAGATTTTGTCCCTTATGTGGAAGAAAATTAGAAGAAAGATATAGCTGGGATGAAGGAGGAGTTCCTTATTGTCCTGAAGATGATGTTATGTTTTTTGATACTCCCAAACCATGTATAATGGTTGCAGTAGTAAAGGATGACGAAATATTATTGTTAAAGCAAAGTTATATATATAAAAATTCTAAGGTATTGTTGACTGGCTATGTAGATAATAATGAAACTGCAGAGGAAGCTGTTGAAAGAGAAGTCAGAGAGGAAGCTGGAATAGAAATAAAAAATATTATATATTTGGGATCTGACTATGTAAAAGATAAGGAAATATTAATGATAACTTTTATGGCAGATTATTATTCTGGAGAAATAAAAAAATCTGATGAAGTTGAAGGAATGGGATGGAGTAAGTTATCTAACGCTTTAGATGAGATGAAAGAAGATGAAATTGGATTAAGAGTTGTAAGAAAGATAATAGAAAGAAAAAATAAATAAATTTTAAGTATAATCCTCCGATCTAAATATTATTTTTTAGCATGTTCTTTTTTTATTAAATTTTATGTAACATATTATTCATTAAAATTGTTTAAAATGAATATAAGTCAATTAAATTTATATAGCTTAAATAAGTGTGAAAACTATTGATAAATGATAATTATTTTTATAAAATTATATAATCCTATAAAGATTGATGTCTTTATTAATATTATAGTATAATTACATTAAAACTATGAAAAAAATAGAAAAAATAGTTAATTAGTCATTTTATTTAATAAGTGATAAATCATGTGATTAATTTTATGTGTATAATAGGAGGGTTAAGAATGGAGCCAAAAAAGCCAAAAATAGTACCAGAGATAAAGGGAATTTTAAGAAGTCATGTAATTGAAGTGCCTTCTTGCATAAGAGATTGTAGTGGAATTAAGATATTTGGTAAAAGAATAAAATCATTGCTTTTTACAACTGATGTGGCAGTAATAAGAAATACAAATGCTGATGCCATTATAGCGGTATATCCTTTTACACCTCAACCTCTTATAACTCAGGCACTTTTATTAGCTGCTGATGTGCCAATTTTTTGTGGTGTAGGCGGCGGGATTACTCAAGGAAAAAGGGTTGTTAATTTGGCTCTAGATGCTGAATTTAAAGGGGCTATGGGAGTTGTGGTTAATGCACCAACATCAAATGATATAGTTAGAAAGATAAGAGAAACTATAGATATTCCTGTAGTAGTTACAGTGATTTCAGAGAATGAAAATATAAAAGAAAGAATACAGGCTGGTGCAACTATTTTAAATGTTTCTGGAGGAAAAAATACGCCTAATATAGTAAGAAGGATAAGAGAAGAATACCCAACCTTTCCTATAATAGCAACAGGAGGACCAACTGAAGAAACTATAAAAAGAACAATTGAAGCCGGGGCAAATGCAATAACTTATACTCCGCCTCCATCAGGAGATGTAATGGGAGATTTAATGGATAAATATAGGGAACAATATTAATAAGAGCAATAAGCGATATATGGGATTTAAAAATATATAATTGGGGGATTTTATTTTATGAAGTTATTTGGGGCAAGTGAAATAGAAGGAAATAATTTGAAAATTGCTGGGTTAGAAGCTAGATATTTAGCTGAAAATTTTGGAACACCATTATATGTTATGGATGAAAAGCTAATAATAGATAAATGTAGGGAATATTATAAGGCTTTTAGAGTTAGAGAAGACAATAATAGAGTAGCTTATGCTGGGAAAGCTTTTTTAACTTTAGAAATGTGCAGACTTATAGATAGAGAAGGCCTTTGTTTAGATGTTGTATCAGCTGGAGAACTTTATACAGCATATAAAGCAGGCTTTAATATGGAAAAAATTTATTTTCATGGTAACAATAAGACAGAAGAAGAAATTGAACTTGGAGTTAAGCTTGGAGTTGGAAGATTTATTGTTGATAATTTATGGGAAATGAAAAAAATTAATGAGTTTGCTGAGAAGTATAGAAAAGTTCAAAATATATATTTAAGAATAACTCCAGGTATAGAAGCTCATACTCATGATTATATAAAAACTGGTCAAATAGATTCTAAATTTGGTTTTGCGCCAGTTGATAATATTATAATGGATGCAGTAAAAAGCAGTTTAGATCTTTCTAACTTAAGACTGGCAGGATTACATTGTCATATAGGTTCTCAAATATTTGACAATGAACCTTTTGCTGATGCTGCTGAAATTATGTTAAAGCTTATAAAAGAAATAAAGCAAGAAACTGGGCATGAAATTGGAGAACTAAATTTAGGAGGAGGCTTTGGAATTTATTATTCAGAGGGAGATAATCCAAAGGACATCAGTTACTATTGTCAAACTATATTAGACAGAGTTAATAAAGTTTGTAAAGAACTATTACTAAAAAAGCCTATATTAACTATTGAACCAGGAAGATCTATAGTTGCGAATGCGGGAACTACTTTATATAAGGTAGGTTCAATAAAAGAAATACCTAATATTAGAAAGTATATAGCTGTAGATGGGGGAATGACTGATAATATAAGACCAGCATTATATAATGCAAAATACGAAGCTATAATTGCTAATAAAGCAAATGAGCCTTTTGATGATTTAGTAACAGTAGTAGGAAAGTGTTGTGAATCTGGTGATGTATTAATAAGGGATATAAAGCTTCAAAAGGCAGAAAGTGGAGATATATTAGCAGTAACATCTACTGGTGCTTATGGCTTTTCAATGGCAAATGGATATAATAAAAATTTAAGACCTGCAGTTGTATTTGTGAGAGATGGGGAAGCAAAAGTTGTAGTTAAAAGACAAAGTTTTGAAGAATTATTATTAAATGAAATATAAAATAGCTTAAATTAGAAAGTGGGTAAGTATATGACTATTTGCCCATTTTTTGTTATTATAAGCTGTTTATTTAATAATTAAATATGATATACTAAGTTGTAAGGAAAATTAGGGGATAAAAGTGATTTATTTTCCGATTACATGGTAGTATATAGTCTATAATAGAAGAAAATAATAATGAAGGAGTTATAAAGAAAATGAAAATAAAAGCAAATAAAAAAGAAAAGAATAATAAATGTAACTTCTTTACAGAATGGGTAGTTCCAATAGGATTAGCAATAGTAATAGCTTTTCTTATAAACAAATACTTAACTTTTAAGGTATTAATACCATCAGAATCAATGGTACCAACTTTAAATGTAAATGATCAGCTTTTTGTTACAAAGGTTTATAATTTGGATAAATTAGAAAGAGGAGATATTTTAGTATTTTACTCTGATGAATTACAAGAGTCTTTAATAAAAAGGCTTATTGGCTTACCAGGAGATAAAATTAAAATTGAAGATGGAGTTGTTTATGTAAATGGAGAAAAATTAGAAGAAGATTATATAGGTACTCCAGATAAATTTAATGGAGAATATGAAGTTCCTGAAGGAAAATATTTCTTTTTAGGAGATAATAGACTGGTTTCAAAAGATTCGCGATATTGGAAGAATCCTTATATAGATGGTGAGGATATTCAGGGGAAAGCCCAAATAAAAGTATATCCTTTCAGTGAATTTGGAAAAATAAAATAAATTTAAAATGAGAGGAAGAAACTATGCAAGATAAAAACACAGGAGAAAATAAAAATAATAAAAATAAGAATTATATACTTTGGTATGCAATAACAGCATTTGTATTCATATATATATTTAGCACAACAAAAAACTTTATTACAACTGAAGAAATTACTTATAGTACTTTTATAGAAATGGTAAAAACACATCAAGTTGAAAAAGTTATTATTTCTTCTAGTGAAATAGAGATTATTCCTAAAGAAGATAGTGAAAGAAATAATGGTAAATTATTATATACAGGTAATGTAGGCGATGATAATTTAGTAGAACTGTTAATTGAAAATGATGTAGAATTTACTGCAAAAGCAGTTCAAAATAGCTTTATGGCAGAATTTATATTTACCTGGATAGTGACACCTTTAATAGGCTTCTTTATATTAAGATTTTTCCTTTCTAGAATGGGAGGCAGAATAGGTGGGTCACCTATGATGAAGTTTGGGAAAAGTAATGCAAAGGTATATAGAGAAAAGGATATTAAAATTACATTTGATGATGTAGCCGGTCAAGATGAAGCAAAAGAGTCATTAAAAGAAATAATAGATTACTTAAATAATTCTGAAAAATATGCTGAGATTGGTGCTAAGCTTCCTAAGGGGGCTTTATTAGTTGGCCCTCCAGGAACAGGTAAAACATTATTGGCAAAGGCAGTAGCTGGTGAAGCTAATGTGCCATTTTTATCAATTTCAGGCTCAAACTTTGTAGAAATGTTTGCTGGTATGGGAGCTGCCAAGGTAAGAGATTTATTTCAAGAAGCAGAAAAAAATGCTCCTTGTATAATATTTATAGATGAAATTGATTCTATAGGAAAAAGCAGAGACTCACAACTTCAAACTAATGATGAAAGAGAGCAGACTTTAAATCAATTATTAACTCAAATGGATGGTTTTGACTCAAGAAAGGCAATAGTTGTTCTTGGTGCTACTAATAGACCAGAAATTTTAGATAAGGCTTTATTAAGACCAGGAAGATTTGATAGAAGAGTTATAGTAGATAGACCAGATTTAAAGGGAAGAATAGATATATTAAAGGTACATGCAAAGGATGTAAAATTAGGAGAAGATGTAAATCTTGAAGAAATAGCAAAAAGTACACCTGGTGCTGTAGGTGCAGATTTAGCCAATATGGTAAATGAAGCTGCTTTAAGAGCTGTTAAACAAGGTAGAAATGTAGTAATGCAAGAAGATTTGAGAGAAGCTGTAGAAGTAATAATAGCTGGTAAGGAAAAGAAGGATAGAATACTATCAGCAAAAGAAAAAAGAATCGTTGCCTTCCATGAAGTAGGGCATGCTTTAGTTGCAGCTTTATTAGAAGGAGCGGATCCAGTTCATAAAATAACAATAGTTCCAAGAACTATGGGAGCTTTAGGATACACTATGCAGCTACCTGAAGAAGAAAAATATTTAGTATCAAAAGAAGAATTAATAAATCAAATAATGGTTATGTTAGGTGGAAGATCCGCAGAAGAAGTAGTATTTAATATGATTACTACAGGAGCTTCTAATGATATTGAAAGAGCAACAAAAACTGCTAGAAGTATGGTAACTATCTATGGAATGACAGAAAAGTTTGATATGATGGCTCTAGAATCTATACAAAATAGATATTTAGATGGAAGAGCTGTAAGGGAATGCAGTGAACAAACTTCTAGCATGATAGATGAGGAAGTTTTAAGAATTATAAAAACTTGTCATGAAAAAACTATAAAACTTCTTGAAGATAATAGAGATCTTTTAGATAAGATAGCTGAATATTTATTAGAGAAGGAAACTATATTTGGCGACGAATTTATGGAGTTTGTTTATGAAAAGTATCCAGAATTAAGGGATAAAAAGAATAAGGAAAATAAGGAAGAGAAACAAGAATTTGTAGAGGATTAATAATACAATAGAGAGTGTTGGCAATAATTTGCTACACTCTTTATTAATTAAAAAGCATTAAAATTTTAAAGGGGGATTAACCTTGGATAAATTTGAATTTTTAAAAGAAGAAGAAAAGCTAAAGGATACCTTAGATGTTATAAATGAAGAAACAATTAAATATATAGAAAAGAGAAAAGAAGTTTCAAAACAGATTGTAGATAATAGAAAAAAGTTTATAGAAGAATATGAAGATGATGAAGATAGAATTATTGAGTACTTTGATCATGAAAAATATATCGTTGAGGAATTATATAGAACAATTGATAAAAGACTATTAGAATTAGTAAAATTAAAGGAAACACCTTACTTTGGAAAAATTGGCTTTATAGAAGATGGAATTTTAGAAGAAATATATATAGGAAGATATGGACTTAATAAAGATGAAAGTTTTGAGCCAGTAATAGTAGATTGGAGAGCTCCTGTAGCTTCTTTATTTTATAAAGGTATGCTAGGAAAGGCTAATTATAAAACTCCTGTAGGAGAAGTTGATGTAGAAATAGCATCAAGAAGACAACTAATAATTAAGAAATCGAAATTAGAGGGTTATTTTGATTCAGATTTAAATATTCAAGATGAAATATTACAATTAGTTTTATCTTCAAAATCGGGAGAAAAATTAAAAGATATAGTAACTACAATACAAAAGGAACAAGATGAGATAATTAGAGCTGATAGAAATAAAGTAGTTGTAGTTAATGGGGTTGCAGGCTCCGGAAAAACTACTATTGCTTTACATAGAGTGGCATATTTATTGTATAATTTTAGAAAGCAATTAGAAAATAAAGTTCTTATTTTAGGACCAAATGATATATTTATGGATTATATATCAGAAGTTCTTCCTAATTTAGGAGAAACAGCTGTAGCAAATGAAACTTTTATTTCTTATATTTATAAGGAAATTGGTTTAAATGAACCTATTAAAACTCAAATCTCTTATTTGGAAGAAGTATTAAATGGAAATGAAGAAGTTATAAAAGAAATAAAATATAAATCTTCTGGAGAATTTATTAAAGAATTAGATAAAAAAGTTAAAGATATAGAAGACAATTATTTTAATATAAAATCTGTTAACTTTATGAAGGAAGAAATTGTTTCTGAAGAAGAAATAAAAGAGTTATTTAATAAATATTATGAATACATGCCTATATTTAGAAGAAATCAAAAAATAAAGAGAGTGCTTATTTCAAAAATTAAAGATAGAAGAGATGAAGAAGTAAGAAAAATAAATTTAAGAGCTAAAGAGGAAAGAGAAAAATTAACAGAAGATGAATTAAAAATACAAGAAAATAATATCGAATATAGAAGAAGATTAGCAATAAGGGATATTATCAGTGAAGTTATAAAATCTAAAGAGGAAGTTTCATCTTGGATAGAAAACGAAAGTGTTATAGATATATATAAGAACTTTATGAAAGTAAATGAATTATCATATTTAGATTTAGCTGGAATTTTATATTTGATGATTAAACTTGAAGGAAAAAAATCAAGTACTGAAATAAAGCATATAGTTATTGACGAAGCTCAAGATTTTAATATGCTTCAATTTATTGTATTAAAAGAATTTACAGGTTGTAGAAGTTATACTATTGTTGGAGATACAAATCAAAGATTAGTAAAGGCAGAGGAAATACCAGCGATGCTTAGATTAAAAGATCTATTTGATGATTCATATCAGTTATTTGAACTTAACAAAAGTTATAGATCAACTTATCAAATTATGGAATATGCAAATAAGTTCATTGATGAAAATTCTGTAGTTCCTTTTGTAAGAAAGGGAGAATTTGATGTTTTAGAGACATCAGTACCAAAGGAAGATAAAGAGGATTTAATAGAGGTATTGTTAAACCTATTAGAAGATTATGAAGAGGAAAAATATGAAAATATTGCAATTATAACTAAAGATAAAAATGATTTAGAAATAATAGCTCCAGAATTAAAAAAGCGCACAAATATAATTGCTTTCAAGAACGAAGATATAATATATAAAGGTGGAAAAGTCATAATACCATCATACTTTGCAAAGGGCTTAGAATTTGATGCAGTTATTATTGTGAATTTTGATAAAGATACAGATAATTTAATAAAATATATTATGGCAACAAGAGCTCTTCATAGATTATCAGTAGTAAATATTATTTAAAATTAAAAACTTTTATGCGTATTAGATATGCATAAAAGTTTTTTTATAAAATTAAAATTCTATAATTAAATTATTAATTATTATTGTAATATTTCACAATAAAGTTACAGCTTAATTAGTAATAAATTTAGAAAAAAATAAAATAAAGCTTTAAAATTTGAAAAGGATAACAAAAGAAATATAATTAATATTGTAAAAGATATATAAAGTTGAAAATTTTATTTGTTGTTATTTGATAAATAATAAGATATTAAGGAGAGGAAAATATGGCAGGTTTAAAATTAAAAAATATTACAAAAGTATACGAAAATGGCTTCAAGGCAGTTGATAATTTTAATTTAGATATTGAGGATAAAGAATTTATAGTTTTTGTTGGCCCATCAGGATGTGGTAAATCAACAACTCTAAGAATGATAGCTGGATTAGAGGAAATATCTAACGGTGAACTATATATAGATGGAAAATTAGTAAATGATGTAGCACCTAAAGATAGAGATATAGCTATGGTGTTTCAAAATTACGCTTTATATCCACATATGACTGTATATGAAAATATGGCTTTTGGATTAAAGTTAAGAAAATTACCAAAAGATGAAATAGATAAAAAGGTTAGAGAAGCAGCAAGAATATTAGATATTGAACATCTTTTAGATAGAAAGCCAAAAGCATTATCAGGAGGACAAAGACAAAGAGTTGCTATGGGAAGAGCTATAGTTAGAAATCCTAAGGTATTCTTGATGGACGAGCCTCTATCTAACTTAGATGCAAAATTAAGAGTGCAAATGAGAGTAGAAATATCTAAACTATACAATAAGTTAAATACAACTTTTATATATGTTACTCATGACCAAACAGAAGCTATGACTTTAGGAACAAGAATAGTTGTAATGAAAGATGGCGTGATACAACAAGTTGCAACTCCAAAAGAAATATATAATCATCCAGCAAATTTATTTGTTGCAGGTTTTATAGGAAGTCCTCAAATGAATATGACTTATGGACAAAATGTAGTTGAAAATGGAAAACAATATGTTAAAATATTTGAAAAATTAGTAGAGCTTCCAGAAGAAAAAGTTAAAGCTATCAAGGAAAGAAATGCAGAAAATATTGAGGTTATAGTTGGAATAAGACCAGAAAACTTATATCATACAAAAGAAGATTTAGCTAGAGATGGAATAATCAAATTTACTGGAGAAGTTGAATTAAAGGAAAACTTAGGTGCTGAAACATATATACATGTTAAGAAAGATAATACAAATCTTATAATTAAATCTATGGATGGTGCTGATTATAATATTGGAGATACTATAGAGTTTGGTATTGATCCAAATAAGTTTCATATATTTGATAAAGAAGAACAAAACACTATATTTTAGTTAGTAGTTAGTAGTTAGGAGTGTGGAGTTTAATTTTTCAAGAAATAAATATTTTATAACATAAAGTAATATAAAAATGAGTTGTTTGATTATTAATTTATGAAACAACTCATTTTTTAGCATATTAACTACAAACTCCACGCTTCACACTTAACACTTAATTTTACTTTGTAAAATTCTCTTCTGCTTGTTCCCAGTTAACAACATTCCACCAATTATCAATATATTTTCCTCTTTCATTTTTATATTTTAAATAGTAAGCATGTTCCCATACATCTATTCCTATAATTGGCTTTAAGCCAGAAGAAATTGGGCTATCTTGATTTGCTGTACTAATAATTGATAATTTATTATTTTTATCTTTTACTAGCCATGCCCATCCTGAACCAAATCTAGATAAAGCTGCTTCCTTGAATTTTTCTTTAAATTTATCAAAGGAGCCAAAATTATTTTCGATTGCCTTTAATAAGTCTCCCTTAGGTTCCTGATTATGAGTAGGAGACATTATGGACCAAAAAAACTCATGGTTATAGACTCCACCAGCATTATTTATTACAGCCTGTTTAATATCTTTTGGTAAAGAATTCAAATCTGTTAATAATCCTTCTAAGCCTTTAGAATAAAGTTCAGGATATTTTTCAAGGGCTTTGTTTAAATTATCAACATATGCCTTTTGATGTTTATCATGATGAAGTTTCATTGTTTCAGTATCAATGTAAGGTTCTAAGGCATCATAATTATAAGGTAGAGGTTTTAAGATAAATTTATTTTTTCCATTTTTTAGAGCAAGTGATGTTTTAGCTGGGAATAATATTAAAGCAGAAAATGTTAATAATGAAATAAATTTTAATATTTTTATTTTATTTTTCATTAATATCACCTCAGTAATTATTGTCCCAATAAAATAAAAAAATATTGATGCAAATTAGTTAGATTAATATTTTTAATTAATGTCTATAATTTAAATAGAAAGTAAGGAGAGTGATATAATGAAAAAAATAGTACTAGTTTCACTGCTTACAATATCAATTGTAGCCTTTTTAATAGGTTTTATAGAAATTTCAAAGGAAGAAAAAGTAGAAAATAAAAGTGAAATTACATATTCAATTCCATTATTTTTTAATAATTTAAAGGAAGTTGGAAGTTTAGATACTAGAATTCAAGATATTATATGTGCAACAAGCAAGGGACTTGTTGAGTTAGATTCTTCAAATAATATAGTACCTTCTTTAGCTGAAGGGGTGGAAATAAGGGATGATGGCTTAGAATATGATTTTAAATTAAAATCTAATATATATTGGAGTGATGGAACTCCTATAACTCCAAAGGATGTAATGGCTTTTTTTAGAGAAATTATTACAGAAGAAGCAGAAGAAAATATTGAAGCCATATTAAATGTATATGGGGCTAAAAAATTTAGAGAAGGTTATGGTGATTTTAGCAAGGATGTAGGAATTGCAATAGGAGAGAATAATGTTATATTTAGGCTAAATTCCAAGGATGATAAATTTATTGAAGAATTAAGTAAACCACAATATAGGATCAGAAAAAATGTTTTGTTATGGGAAAATATAAAAAATAGTTATGATGATTTAATATATTCAGGAAATTATAGTATTTCTAATATTAGTGAAGATAAATTAATGTTAAAAAGAAATGAAAAATCAGATAAATCTTTATCTGAATCTATAACTATAATATTAAATGAAGAAGAAGAAATAGCAATGGCTTCTTTTGAAGTTGGGGCTAGAGATATAGTTATTAATCCACCTAAAAGTCAATTAGAAAGATTAAATGATGAAAATAAATTAATAACTATGGATTCTAATAATGGTCTATATGTGATATTTAATGAAAATTCCGATTCTCTTTCAATAGAAGATAAAAAAATAATATATTCTAAATTAAATAATGCCATGGAAAAATATCAATTAGAAAATAATAAATTTTTAGAATTAGCAGAAGGAAGTTATTTTAGACAAGATAAGGAAGATCTATTAAAAATGCAGGCAAGAAAAGTTATGTTGAATTTAAATAGTGAGGAAACAAAAGTTAAAGGATTAGTTATTGTAGCTGAAGCTCTTACAGAAAATAAAGAAATATGTGAATATATTTTAAATTATTTTGATGAAAATACAGATATAGATATATCTTATAAGCTGTTAACAGAAGAGGAAATGAGTTCAATTAAAGATGCTAATTATTATAATATAGCTCTTATAAAAGGTGATATAACAGGTATGGGAAATACTGAAGAGTATAATAAAATTATAAATTTAATACCTTCTCAATATCGAGAAGAATTGACAAATGCAAAAAATGAAGGGGAAAGAATAGAGATATTTAAGGGTATAGAAGAAAATCTTTATAATAATTATAAAATACTTCCATTAGTATTTTACAATAATAATATAGCTGTAAACAGCAAAGTTAAAAATATTGTTTTTGATGGACATGGAAATATAGACTTTGGTAAAATAGGAAAATCATAAAGACTATTATTAGTCTTTATGATTTTATTATATTTTATAGAAATTAGTACTAACCTAAATATAAAGTTTCGATAGTTGGATTTTCATTATTATTAATATTATTTATTTCCTCTCTTTCAAAATCTTTTTCATTAGCATTATCTTCAGTAGAATAATCATTATTATACTCAGTATTATTAAGTTCAAGATCTTCAGGTAAAAGTCCCATTTCTCTCATGAAAGAATCTTTAAATAAATAGATTATAAGATTATTTATGAACATATTCCTAAAACTATTAAAAGATGAGCTTGAAATTGAAAATTCATCCCTTTTTTTAGAGTAAGTTATACTCTTATTAAAAATTGGTGCGACACCTAGACTATTTGGAGTAGATGTAGTTGAAGACCTAAAGAAGTTTTCTTCTAACATATCAGCAGCTTTTAGAGTTAAGCCTCTATATCTTTCAACATCATCTAATGTAGGTGCTTCTGGCCAACATGTAATTAAGCCTGAATTTATAAATAATTTTTTATACAAGGATGACATCATATCTTTATATTCATTATCTTCAGTAAAATCAGATGAGTATAAAAATATTGCTAAGAAGTAGAAGGTAATATCAAAAGCTGAATATTTAACTTCTTTTTTGCTAGATAATTTTAGGAACATTTCTTTTTCTTCATCATATAAAGAAATTAGTTTATTTATAATTTCTTGAGCTTTTTCTTTAAATGTTATCATTTGAGTATGTTTAAAGGAAAACATCAAATTTATAGCAAATAAGGCAGAGTAATCTAAAGAATCAACATAATAATCTTTTTCCTCAAATTTATTTATTAAGTAATCAGTTAAATCAACTATTAATATTTTAGCTTCTTCATTTAGTGAGTTACTATAATAAATATTAACAGCTAATAAAATTTTGGATATTTCTTCAAAGGAGGTTTCATAGATTTTATTTTTAAATTCAATAAGTACTTGCAATATTTCTTCAGCAAATCTTTCGAAATCTTTAGATATATCATCATCACTAAATAAAGTTGAATATAAATTATAAGCAACCATCATGAAAGCTTGATCAGAAAATTTAAATTTATTGTTTTTATTGCTTAAATTAAATTCCTTATAATTATTTTCAGATAAATTTCTCTTTTCAACAAATACGCCTTCGGTATTTCTTAAGTTTGAAGAATAAAAATTTAGTTGTTCTCTTGCAAGTTTTTTATATATTTCTGAATAAGAAAATAACTTTTCATCGGCATCTTTAAATTTTGAATAATAAGTACTTAAATTAAGCATACTTGTAGTCATTAATGCATTAGTTATTGGATAAATATCTTTTTTAAAGGATTCTTCATCAAATCCATTATAATTTTTACTATGAATATAGTTTGGAGAAGATTTTCTATATAAACATAGTAGTGGAGAAAAATTACCTGATGTGGTAATATCAATGTTAGATGATATTTTTTTATATCTTTTTATTGAATCAACTATCCCACATTTTGATTCTAAAACAATAGTTTTTAAAGCCTCCTTTGATAAGTGAAAAAGTTGGCCTGTTATTTCTTTTGGGGATAGCTTATTCATTCTAAAAAATGGTCCAATATATCGCAAATTTTTCACCTCTTCATTAATCCTTATATTAATAATATGAAGAAGAAATTAAAATAGTGCATAAATTTTTAGAATATTAAGAAAGGTGGGTAAAGAAATGAGAGCAGATGGAAGAAGAAATGATCAAGTTAGGGCCACTAAAATAACACGAAACTATACAAAGTATGCAGAAGGTTCTGTATTAATAGAAGTTGGAGATACTAAAGTAATATGTACTGCCTCTATAGAAGATAAGGTGCCATCCTTTTTAAAAGGTAAAGGAGAAGGGTGGATAACAGCTGAGTATAATATGCTTCCAAGAGCAACAGCTACAAGAAAGGTCAGAGATATAGCTAAATTAAAAGTAGATGGAAGAACTATGGAAATACAAAGATTAATAGGAAGGGCTTTAAGATCAGTTATGGATTTAAAAGCTCTTGGGGAAAAGACTATATGGATTGACTGTGATGTTATTCAAGCGGATGGTGGAACAAGAACTGCAGCAATAAGTGGTGCTTTTGTAGCCTTAGTAGATGCTGTAAATAAATTGCATAAGGAAAAAGCTTTTGAAGTGTATCCAATTAGAAATTTTGTTACAGCTGTAAGTGTAGGTATAGTAAAGGGAGAGAAGGTTTTAGATTTATGTTATGAAGAAGATTCTAATGCCAAGGTTGATATGAATATAGTTTCAACAGATGAAGGTGAATTTATAGAAATACAAGGGACTGGAGAACAAGCACCTTTTAATAGAAAGGATTTAGATGAACTTCTTGATTTAGCGCAAAAAGGTATTAAGCAAATGGTACAAATACAAAAAGATGCTCTAAAGATGGATTCCCTTTGGATTGGTACAGGAGGAAGAGATTAATTATGAAAAAGTTAGTATTAGCAAGTAATAATTCTGGAAAAATAAAAGAAATAAAGGAGTTATTAAAGGATCTTGAGATAGAAGTATTTTCTTTAAAAGATATGGGGATAGATATACAAGTTGAAGAGGATGGAAAAACCTTTGAGGAAAACTCAAGAAAAAAGGCTGAAGAAATATATGATGAATTGATAAAAATTAAAGAGAACAATTTTATTGTTATGGCTGATGATTCTGGCTTAGAAGTAGATTACTTAAATGGTGAACCAGGAGTTTATTCAGCTAGATATGCTGGAGAAAATGGAAATGATGAAAAGAATAATGAGAAGCTTATAAAGAAGCTTCAAGGAGTTCCTTTTGAGGAGAGAAGAGCAAGATTTGTATGTCATATATCCTTAGTATATGGAGATAAAAAATATTTAGGAGTGAATGGATCTGTAGAAGGATATATATTAGAAGAAAGAAGAGGAGAAGGGGGTTTTGGATATGATCCTTTATTTTTCTATAAACCCTATAATAAAACTTTCTCAGAGATGACAATGGAGGAAAAAAATAAAATTTCACATAGAGGAATAGCTTTAAGGAAAGTTATACAAACTATAAAGGGGCTTTTGTAGGAGGAAAATATGAAAATTCTAGTTATGAGTGATTCGCATTATGATACACAAGTTGTGAGACTAGTGGAAAAATATTTGAAAGATGTTGATATAATAATACATTGTGGAGATGGTGCGCCTGATACAGAACAATTAATTAAAAATTTCAAAGGGGAAGTATATGCAGTAAGAGGAAATTGTGATATTTCAAGAAGATATCCAAAAGAAATGATTATAGATGTATTAGGGGTGAAAATATTTATTACTCATGGGGATTTATATAATGTAAAATATGAATATAATACGATATTTTTTAAGGGTAAAGAATTAGGAGCAGATATTATAACTTTTGGACATTCTCATAAGGCTATTATAGACGAATATAATGGCATCACATTAATAAATCCAGGAAGTGTTTCATTACCTTATGATAGAAATAATAAGACAATAGCTTTTATAGAAATTAAAGACAATAAAAAATACGACATATATTTACAAAAAATACTGTCATAATTTTTGGCTTTTCCTCAAAATAAAAAAATATATCCTCTTTTCTTATAATTGCTTTAAAAATCTATAATATAAATTAAATTTTAAAAAATGTATTGACGGATTTAAAAAGCTATTGTAGAATAATTTTTGTCGTCGAGAGATAATAAGTCTTCGGGGTGTGGCGCAGATGGGAGCGCGCGTGGTTTGGGACCATGAGGTCGCAGGTTCAATCCCTGTCACCCCGACCACTAAATTGAATAAGCGGGTGTAGCTCAATGGTAGAGCCCTTGCCTTCCAAGCAAGTTACGTGAGTTCGATTCTCATCACCCGCTCCATTAACAATTTAGTATAATATGTTGACAAACGACAAAATGTATTATAAAATAATTAATGTTCTTTCGAGGAATAAGCGTGTTTAGCTCAGCTGGATAGAGCAACGCCCTTCTAAGGCGTGGGTCAGGAGTTCGAATCTCTTAACACGCACCATAACCTCGGGGTGTGGCGCAGATGGGAGCGCGCGTGGTTTGGGACCATGAGGTCGCAGGTTCAATCCCTGTCACCCCGACCACTAAAATTTAATAAGCGGGTGTAGCTCAATGGTAGAGCCCTTGCCTTCCAAGCAAGTTACGTGAGTTCGATTCTCATCACCCGCTCCATTAAGCGTGTTTAGCTCAGCTGGATAGAGCAACGCCCTTCTAAGGCGTGGGTCAGGAGTTCGAATCTCTTAACACGCACCATAATGGTGGACGTAGTTCAGTTGGTAGAGCGCCAGTTTGTGGCACTGGTTGTCGTGGGTTCGAGTCCCATCGTCCACCCCATCGCTGGGATATCGCCAAGCGGTAAGGCACCACACTTTGACTGT
>Ga0134092_1000898_pt1 | contig 28177 bp, 28 predicted proteins | sample 3_6taG_FD_94454 | JGI IMG/M metagenome (GOLD analysis project Ga0134092, IMG submission 94454) | Switchgrass degrading microbial communities from high solid loading bioreactors in New Hampshire, USA - 3_6_20_6_A3 metaG | ecosystem: Engineered > Bioreactor > Semi-continuous > Anaerobic >... | reverse complement strand
TGTTTCTAATGAAGTGGGTTGGGGCATAGTTCCGGGTGACCCACTTTCCCGTCTATATAGGGATATAATAGGACGGGCTAATCAAAAGATAGCCTCCTGTGCTGATGAGGTATATGTTACTATTGCGGGTATTCCTATAGAATTAAATGCTTTGACCAAAGGGATGTAAATAATATGTTATGGTTAATCGTGCCACTGGCTTTATTAATAGATCTGATATGGGGTGATCCTTCATTTATACCCCATCCGGTAAAAATTATAGGCTGGTCTGTTAGCAGGGTAGAAGGATTCTTGCGCCCTTTAACCAGTTCTAGTATAAGTGAGCGTTTAGCCGGTTGTTTTCTTGCATTATTTATTCCAGGATTGGCTTACGTTGTAACATTCAGCGTAGTTTTTTTGGCTGGGCTTATACATAGTCATTTAGCATTGCTGATATCTACCTGGTTAATTTCTACTACCATAGCTGCACGGGGATTGGTGGATGTAGGACGTTCTGTTTTCAAATTTCTAGAAAATGGCGATAGAAATCAAGCCCGCAAAGTGGTAGATGGGATTGTTGGCAGGGATACCGAGGATATGAACGAGGCAGAAATGGTCCGGGCAACAGTGGAGACCATAGCTGAAAATATTGTTGACGGGGTAGTAGCACCTATATTCTTTGCTTTTCTTGGAGGGGCACCGCTGGCTATGGCTTATAGGGCAGTAAATACCCTGGATTCGATGGTGGGGTACCGAAATACTCGCTATCTCTATTTTGGTTGGGCTTCAGCCCGGTTAGATGATCTGATGAACTATATACCAGCCCGTATTACCGGAATACTTATCGTAATTGCAGCTGCAATTCTAAGGTATTGGCCCGCTAATGCCCTAATAACTATTCTAAAGGATAGCCAAAAACATCCCAGTCCTAACAGTGGTATACCAGAGGCAGGAGTAGCTGGGGCCCTAGGAGTGCAGTTAGGTGGTGTTAATTATTACGAAGGAATTCCTTCATTTCGGCCTTATTTAGGAGTCCCGTTTAACGAACTGAACAAAGGCATTATTCAGCAGACCATAAAGTTTGTGTATATTTCAGGAATATTGGCGGTACTTTTAGGTTCGTATATTTATAAACTTATTTATCTATAAGGTGGTGAATGATTTGCGTGCTTTTATTACGGCGCTAAGTTTTCTCACCAGAATTCCGGTGCCTGGAATTAATAGCAATTTTGATATCTATAGCCTTAGCAGGTCAATCATCTTCTTCCCGGTTGTAGGAGGAATAATAGGAGCTGTAACTGCTGGAATATACCTTATATTGGAACCATTTATACCTCTTTCGGTGTTGTGCATTTTTATTGTGGCCATACCAATATTTTTGACCGGGGGAATACATTTTGATGGTTTATTAGATACTTGTGATGGTCTATTTAGCGGACGTTCTCGCGAGCTTATTCTAGAAATTATGCGTGATAGTCGAGTTGGTTCTATGGGGGTTATTGCTGGTATCTTAAATATTGCCCTGCGTTACAGCATTTTAATGGAATTACCTGGAACTATCATGCCGGCTTTATTAATTACCCAGCCTGTAATAGGGCGTTGGGTTATGTCCATGGCTTTGCATTTTTTCCCTTATGCTCGTAAAGAGGGCGGACTGGGGCAGGGCTTTAATGAAAACAAAAACACCTTGTATATCATTCTCAGCAGCCTGTTTACTTTACTAATTATGATAATAATTAGCGGAGTTAACGGTATCTTTATAGCAGTTATTGTTGGTTGTATATCGCTTATAATTGCCTCCTGTTGGGTGGTAAGAAAGATTGGAGGACTAACAGGTGATGTTTACGGAGCCTTAAACGAATTTGCAGAAATCCTTTTCCTTTTTTTGTGGCTGGTGGGAAGCATGCATTTTCCATCGATTCTGTAGTTTTGGATTGACGCAGTTATTTTACTATGGGTTTAAAAAAGGGAGGTGATTACGTGTCTAAGATTCACGGAGGTAATATTTATGAAATAGCACAAAAACACAAATTGAATATTAAAGAGATTTTGGATTTTAGTGCCAGTATTAGTCCCCTGGGGGTACCTGAAGCAGTAATGCAAGCGATTAAGGACTCTCTTGGTATGATAACTCATTATCCTGATCCTGATTGTAAAGAATTTTGCCAGATAGCAGCAGCAGATGCTGGAGTCAGGAGTGAAAATATACTAGCAGGCAATGGTGCAGCTGAACTAATTTATCTTATTGTACGGATGAAAAACCCCCATTATTCTCTAATTGCCATTCCTACGTTTTCTGAGTATGGGTACGCGGTAAGTTCGGTGGGTGGCAAATTAAAATATGTCAAGTTACAATCGCAAGGTTCCCGCTTTACTATTTCTGTTGACGCTTATTGCCGATTAATACCAGGTACGGATTTGGTTTTTATATGTAATCCGAATAATCCTACCGGTACCTTACTGGAACGAGATGAATTGCTTGAGATTATCCAGTTTGCTAAAGCCAACAATTGTTTAATTGTAGTTGACGAAGCTTATTTGGATTTTGTAAAAGGCGGAAGCAATTATTCAATAGTCGATAAAATATTTGATTATGATAATTTGCTTATACTAAAATCCCTAACCAAAGTTTATTCCCTGCCTGGTCTAAGAATTGGATATGCCATAGGTAATAGAGATTTGATAAATAAAATGAGCATTCAAAGAGCCCCATGGAGTGTAAATGCATTAGCTCAGATGGCAGGGGCAGCAGCATTGCAGGAAAAAGACTATCGTACTCGTTTACAGCAATTTATATGGGAAGAACGAGAATACCTATTTCAAGAACTAAAAAAAATTCCAGGTTTAAAACCCTACTATCCAACCGCTAATTTTATCTTGGTTGATATAAGTGAGACAGGTATTACGGCTGGTCATTTGCAAGAAGTTTTGGCTTGTTCGGGATTATTGATTCGTGATTGTACTTCTTTTCAAGGAATGGGACCTTATTTTATTAGGATTGCCGTGCGAACAAGACCAGAAAATAGGCGATTAATACAAACCCTCAACAGTCTTATCTATAAGCAAATAGGGAGGGGAAAGCATTGCTTCCAGAAAAAGTAATATTGGTGAGGCATGGCGAAACTTCTTGGAATCAAGATGGTAAGTTCCTAGGACATTCTAATCCCGGATTAAATGAAAGGGGTATAAGCCAAGCTCGAGCAGTGGCGGGGCTATTATTTAGCGAAGATATTGATCTAATATTTAGCAGTGACTTACGACGTGCTATAGAAACTTCACAAATAATAGCTCGTACACATAAATTACCGGTTATAGTTACTCCATTTTTACGAGAAATAAATTTTGGAGTATGGGAGGGACTAACATTTGTCGAAATCGAGAAGCATTATCCAGTATTATTATCAAAATGGATGAAAGACCCTTTTAAGGTGAGAATACCCAGGGGTGAAACAGCAGAAGATGTGAGATATCGTGTTATAGAAGCCTGGAATTTCTTGGCTCTTAAGGCTTCTGGTGAAAAAACAGTAGTAATCGTAGCTCATGGGGGCCCATTAAGACTTTTGTTGTGTTATTTAACTGGAGTAGACAAATCCCGGCAGTGGGATTTTAATCTAGGACATGGAGAAGTTGTGACTTTAAAGAAAAGTGGTAAAAATTATTTTGTACTTAAAAAGTAAGTGTTGAGAAAGGAGCAGGGAGATGAAATATGCCCATACTTTAATGGTCCAGGGAACAGGTTCACATGTAGGGAAAAGCGTTCTAGTTACAGCTTTATGCCGCATATTTTCACAGGATGGTTATAAAGTTGCACCCTTTAAAGCTCAAAATATGGCTCTTAATTCTTTTGTTACCTATATAGGGGAAGAAATGGGACGAGCCCAGGCAGTCCAGGCTCAGGCAGCGGGAATAGAACCTGATGTAGATATGAACCCGGTATTACTTAAGCCATCTGCGGATGATATGTCTCAGGTTGGTATTAGGCTAAGTAACATTTTTGAGCTGCCTGTTATTCCGATTGCCATAATATCTTTAATTGCCTTCATGAGTTATTCCAGTATCGTTTCTTTCCTGGCAGTATATGCTCAAGAAATAAATTTGGTAGATGCAGCCAGCTTCTTTTTTATAATCTATGCTCTGGTAGTAATGATTTCAAGGCCAATTATCGGACGATTATTTGATGCCCGGGGCGAAAATAAAATAATGTACCCGGCAATTATTATATTTGCTGCCGGGATGTTCTTATTTAGCCATAGCCATGTTGGTTATGAATTGTTAATAGCTGCAGTATTAATAGGTATCGGATTTGGTGCTATTCAATCCAGTACTATGGCTATCGCGGTTAAAATAACCCCCTCCCATCGGCTGGGATTTGCCAATTCGACCTATTTTACCTTTTCTGACATAGGCATGGGAACAGGGCCTTTGTTGGTGGGATTTATTATTCCTTTTATTGGTTATCAGAGTATGTATACAGTAGTAGCTGTAATTATACTGGCTTGCCTGTTTTTCTATTATTTTTTGCATGGAAGAAGGGCGAAACAGCCGGTGTCTGACACCAACTTATCAACTTATTGAATATTAGAATAATTGGTCCCGCTGCAAGAAGTAATAAAAATGCATGCTGAAAATTATATGAGTGTATTGGCATAGGCTTTCTGGCAGCAGAGCCAATAAATTAATCTCGCTATAGGTTTATCCTACTGCGGGATTATTTTTTTCTGTGTAAACAAAAAATTCTATCAAAGTAACAATTGCCTGATAATACCAATATGATATGGTAGAAAAGCTTTCAGCCATTTAATACCATTCTTAACGGGATTGTTAAAGAGGCAAAGCTTTTCAAAATTTATATGAAGGAGGTATAAAAATGACTAATTACAAAGATGATTGCGGTGGAGGAGGTTTTTCTTATCCTAATCCCCGGCCTCGTCGTCGCCCAATAATTAATCAAACTATCTTAGCTTGTGGAAACGGCAGTGGTCTTATTATTCCCCAGCATAATGAGCGCAATTCGCAATTATTTAACCCCTATGTTATTGCCAGTGTAGCTATAGACACCTCAGATCTTAAAAAACCCAATGTAAAAATTGACTTTTCCTGCATAATTGCCTTTAGGGATAATGATTCAGATGATCTGCGTTTGACTTTCCAACTGGTTAAGACAACTCAGTTTGGTGCTAGGATTCCTCTCGGAACCTGGAATTTTGAGAGAGATTTTGATGACTGTGACGAAGTAGAAACAGTGGATTCATTTGGCTTTACATTCTGTGAATGTGATGACTGCCCGGGATGCAATCATTATACAGTTGAGTTAACTAATGTAGAAAGTGAAGGTGTTGACTGCCTATCAATTACTCACCCATCTATAAATGCACTAGCAGTAGGCCCGCTAGCTTTTGACTACGATGATGACTATTAATTTAAATTAAACAGTGAGTAAATCATGAGGCTGTCCCATTAAAGGTAGCGGATACTTAAGTTTCCGCTACCTTTAATTTTCGCTACTTCATCTTTTTCGTAGCGGGACTTAAGTCTCTGCTACGGAGTACTAGTTCGCTACATAGGAGACGGTTTCCATACGCCCAGCTTGCAGTACCGATAATACTATGATAAACTAATTTACATATATTTAATTAAATAGGAGAGGAGAGACTTGTTGAGATGAGTAGAGAAGAGCTTACCAAGATTATTCTGCCTGAAGAGAAGGTGCCCAAATTCTGGTATAATGTTCAGGCAGACATGCCGAATCCCCTTGCACCTAGTTTGAATCCCCAAACTAAGCAACCAGTCAGCCCAAGTGATCTGGAGCCGATATTTGCTCGGGAACTTATTGCCCAGGAAGTATCTAAGGAAAGGTATATAGAAATACCGGAACCGGTAAGGGAACTGTATAAACAGTACCGTCCTTCACCATTATTCCGGGCTCGTAACCTGGAGAAGGCCATTGATACTAATTGCCGAATTTATTATAAATATGAAGGTGTTAGCCCGGTAGGGAGCCATAAATTAAATTCGGCTCTGCCTCAAGTTTTTTATAACAAAGAACAGGGTATTAAGAGGCTAACTACGGAAACGGGAGCAGGCCAATGGGGAACAGCTTTATCGCTAGCTTGCAAGTTATTTGGTCTTGAGGCAATGGTATATATGGTTAAAGTAAGCTATTTCCAGAAGCCTTATCGCCGTTCCATAATGGAATTATATGGGGGCAATTGTGTAGCTAGTCCCAGTACGCTTACCGAGTCAGGACGTAAGGCTTTAGCTAATGATCCTGATACTCCTGGTAGTCTGGCTATAGCTATTAGTGAGGCAGTTGAAGATGCTGTATCCAGAGATGATACCAATTATTCGCTGGGAAGTGTTCTCAATCATGTGTGCTTACATCAGAGTATAATTGGTCAGGAAGTTAAAATGCAGTTGGAAATGGTGGATGATTATCCTGATGTGGTAATTGGCTGTTGCGGCGGAGGAAGTAATTTTGCTGGTATCGCCTTCCCCTTCATTCCGGATAAACTACAGGGCAAAAACATTCGCCTGTTAGCAGTAGAGCCAGCTGCCTGTCCTACCCTTACCAAAGGGGTATTTGCTTATGACTACGGTGATGTTGCTGGTTTTACTCCATTGATGCAGATGTATACTTTGGGACATGATTTCGTTCCTTCCGGAATTCATGCAGGTGGTTTAAGATATCATGGCGAGTCTCCCTTGGTAAGCCGCCTGTACTATGATGGACTGCTCGAAGCTACAGCGGTAAAACAGAACGCTACTTTTGAAGCAGCTATTCTTTTTGCCCGGACGGAAAGTATTGTTCCCGCACCTGAATCGGCTCATGCTATCCGTGCTGCTATAGATGAGGCTTTAAAGGCCAAGGAAGAAGGAATTCCTCGAACAATAGTTTTTAATTTAAGTGGTCATGGCAACCTTGATCTATTTTCCTATGATAAATACCTGGCAGGAGAAACGGAGGATGTCGAATTTTCCGATGAGGAACTGGCTGCCAGTATAAAAACGCTGCCGGTTGTGGAATAAATATATATAGTAAGAACTGCTAACCCCGGTCTAGTTTAGGCCGGGGTTTTTTAAAATCCTTAGGCGAGAGGAGGGGCGATAGTTTTTGCTGTCCCAGCGTTTGTTAACAATAGCGGAAATGATATTAAAGGGCGAAGCAACTGCTGATATAGGCGCTGATCATGGCTTTCTAACCCGGTTTTTGGCAGAGAAGGGGTTAGCTCCTCGGGTTATTGCCAGTGAGTTGGCTGATGGCCCTTATAGGCGCTTGAAAGCCTGCCTTAAGGATAGTCCCTGCGGCGATCTTATAGAAATACGTCAAGGTGACGGGCTGGCTATACTAAACCCTGGCGAAGTGACAAATGTAGTTATAGCTGGTCTGGGGGGAGAAGCGATAGTAAGAATTATTGCTGCCGACTATGATAAGGCCAGGAGTTTTCAGCATTTTGTTTTTCAGCCTATGAGCCGAGCGGAAGTGTTGCGCAAGGAACTTTGCCAACAAGGCTGGCCCATAATAGAAGAAAAAGTGCTCGAAGAAAATGGGCGTTTTTTTGTGGTCTTAAGTGCTATCCCGGGATCTAATCCATATATATTAGCTCCGCTGGAAATCGATATAGGACCATTGTTGCTGCGGAGTACTACTGAGCTTAATATACGTTACTTGCGAAAATGTTTACATAAATACCGCATGACTTATGCAGGACTTATAAAGTCCAATAAGGAAGAGAACTTGGTGAAATTATATGAATATCAGGATAAAATTAGGCAATTGGAGGCGATATTGCGTGATAAAAGTTAAGGATATAATGGCTTTAATGGAGAAAAAATATCCGTTATATCTGGCAGAAAGTTGGGATAATAGTGGCTTACAGTTAGGCTCAAAAGATAAAGAGGTAAAAAAGTTACTGATAGCGCTTGATTTGGATCAGTTTGTTCTGCAACAAGCCTTAAAACAGCAGGTTGATATGATTATTACCCATCATCCCTTATTTTTTAAACCAATTAAGAATATTAACTATAAATCGCCTCTGGGTAAAATGATAAAAGAGCTAATTGCAGCTGACATTACTGTATATTCTGCTCATACTAATCTGGACTCAGCTGAGCAGGGGCTTAACCAGGAATTAGCTGAAAAATTAGGTTTGGTTAATATTAAGCCTTTATATAAAGCATATCAAGAGACCATGTATAAATTAGTGGTGTTCGTACCTTTAAGCCATATTGAATCTGTTCGCGAAGCTATAGCCCGTGCTGGAGCAGGGGCTATAGGCCAATATTCCGATTGCAGTTTTCGTGTCCAGGGGATTGGGACTTTTCGTCCTGGTGAAGATACTAATCCTTATATTGGCCAGAGGGGACAACTAGAAGAGGTAGATGAATACCGTTTGGAAACTATTGTTAGCAAACACGATTTAAACCGGGTCTTAGCTGCTATGATTAAAGCTCACCCTTATGAAGAGGTAGCTTATGATATTTTTAGATTGGAGAACCCAGGCGCAGTATTTAGTCCAGGACGTAAGGGTAATTTGCCCGAGCCGCTTAAGCTCAGGAAATATGCCCTGAGAATTAAAAACATACTAGGACTGGATTCTATACGGGTTGTGGGAGATTTAGAACGTATGGTTAATAATATTGCCGTAATAGGCGGATCAGGTGCTAGTTTGATGAATCATGTACTTAATCAAAACATAGACGTGCTGATAACGGGAGATCTGAAATATCATGAGGCCAAAGAGGCGGAAGCTTTAGGTCTGGCAATAATCGATGCTGGCCATCAGGGTACTGAGACTATTGTAGTACAACTTTTATACAATTATTTAAATACTAGCTTGAATTACAATCAAATAGCAGTGGAATTATTTTGCTGTCAAGCACCTGCATGTATAGTAGAAATGTAAGTGGTAGAAGGCAAGAAATATTTCTAAGCCTTGTTTTTTATTTGTAGATTTTATTATGATTGGCTCCAAAAGCCTTTTGCGAAAAAGTCCTAAAATTAGGCATTTAATGCATAATATCAAGTGATAATGGAAAAAAATATATTACTAGTGATGTTTTTTGCTAAAGATTAAAAAATTTTTTTTATGAGTAGCAGGAATTGCCCTTTTTATGGGGAATGTAAACTATGGTTAATAAAATTTAAGGGAGGACTAGATGTGAACAAATCGGAACTTATTAAATCTTTGGCGGATAAGGCCCAGGTCACTCAGAAAGATGCTGCAAAAGCACTTGATGCCCTGGTAGAAACCATTCAGCAAGCTTTAGCAAGTGGTGACAAAGTTCAAATTATAGGTTTTGGTAGTTTTGAAGTTCGTGACCGTAAAGAAAGAAAGGTAATAAGTCCAGCTACGGGGGAAGAAATTATTGTACCTGCCACCAAAGTTCCGGCATTCAAACCTGGTAAATCCCTCAAAGAAGCAGTTGCCGTAAAGCCCGAAACTAAAAATACTAAAAAAGTTAAAGCCAAGAAAAAATAAGCAGTGCTAACTGCATAATTAAGATATGTGGAGGTGTATAGTTTATATACCTCCATATATATCTTTGAAGAGGGATTATTATTTTATATACAAAAAAACCGCCTGCTATTGGGCGGTTTTTTTGTAAGTAAATCTATAAGCGGAGTTCTGTATTTGATAGTCATCTATCTGGAATGCCAGTTGCCTGGCATTTCTAGCGACCAACCCGGGAACGAAGCGGGCAACTTCCTAGTTCCCCTATTTGGTCTTGCTCCGGATGGGGTTTACCGAGCCATTTAGTTGCCTAAATGCTGGTGAGCTCTTACCTCACCTTTCCACCCTTACCCGGCACTCAATACTTTACTGTTTTATAGCTAATACATTATTCTTTAATAAAGTATTGAGTGCCGGGCGGTTTGTTTCTGTGGCACTATCCTTAGGGTCGCCCCCACTGGATGTTATCCAGCATCCTGCCCTATGGAGCTCCGACTTTCCTCAGGCATAAGCCTGCGACTATCTGATTTACTTACATAATTTCTTTTTAACGTAAAAATCATTATAATGAATTTAAGAATCTTTGTAAAGCCCTGGTGGAATAAAGTTCTTTTTATCAAAATTTATCTTGAGAAAGGAGGAAATAGATTACATTTATCGAATCTATAGTAGTTAGGAGAGGAAGATATATAATTTGTTGTACTAAATAGGTGATAGGTTACCTTGTTTTACTAATAGTAAAGTAATACAATAACTTTTAATAAAATTAAGGAGAGGGGGGGAAAGAGTGTTAGCAGTGTTTGGCGCTTCCGGAGCTAGCGCACCGGGAATATGGGGCAATCCACTATTTACCTTCTTAATGGTATTACTGGGAATTTTTATCTTCCTTAAGTTTTGTGGCTGGGCCAAGAAATTCCAGCTATCAAAAGGATTAAAAAAGGTAATTTTTATTCTGACCGGAGTAGGACTGGTAGTTTTCAATGTAATGTATAGTATGGGCAACAAGCAATTAGCTAGCAGCGGTGATGTAAATGGAGCTTTAATTGCATTTGTGGCTTCGATGGTTTGGGTATTTATATTTGCTTTTGCTCTCATGGCAGGTACTAAAGTTGAATAAGAATTAGGGGAAAAAGGCGGCCACCGGCCGCCTTTTTTGGTTCCCTGCTTCATATATACTAAAAAAGATAATTGGAGGTAAATTATTTGTACGAGCAAACTGTTTACCGTTTAATACACAGATACTCTCCAGATAAGGGAATCGAGGAGTTTCAGGATATTATCATTAAGGAGCAATGCTTTAATGTATATATTAACGATGCCTATTACCGAAGTATCTGTTGTACTCCATCTCACCTGGAAGAATTGTTGATAGGCCATTTGGCTATGGAAGGTGTTATTGCACAAAGCAAAGATATTGAAAAGATTTACTTTAATGAAGATACTATCAAACTAAGTATAAATCGCCAGCCCAAAGATAAAATGATTAGTGAGACTTATGATATTACTTGCCCGGCTTATCGCGTTAATGAGTTAATGCGAGAACACCTTAATATTTCCGATTTGCATAAAAAAACTGGTGGGGTCCATGTTATGAGCCTGGCCAGCATAGAAGGTTTACTTGTTAGCCGTGAGGACGTCGGCAGACATAATGCGGTAGATAAGTTATATGGTTATTGTTTGTTAAACAATGTTAGTTGCGGTGATAAAATATTCCTAAGTAGTGGTAGGATTAGTAACGAGATTATTCAAAAGCTCGTTACTATGGGGATTAAACTGGCGATTTCCCGGGCAACAGTTACCAGTTTAGGACAGGCTGTAGCTGAACAGGCAGGTATAACGGTTTTAGGATTTGCCCGGGGGGATAGGTTTAATATTTATACTCACCCCTATAGAATAACTGCCGGGGAGGATAAATGAACTCATGGCGGACAAGGTTAAAATCAGACTAGTTTACCCCGATGGAACCGATTATATATATTGGACTTTTCCGGGAGTAAACCTTTGGCAAAGTATCGCTTCTTGTGGTATTGATGTTGCTGGCTCATGTAGTGGCAAAGGTACTTGCGGTAAGTGTAAGGTGCGTATAGAAGGAGAAGTTGATGAACCTAGCAAGGATGAACTTAGATACCTGCTGCCAGAGGAAATAAAGGTTGGGGAAAGGCTAGCCTGTTATTGTAATGTAGAAAATCCATTGACCGTTTACCTTGACTATGGTGACTTTGATTCAGATGCTAAGAGTAAATTGTTTAAGGAAATAAAACAATATCAGTTAGAAACACGGTTTAAGCTACGTAAAATATTTATTCCGGGATTGGATAAGGATGAACCGATACCTTTACAACGTCGGCTCAAAAAAGCTCTACCGGGATTGGAAATTAAGCTCAATAGTAATAACTGGAATGAATTAGCCCGCCTCGATCGCGCGGGACGCCCTGCTTTAGAATTAAGTGCCTTGGTATGCGAGCAACGGCAGGTTAAGTACATTGGCCGGGCAGGAAAAAATGTTTATGGAATAGCCCTGGATATAGGAAGTACTAGTCTTTTTGCTGCTCTGATAAACCTTAATACAGGTGAGCTAGCAGCCATGGCTTCCCGAACTAATATGCAGAGGGTTTATGGGGCTGATGTTATATCCCGAATAAGCTATAGCCTGGAAAATTCTGATGGCCTATTTAAGCTCCACCAGGTTTTACTTAATAGTATAAATGTTTTAGTAGAGGAACTTTTGCAAGATGCAGCCGTAAGTACCTCTGATCTTTATGAGTATGCTATAGTTGGTAACCCCGTTATGTTGCATTTTTTGCTTAATATAAACCCTTCTGGTTTTGCAGTTGCTCCTTATTGTGGAGTGGTTATAGACGAATTGGATTTAGGAGCATCAGAGCTGGGATTGGTAGCTCATGAAGATACCCGGGCATATATTTTACCTCAGGTGGGGGGCTTTATTGGAGCAGATATTATTGCCGGATTATTGACTCTAGGTGCTGAAAAATCAGGGATATATTTATTTATTGATATAGGTACCAATGGTGAAATTGTTCTTTATAATAGTGGCCAACTTTGGGCAGCATCGGCAGCAGCAGGACCTGCTTTTGAAGGCGGGGGAATTAGCTGTGGGGCACGTGCAGGTATAGGGATTGTGGATAGGGTAGATATCGATAATGAGGGGAACCTGCACTTTCAAATTCCCGGAGCGCAAATAGCCCGAGGAATTTGCGGATCAGCAGTTATTGATCTTATAGCCGCTATGCTAAAGTTAGGGTTGCTGGATAATAAGGGAATCATTACCGCAGAAGCTGCCCATAAGTTTTGTACCCGTGAGAGTGAAAGAGGCCTGGAAATAATATTGCTTAATAATGGCTCGGATTCGGTACTAGTTATAAACCAGGAGGATATTAGACAGATCCAGTTAGCTAAAGCGGCTATTAGGACGGCTATTGATTTGGTTTTAAAGCAAGCCGGAGTAGCATATGACCAGTTGCAAAAAATATACATCGCAGGAACTTTTGGCAGCTATATAAACCCCGAAAATGCTATGCTGATAAAATTATTGCCTCTGGTTGAGCGCAAAAAAATTATTAACCTGGGCAATGCTGCTGCTCAGGGGGCTATGCTGGCTCTGCTTTCCGCAGCTAAGCGACGGGAAGCAAGAATACTGCAAAGTAAGATAGAGCTGGTAGAGCTAACCCGCCATCGTAATTTTCAGGAGAATTTTATTAAAAATTTGGACTTTTGACGGAATAGACACAGATTACCCAGATTCACGCAGATTAACACAGCTTTTTAAAACTTACGCGGCCGCACTTGTCGCTTTTTCCGTCACCTACAGATTTATCCAAAGACTACACGGTAACCACTATTAGTTGCTAATATAAAAAAACCGTGTGAATCTGTGTGTCCGAAGGAGCTGTGCAATCTGTGTCTATTTCGTATTGTATAAAGTCAAATTGAGCTTTTGTATAAAATAGTCTAAAATAATGGCGTTGCCTGTTGGATTAAGTTGCTAGAGAAAATCTGGAGGAAAAAATGTTACAGGATTATCATGTTCATGCATTAGCTCATGGCGAATTTTCTTATACCTATGATTGGCTAAAAGCTTTCGTTATAAAAGCACAGGAACAGGGAATAAGGGAATTGGGCTTCAGCGAACATGATGAGTACCTTAACCAGATAGATTACGACATATTTAGGAAACTTAAGGATAAGTTTCCGGATATGAATATTAAACTGGGCCTGGAAGTAGATTATATCCCAGGTAGGGAGGATTATATAAGGGAAATCAGCAGCAAGTACGATTTTGATTACCTCATTGGTTCAGTTCATTATATCAACGGCTGGGGATTTGACCATCCAGATTTTCGCTATCTTTTTAATGAAAAGGACATAGATGAGGTGTACCATAGTTATTTTAATCTGGTTAATGGGGCAATTGAATCAGGCTTGTTCGATTTGGTTGGGCATTTGGATTTAATAAAGATATGGGGACACCGTCCGCTTCGGTATAATCTTCTATACTATTTAGAACCCTTGTTTATCAATATTAAAAAACAAAACATGGCAGTAGAAATAAATAGTGCTGGGTTGCGTAAACCGGTAAAAGAAATTTATCCAGCCCCCAAAATTGTCGATCTTATTATATCCCAAGGGATTCCGGTAACCCTTGGTTCCGATGCCCATCATCCTTCGCAGCTGGGTGAAGGGTTGCATTTAGTGCGTAATATCTTAAAAAGAGCCGGTTGTACTTGCCTGGCTACATTTGCCAAACGGCAATTAGATTTTTTGCCATTATAACAAAAAACAAGGAGTCGAGAGATGAAAAGCATTGCCATACTAATAGTCAGTTTAGGAATTATTTTACTAGCAGCCGAATTGTTTGTTAATGGAGTTGAATGGCTGGGGAAAAAGCTTAATTTATCGGAAGGGGCCGTAGGGAGTGTTCTTGCTGCCGTAGGAACTGCTCTACCAGAAACTATCATACCTATTATTGCTATTCTATTTGGTGGTGGTACTGAAGGTCATGATATTGGGATTGGGGCTATATTAGGGGCTCCTTTAATGCTTTCTACCCTGGCTATGTTTGTAACCGGCTTGGCAGTAGTAATATTTCAACGTCGTCGTAGACATGGCATTAAGGTAGTGGCAGATTATTCTACTATGTCCCGCGATTTGCTATTTTTTATAGTGATATTTGCAGTTGCCGTGTTAACCGGGATGATCCCCCCTGTGTTACGTACTTTGCAAATAGTAATAGCTATTATTATGGTTGTTTCCTATATTCTGTATGTTCGCATATTGTTGGGTCAAAAAAGGGACACAGAATCAGATTCAGAAATGCCGCCTTGTTATTTTGATCGCCGTAATGCCGCCCTTAATAGGATTTTACTTCAGATTGTTGTCGCCTTATTCCTTATAATCTTCGGGGCCAACTTTTTTGTGGATTCAGTCAAAGTAGTAGCTGTTACCTATGGTGTCCCGGCCTTCATATTAGCCTTAATAATAACCCCCATAGCTACAGAATTACCCGAGAAGTTTAACAGCATTATCTGGATATCGCGCGAGAAAGATACCTTAGCCTTAGGTAATATAACCGGTGCTATGGTATTTCAGAGCTCCTTGATACCAGCTCTGGGAATTATTATGACGGACTGGCAGTTGAACTCAAGCGCACTTATTTCAGCTGTTTTAGCTTTGTTATCGGCATCGGTAATGTTTGCCCAATTGCGAAAACATAAACATATTAGTGCTCCAATCCTTATAGCCGGTGGTTTGTTCTATGGCCTATTTCTGGTCGGTGTATTTAAGGGTATTATTACTTGATGATATAGGTTAAAAAGGGAGGTCATTTGCATACAATATACCCGAAATAAAAGCATTTACATTAATAAAAACATAAACCTATAATTTGAAGTAGCTGATTTAATGAAGGTATTATTCCAAGGGAGGAGTAAAAATATGTCTTATATCACTGAATTAATGGAACGGGTAGTTAAACGCAATCCAGGTGAACCAGAATTCCATCAGGCAGTACATGAGGTACTGGAATCTCTGCAACCGGTTATTGAACGGCATCCAGAATATATATCAAGTGGAGTATTAGAAAGAATAGTAGAACCTGAACGGCAAATTATTTTCCGGGTGCCCTGGGTCGACGATAATGGCCGGATTCAAGTTAATAGAGGCTTCAGGGTACAGTTTAACAGTGCGATAGGTCCATATAAGGGTGGTTTGCGCTTTCATCCATCGGTTAACCTGGGTATAATAAAATTCCTTGGTTTTGAACAGATCTTTAAGAACGCACTTACCGGTTTACCTATGGGAGGTGCCAAAGGAGGAAGCGATTTTGACCCCAGGGGGAAATCAGATAATGAAGTAATGCGTTTTTGCCAGAGCTTTATGACAGAACTATTCCGACATATTGGAGCAGATACCGATGTACCAGCAGGGGACATTGGTGTTGGAGCCCGAGAAATTGGTTATCTTTTTGGCCAGTATAAAAGAATTGTTAATAGATTTGAGGGTGTATTGACTGGTAAGGGAATAAACTGGGGAGGAAGTCTGGCCCGGCCAGAAGCTACTGGTTATGGTACGGCTTACTTTATTGAAGAAATGCTTAAATCCCGGGGAGAAACCTTAAAGGGCAAAACCATTACTATCTCAGGTTATGGAAATGTTGGTACCTTTTTCATTCAAAAAGCTAACCAATTAGGGGGCAAAGTAGTTACTATTGCAGATGAAAATGGTTATGTCTATGATCCCGAAGGAATAAAGGGCGAGAAACTTGATTTCTTAATGGATTTGTGGACTATCCATCGGCGCCCGGCGCGGGATTATGCTGAAAAATTTGGACTCAAATGGGTAGAAGGAAAGGCTCCCTGGGAAGTTCCCTGTGATATTGCGGTACCTACTGCTACCCAGAATGAACTGAACCTGCAAAATGCCCAAGAGCTTATTGCCAATGGATGTACATGTGTAGCAGAGGCTGCCAATATGCCTTGTACAGCTGAAGCCGTAGAGTTATTTTTAAAGAATAACATCCTTTTTGGTCCTGCTAAAGCAGTGAATGCTGGAGGAGTATCTGTTTCGGGATTGGAAATGTCTCAGAATAGTATGCGTTATTCCTGGAGTTTTGAAGAAGTCGATGCCAAGTTAAAAGAAATTATGGTTAATATTTATCGCAAGTCCAGCGAAGCAGCTCGTGAGTATGGATTAGAAGGTAACTTGGTAGCTGGAGCCAATATAGCTGGTTTTACCAAAGTGGCTGATGCCATGATGGCTCAGGGAATAGTATAATCCGTTGTTAATTAAATATAACTGAAAGATATAATATTTTTCTACAGGAGTCCTTGGGGGACTCCTTTTTTTATAAGTTTTTAGCGGGTTTTTCACAGTGACTTACAAAACTGTGTTATAATTGCTAACAGTTGACGAAAGGAGCAAATAAAAAAATGAGAAAAAAATATTTTATAGTTTTATTACTAATTCTAGGCTTTTTGGTATCGGGTTGTAATACTGACAGTAAGGCGGAAGCGAAAGTAGTTGCTGAGGTTAATGGTGATAAAGTCACCCAGACAGAATTAGACCAACACGTAAATCTGCTTAAATTTATTTATGAAACTCAATTTATGGGCAGTAAACTAGATGAAAGCAAAGATAAAGAAATCATAGAGCAATTAAAAGAACAAGCCTATCAGGAAGTTGTTTTACAGAAATTACTCCTGCAGGAGGCCGAAAAGCAGGATATTAAGGTTGAGGAAAGTGAAATTAACGATTCTTTACAAGGACAGGATTTGGAGGCTATTCTGAAAGATAGTGGTATGGAGGAAAAATATTTTCGCCAGGAAATGAAAACCCAAATTCTTTATTGGAAACTCAGGGATAAGGTTACGAGTGATATTAAGGTAACAGAGGAAGAAGCTCAGCAATATTACTATGATAATATTAGCCAATATACCGAGCCAGGTGGTATACAAATAGCGCATATCTTGGTTAAAACGGAGAAGGAAGCTCGTAACATTTTGGCCCAACTTAATAAAGGGGTAGATTTTGCTGAGCTAGCCCGGGAATATTCTGAATGCCCTAGTAAAGAGCAGGGTGGTGACCTGGGAATTATCAATGAAGACAGTAATTTTGTGGCTGAATTTAAAGAACCAGCCCTAAAGCTTAAGCCGGGTCAAACAACCCAGGATCCGGTAAAAACTGAGTTCGGGTATCATATAATAAAGGCGGGGGAGAAGGTAGAAAGCCGTACTATTCCTTTTTCTGAGGTCAAGAATTCAGTATTAACTGATTTGGAGAATCAGAAAAAGGATAAGGCATTTCAGGATTACCTTAACGATATTAGCGATAAGGCTGATATAAAAGATATGAGGAAATAATAGGGGCGGGTTCCATGCCCGCCCGCAAAACAATAATCAAATTTACGTATTAGACATAATAGTATATTTATTAATTCTTGCGTCTCTATATTAGAGTGAATTAGCGGAAATTTAAAGCATAGGCTATCATTTTGGGCCAGCTTCTATTTGGCACATGTTGTAGTTAAACGGTTTTTTGCTATAATATGAATTGATGAGTATTGGATTTAAGGAGCCAATTATGGATAAAATCAAGGATAAATTAAGAGATAGTAATTATCGTATAACCGGTCAACGTTCGGCTATATTAGAGGTAATGATGGATAATCGCGGAAAGCATCTTAGTGCTGAAGAGGTCTTGGAGCAAGCTCGCAAGACCATGCCTAATATTGGTATTGCTACGGTTTACCGCACTTTAGAAAAACTAGCCAGTATTGAAGTTCTTTACAAAACAAAGTTTGATGAGGGCGGATATCGTTATGAACTTTCTGATGAAGGAATGCACCAACACCATCATATTATTTGTTTAGGTTGTGGACGTATTATGGAAATGGAAGACAATTTTCTCAATAGCCTGGAGCAACAATTAGAAAATCAAGGATATCAGGTAATCGATCATGAACTCAAAATTTATGCTTATTGCCCGTCATGTGTTAAAGAAAAGTAATTTTTTTTAAGCTCTTGATGATAATGATTATCAATATCCTTACCGGAGGAAAATAATATGGCAATTGTATTAATAGGTCAACCGAATACGGGGAAAAGTGCTATTTTTAACTACCTGACCAATGCCAAGAGTATTGTGTCAAATTATGCTGGTACCTCTATGGAGATAAATAAGGGCCAATTTAACCTTAAGGGTAGGGAAATTACGGTATATGATACACCAGGAATATATTCTTTATCTTCTTTTGATCACGTATCAGAACAAGTAAAAGCTTTATTGGATAACGGGCACGTTGATTTAATAATTAATATAGTTGATGCCAGCAGGTTAGAGCAAAATCTTTCTTTAACCCTTGAACTTCTGGAATTACCCTGGCCTGTGGTAGTGGTACTTAACCAAATCGATCAGCTAGAGAGTTTGGGATTAGAAGTAGATTGCTGCAATCTTGCTAAATTGTTGGATTGCCCGGTAGTAGAATTCTCCATTTATAATTCGGACAATCGTGAAGATTTAGAGAGAATAATTGAAAGTTGTCTATCCGGAAAAAAAAGCAAAGATTGTTTTATGAAAAAATGTGGAAATCAGGCTTCGGCATGTTTTAGTAATTGCTCATGCTGTAATGGCTGTGAAGAGTTTGCGTGTGAAGATTTAATGATAAAACGCTCAGATAAGGCCAGGGCGATAAGTCAAATGACGGCTGCCGTAGTTGGTAAAAAACAATCTGGTTGGCTTAATAAGCTGCAAACTTTAATAGACAGTCCTTTCCCGGGTGTATTAATTCTGTTATTGCTGGGATATTTAGGCTTTGTTCTCTTGCTTAAATTTATTGAATTGGCTGAAGGGCCTTTAACAATTATATTGGAGCCTATTAATAGTTATATAGAGGCTTTTATTCGCAATCTTATACCAGCAGGAATCATCCAAAATATTTTAGCTTTAGCTATACCGGAAGGATTACTAATACCCTTTACTATTGTAATGCCAGCTATGCTTATAGTATCTGTTATCATGTCCTTTTTAGAGGATACCGGTCTCTTACCTAGGTATTCAGTGGCATTTGCCCGGCTAGGAAGTTTAATAGGTGTATCTGGTGAAGCTATTATACCTCTATCTTTAGGTTTTGGCTGTCGCACACCTGCAGTAGTAGCAAGTAGGATGGTAACCAGGGAGCGAGAGCGTTTTATAGTTATTACTCTTTTGTCTATAGTTATACCCTGTGCTGCCACCTTGGGTATTCTTGCTTCAGTTATATCAGCTTTTAGTGTTTCACCGCTTGTAATAATTATTACTATGCTAGTCGTCCTTATTGCATTGGGGTTAATTCTTAATCGTTTATTACCTCAAGATAAAATATTTGTCTGTGAAATACCTCCTCTTAGAATCCCGCAGTGGAATAACCTTTTAAGTAAGATTAAAATACGTTTCGGTGGTTTTTTTACCGAGGTTTTGCCATTGATATTAGTTATGAGTATAGCAGTAAGGGCTCTAATCGAGTCTGGTTTATTGGAGCATTTGCAAATTCTCGAAGGGATAAGTCATTATTTATTTGGTATACCGGGCGAAGCCCTGGTAGCCGTATTAATTACTATTTTTCAACGTTATTTAGCTCCTTTAATTTTGCTTCATCTACCTTTAAGCCCCAGAGAAGCAACCATTGCTATTGCAATGATAAGTCTATCCCTGCCCTGCCTGCCAGCCATGGTTATGATTATTCGGGAGATAGGTACTAAAGGATTATTAAAAATAATGGGAATGGGATTAATAACCTCAACTGTTGTTGGATTATTACTTAATATCCTATTACCAGTTTAAGGGGAGTGGAATAGTGACTTTAATGGATTTGCATACTGGTCAGGAAGCTATAATAACTGGCATTAATAGAGGAGAAGAGGCCCGCAATCGCTTATTGGCTATGGGTATTACGCCTGGAAGTAGGATCACCATGTTAGCCCGGCATCCTTTTAGAGGTCCTTTAATGATTGCCATTGGCAATACCCATATAGCCTTGGGGCGTAATTTAGCTTCAGCCATAGAAATAACGACTGCAAAAAAGCAGAGCCAAAGAATAGTTAATAAGAAAAATGGACACTAAAATGGCGATGGAATATTTATGCCTTCAAACCTGCACCTTATTACTTTTAGTAGAATCATATTATAAATAATTATACCTTTTTTATACATATAGGGTTTTTATGTAAAGAATTACAACTAGGCTTAAATGAAATGTTGATTACTACATAACCATAAGTTATGATAAAATAAATTTTGTAAAACTGTCGGACTGTTAAGATGGAGGTTTAATAATGCTAAGACTAGAGAACTTAAGCATGACAGTTGATAATACTAATGGTTCCTGCCGGGATATTATCCACAATATTAATCTGGAATTTGAGCCGGGTAGAATCTATGCGGTAACTGGTCCCAATGGTGGCGGGAAAACGACTTTGGCCAAAGTTATTATGGGTATTTATAAACAGAGCAGAGGACGTGTTTATCTCAGGGGAGAGGATATAAGCGAACTCAGTATAACTGAGCGGGCTAAGCGCGGTATTGCTTATGCTTTTCAGCAACCTCCACGGTTTAAAGGTTTAAACGTTACGGACCTTATAAAAATTGCTCGCCCTGGAATTGACGAGTTGGGTTTAAGAATGCAATTACGTGACGTGGGCCTTTGCCCTGAGGATTATCAGGATCGTGACCTGGGATCCAAGTTGAGCGGGGGAGAAATTAAACGTATAGAAATTGCCCAGATTTTAGCCCGTAATGGGGCTGTAAGTATTTTTGATGAACCTGAAGCCGGAGTAGATTTATGGACGGTACAGCGACTTATAAGTTTGATTCTGCAAAAATATAGAAATAACCCAAAATCAACTGCCATTATTATTACTCACCACGAACAAGTGTTACCTATTTGTGATGAAATAATCGTTCTCGAAGAAGGGGAAATTAAACTAAGAGGTTCAGCCCAGGAGATATGGCCCTTAATCAGGGATGATATCCAGTGCAAAATGAAAGACCAGTGCAGGGGAGAAATATGTTATGAATAACATCGGAGTAATAGATAAGCAATTATTAAATGCAATTAGTGGTTTAACAAAGATTCCACAAGGAGCATTTAACATAAGAAAAGATGGTCAAGCTATTTTACGTAGATCATCACCCAATATTTATGTTGGACCTAATGCTGAAAATAATGGTTTATTGGTAGATATTAAGCCGGGTACCCGTAATGAAACCGTACATGTACCTGTAATTGTAACCCAATCTGGTTTTCATGATAAAGTTTATAATACCTTTATTGTAGGTGCAGGTGCTGATATTACCATTATTGCTGGTTGTGGTATTCATAATGAAAGCCATAGTGATTCTGGCCATGACGGGATACATGAAATAATCGTAAAAAAAGGTGCCCGTTTAAAATATATTGAAAAGCATTATGGTGAAGGCAAAGGTTTGGGGAAAAGAATTTTAAACCCCACCACCAAGATAGTTTTAGAAGCAGGTGCCACGGCGGAAATGGAAATGGTACAAATCAAGGGTGTTGATGATACGCTGCGAAAAACAGTTGCTGATATTGGAGACAAGGCTAATTTAAAAATAGTGGAAAGGCTTATGACCCATGGAGATCAAAAGGCGGTTTCCGATATTAAGTTAAACATAGAAGGAAAAGGGGCAAGTGGCCAGGTTTTATCCCGCTCAGTAGCACGTGATAATTCTATGCAGGTCTTTAAAGCTGCTTTAGTAGGTAAAAATGAATGTGTAGGTCATGTGGAATGTGATGCCATATTAATGGATAAGGCTCGAATTCAATCTATACCCGAGCTAAATGCAGAAAATACCGAAGCCATATTAACCCATGAAGCAGCTATTGGCAAAATAGCCGGAGAACAGTTAGTTAAATTAATGTCATTAGGACTAACAGAAAAAGAGGCTATCGATGTTATTTTGGAAGGTTTCCTTAAGTAAATACTGGGAGTGGTTATTATAAATGAACCTCAATCTGTTTAAAACTTACGTTAAGGTGGTGGAAACCCGAAACTTATCCAAAACAGCGGAAGAGTTTGGGCTTTCCCAACCAGCGGTTACCAAGCAGATTCAAGCCCTTGAGGATATTTATGGTGTATTGCTGTTGGAAAGGTCAGGGCGTCATCTTAAGACTACTGAAGCAGGGGAAACTCTGTATAATTGCGCCCGGGAGATTATTAAGGCTGTAAATAAAACCGCAAAGGCAATGGAAGAGATATCGGAAAGCCGTAAAGGCAGCCTTTATCTTGGAGCTAGTAATATACCGGGGGAATATTTATTACCCCAGGTGATAAAAAATTTTAAAGAAAAATATCCTAATGTAAGCATCAGTTTGAATATTGCTGATACGGAAAAGGTGTTTGCGCAACTGGCGGAACGGGAACTTGATGTTGGCATAGTAGGAGGATGGATAAACAACCGTAAGGTAGAGGGTTTTCAATGGTTGGAAGATGAGCTGGTAGTGGTACTTCCAGAAAACCATAAATTAGCTCGGCGTAATGAATTAAACCTGGTAGATTTACTGGACGAAAAATGGATATTCAGAGAAAAAGGATCGGGCACGCGTAAGGCAGTGGAAGACTTGTTGGTAGCTCATGACATAAAATTGGAAGAATTAAATGTTTATATTGAGGTTGGAAGTACAGAAGCAGTGTTGGCTAGTGTTGAAGCAGGTATGGGAATATCTATAGTATCGCGGTGGGCAGTAAAAAAAGTTAATTCCAGGAAAATTAGCAGCGTCAAAATCAAGGACCCCTTGGTAAAAAGATATTTTTATGTAATTTATCCTCGGCAAAAATCGCGAAGGAATTCGGTCAATAATTTTTTGGAATATATTAAAAAGCTATGAGGAGTTATGATACCAGGGGACGTTTTTGTTGTATCATTTTCTTTTATTGGAATGGCACAACAAATACGTCCCCTTATGTCATTAATAATTTTATTTTAATTTGTGAGACATTTGTATATAATGTATCTGTTGCTTATTAATAATACACTCCGGAGGTGCAACTAATTTGTTACCATTACCCAAAAAGTATTTTCTTACTGCTGCCTCAGCTGAAGGAGAAACAGAATTAACCGCTTTTGATGGGGCTTTACTTAAAGCCCGGGTGGGAAATACTAATTTGTTGAAGGTAAGCAGTATATTACCCCCAGGTTGTGAGTACGCACCTGATTTAGTAATACCATCCGGCTCATTATTACCTATTGCTTACGGAACTATAATTAGTACGATTCCTGGGGAGATTATTTCTGCTGCGGTAGCAGTCGGAATTAAGCATAATAGTTTTGGTGTCATCATGGAATATGAAGGGAAATGCTCGAAAGAAGAAGCTGAATCCCGAGTTCGCTTGATGGTTGAGGAAGCTTTCCGTATTAGGGATCTTAAACTCGATGAAATTAAAGTGGCGTCGACAGAGCATACTGTACGCAAAATAGGATGTGCTTTTGCTGCTGTACCCCTATGGTATTAAATGCAAGGAGGAATATGGGATTGGATTTATGGATAACTGAATATCAAACATCTTCTCTGGGATTTAGTTGTAAGGCTACTGAAACCTTGCGGGTTAAACAAACTCCTTTTCAACATCTTTCCGTTGTGCATACCGAACAGTTTGGCAGAATGCTGCTATTGGATGGCATGGTTCAGACAACGGAAAAGGATGAATTTGTCTACCATGAAATGATAACTTTGATTGCACTAAATTCTCATCCCCGGCCAGAGAATGTACTGGTGATAGGTGGCGGTGATGGTGGTACTTTGCGAGAAGTAGTACGTCATCCAGCAGTTACCCAGGGAACATTAGTAGAAATAGATGAAGAGGTGATTAAAGCATCACGCGATTTCTTCCCGAACCATTCCTGTTCCTTTAATGAATCCAAATCCCAGCTTATTATTGCGGATGGGATAAAATACATCAAAGAACATGCCAATACTTATGATGTGGTTATTGTAGACTCAACTGAGCCGGTAGGTCCAGCCCAGGAATTGTTTTCACCAGCTTTTTACGAGAGTGCTTATAATGCTTTGAAGGATGATGGCATGCTGGTGGTGCAAAGTGAGTCCCCGTTTTTTAATGAAGATGTTATCAAGATGGCTTTTGGTGGTATCAAACAATTTTTCCCTATCACCAAGCTATATCTTGCCGCTATACCTACTTATCCCAGCGGCTTGTGGAGCTTTACCGTTGGTTCCAAGCAGTATGATCCGGAAACGGTGGTTAATAACGTGAACCTGGAGTGCAAATATTACACTCCGGAAATTCACCAGGCTGCTTTTAAGCTTCCTGCTTTTGTGAAGAAGATAATTGCTGAGGTTAAATAAATATGGCTTATGATTTTAGAGAATTTCTAGACGAAAAAGCTAAATTTATGGCTAGCAGCAAAAGTTATGGTAATTCTCCCAAAGTAATTATAGGCCTACCCATGGATGCAACTACCAGTTTTCGTCCTGGAACCAGGTTAGCACCTTACCGGGTCCGTGAAGTATCTGAAAGTATTGAAGAATATAGTGTTTACCAGGATAAATCTCTAGAAGATATTTCCTTTTATGATGCAGGGGATGTAGTCATACCTTTTGGTAATGTGGATGAAAGTTTGCAGCGGATTGAAACCGTATGTAGGGGCTTGGTTGAGGATGATAAAAAGGTATTTGCTATTGGCGGTGAGCATTTGGTGTCATTACCTTTAATAAAAGCTTATCACCAGCGTTATCCGGATCTGGTGGTGGTACAGCTGGATGCCCATGCCGATCTGCGCACTGATTATTTGGGGGAGACTCTGTCTCATGCTACGGTTATGCGTCATGTAGTTCAGGAATTAGGTGATAAAAGACTATATCAACTAGGTATACGTTCCGCCACCCGGGATGAACTGAAATTTGCTTCTGCCAGGACTTACTTGTATTTGGACCGTTTCCTGGATGTGCTGGATGAAGTTGTGGGAAAAATTGGCGATCGCCCTGTCTATTTGAGTCTGGACATTGATGTATTAGATCCCGCTTTTGCCCCGGGCACAGGGACTCCGGAGGCTGGTGGTGTATCAAGTCGGGAATTACTAAAGGCACTGCACCAGCTAAGTGAACTTACGGTGGTTGGTTTTGATATGGTTGAGATTTCACCGCCTTATGAGAAGGGAGATAATACTTCCATATTAGGCGCTAAGATACTGCGCGAAGCTTTGCTGGCTTATTAATTAATAATAGACACGGAAGAACACTGAAATTTATGATTAACACTGATTCCTTTATTATTTTATACTGACGACGGCGTTTATGTTGCTGGATTAGTAGATAATAAGAACAAATTTCACCCCCAAAGGGGGTGCTGATTGAATACTGACTTTTGGGAAATGAAAAGAAATACGGAGTATTTCAACAATAATTCTTAATTTTAATTCTAATGAATTTTGAAACCATTAGGGCTGGAATTCACTATTATGCATTAGAATATGCTTTTTTGAGTAGAATTAATAATAATAATAATAATCAGTGTTAATCATAGTAAATCAGTGTAGTCAGTGTCTATATTAGTATGTTGTTAAACCTTTAGGATAGACAAATATTATATTACCTTCGCGATTAAAAGTACACATAGTCTCCAGTAACTCTAGAACCTTTTCCATTTCGTCTTCAGAATCAATACCTATTATTTGAAAAACCGAGGCTTTTACCTGCATCCAATTAAGTAATTTCAGCTCCTGTAAGCCTTCATCTAAAAATTCTAACTGAGAAAGCGGCATAGCGAAGGGAGTATCAACCTTACTCTTAATATGATCTTCCATTAGTTTAATAAAAGATTGTAATTTTTCTTCTTCCTGAGGAGTTATGGCATATTGAAACAATACATCATAAAGATATTGCACTACTTTAATAGAAGTAACCTTAGGCAATAGTAAGTGCTCTTCCTGTCTTATAAATTTAAGCTGAAATGATGGTATTTCCTGCATATTTAATCCACTCCTTAAACCCTCATTAGTATAAGATTTTACCTTATTTTTCACTGAATTTATAGTATTCTGCATGATTTGATTCTTAAGCAGATATATTGTCACGCATTGTAGGGGGCGGTTTCCTGCCGCCCCGCAATTAGAATTAACATCGGTAGGAAAAGAAAATTGAACAAATAATCGAATAAATACATTAACTCTAATTATAGAGGTGATGAAAGAAATGTATGGCAATCATCATGCTTATCACGCTGGTCGGCCGGTCTCTTAGTTGGGGAATATAAGGTGTTGGAGCTATTATTCAGGGTAGTGCTATAAGGTGTCGAAATCCTTGGTAACTCGTTTTACTCTCCGGCGCTTAGATAAAGCATCATGCTTGCCCTGGTTTTAAAAGACAAGTAAAACCTAATCTTTAGGTTAAATAGTTTATTCCCATAGCTTCACGCACTTCAGTCATGGTATTGAGGGCTACGCGATGGGCTTTTTTCGTACCTTCCATCAGTATATCAGCGATGTCATCATGGTTATATTTCTCTCTTCTTTCTCGCATAGGTTCTAGGAGTTGATTAATTTTACTATTCAATTTCTTTTTGCAGTTTACGCAACCAATGCTCCCCTGACGGCAGTCGCTTTCTATTTCTTCAACGTCATTCGGGTTAAATACACGGTGATATTCATAAACCGTACATACCTCAGGATGGCCTGGATCAGTTTTACGAATCCTAGCTGGATCAGTAACTGCGCTTCTTATTTTTTGCCATACTTCATCAGGAGTGTCAGCTAAAAATATAGCATTTTTCAGACTTTTGCTCATCTTGGCTTTGCCATCCAGTCCTATTAGTCGAGGAACATCGCCAACAAGTGCTTCTGGTTCTACTAGTACCGGCTTATAGAGGTCGTTAAACCGGCGTACTATTTTACGAGCCAGTTCAATATGAGGAATTTGGTCTTCACCTACTGGTACCAGGTGGGCTTTAAAAATGCTGATATCAGCAGCCTGACTTACCGGATAACCGAGAAATCCGTAAGTCATATCACTAAAGCCATGTTGGGCAGCTTCGGTTTTTACTGTAGGATTATGGCGTAATACGTTTACAGAAGTAAACATAGAATAGTACATGGTTAACTCATGTATTTCCGGTATCATGCTTTGAATAAAAATAGTGCATAACTCAGGATCCAGTCCGGCAGCTAAATAGTCACTGGTAATCTGGAATACATCCCGTTTTATGTTTTCATCCTTTTCCCAGTGGGTAGTAAGAGCCTGAACATCAGCAATAATAATATAACTTTCGTAATCCTTCTGCAGTTTTACCCGGTTAGCCAGGCTGCCTACATAATGACCTAGGTGCAGGCTCCCGGTAGGACGATCCCCGGTTAGAATTCTTTTCCTGCCTTCAGACATTTTATTCATCCTTTCTAAGTTTGATTCCGTTACAAAAAGCAAGTATGATTCCACTGCAAATATGCATCAAGTCGAATGATTAGACGCGAAACCCGGAATATAAGAAAACGAACGTTATTGATTAACGATGAAATTAAAAGAAATACGGAGTATTTCAACAATAATTCTAAATTATTAACTCAACTTTCGTAGCAGAAATTACTAAACAACCTCTGAATATATAGGGGAAGAGCAGCAATCCAGTACTTAACTTGACATAAAACAGTTTTGGCTACTTCCCCGGGAACGTGATTAAGTAGCTTCATACGGAAATACATTAACTGTTTTAAGGCTGTTTCATAATCTAAGT
>Ga0134092_1000892_pt1 | contig 28302 bp, 24 predicted proteins | sample 3_6taG_FD_94454 | JGI IMG/M metagenome (GOLD analysis project Ga0134092, IMG submission 94454) | Switchgrass degrading microbial communities from high solid loading bioreactors in New Hampshire, USA - 3_6_20_6_A3 metaG | ecosystem: Engineered > Bioreactor > Semi-continuous > Anaerobic >... | reverse complement strand
TTGTAAACTGGATTCTTGAAAAAGTTTTTTCTCTGTTACATAGAGTTTTTTTTATCTTTTTTAAAGTGGGGAAAATTCTTTCCCCTTTTTGGGGAATTTTTATTGACAATAACACTTAGTAAGAAATTTACAATTTTTGCCTAAGTCTTTTGCACAAAACTTAGGTAATTTGTCTTGCAATTGTTTTTATCATTTTTTTCAAATAACAATAAACAAAAAAGCCGCATTTAGCGACATAAAAAATAGGGTTTCGGCAGCCTGGCAGCCATCAGCAAAATCTGGAAGGCCCATAGCTTTGCGTCCTTAGCTTTCGCTAAGTTTGCCTTTGTCGCATATACCTAATCTTATTGTAGGTATATTGAATACTGTATGTGATATCACTTTTTAAATTTTACGACTTATTGTTATAAGATTCAAGATAATTCACACAATTTAGATAAAAATATATAGCAAACTGTTTATGCTGCATATATTTATATAAATATATACAGCATAAATTTGTTATTATTGTATTTCCCTATTATCTACATAGTAAAAGCAACTGATTCTTAAATACAAAAAGGCAGTTGAATGGTGAATAAATCATGCACCATCCAACTACCTTTTTTAATTTGGATTTTTATGATTTTACTTAAGAGGCACTAAATTTCAAACTTTTTAACTTGAGTTAAAAGTTCTTGAGCCATATATTCCAATTGACCGGAAGATTGAGCAATGGTTTCAATTGAAGCCAATTGTTCTTCTGAGGAAGCCGATATCTCCTGCATACCGGCAGAAGCCTCTTCAACTACAGCAGAAATGCTTTCTGCTTGATTAGTTACTTCCGTCGTCTGATTATTGATTTCCTCTAGTGCTGTGGAAACATCACGGGAAATTTGAGCTAGTTCAGTAATTGATGCAAAAATCTTATCAAAACTTTCTTTCGTATCTTCTGCTGAAGACTCCATAATACGAACACTTTCTCCAACTTGGTTCATATTATTAACGGTTTCTTTCACTCTGCCATTGATACCATTGACAATATCTTCAATTCGTTTTGTGGAATTACTCGATTGTTCAGCCAGTTTTCGAATTTCTTCAGCTACAACTGCAAATCCTCGTCCTGCTTCACCGGCACGGGCTGCCTCAATTGAAGCATTTAAGGCAAGAAGATTTGTTTGTTCAGAAATACTGTTTATTTCACCAATAATATTGCGAATTTCATCGGCCATTGCAGCCAGTTGATGTATTGACTCGCCAACCGCAGTGGTATACTTGTTGTTTTCTTCTATTTTCTGACTTTGGCGTTCAATAGCCTTCTGACCTTCTTTAGCAAGATCTAATGACTCTCTGGCCTTATCTGCTGCAACTTCTGTTTTCTTCGTAGCTTCTGAGATGATATCATTGACTTTAGCAATGGCATTGGTTGTATCTTGAACCATTATAGCTTGATTGCTGTTTCCCTGAGCTATCTCGTTAATAGTTTTAACCACTTGAGTTAAACTCTGGGCAGTTTCTTCACTTGTTGAAGACAATTGTAAAGAATGAGAAGCCAATGACGAGGCTACCGTTTGAATATTTCCTATGAGGCTCCTTAAATTTTGATTCATTGTTTTAAGACTATCAAAAACTTGACCGATTTCATCCTTTGACTTAACTTTAGCTTCAAAATCCTTTAAATTTCCATTTGCTATTGTTTTAATTATGGAAGATAATTCAACAAGAGTTTTAGTAAACCTTTTAGAGAAGTAAAAGCCCAATAATCCTACAATAATGGCAATAACAACAAACATAACAATAAAGACTTTCAAAACCTTGTAAGAAGAATACATCATAAACGAAACTGGTGTTTCCACAACAATCAGCCAACCTGCCTGCTCATTTAGATAGCAGCTGACAATAACCTTTTCGTCTTGAATATTTCTAGCTTCCACAGTGGTATTTTGACCGATAACACCTGTTTGCACAAATTCTAAAGTGCTGAAATCTTCCTGGTTTTGAACGTATTCGATATTAGGATGGGCCATTACAGTCCCTTGTCTGGAAAGTACATAGACAGTTGAACCGTCTTGTGAAAGTTCTGTGACAAAATCACTAAGCCGGTCGAGTTGGATGTTGGCTTGAAGTACTCCGACTATGTTGTCATTCATATCTCGAACTGGCGTAGAACAAATAACAATTAATTTACCGGTGGCCTCCGCCACAAGAATATCCGATACATACTCTTTTGTTCCACTTATACATTTCTGGAAGAATTCCCGGTCTGCAATATGAACTAAGGCATCATCGTTACTTTTTACTACTTGTTGTCCTTCGGAATCATCAAGAGCAATAACAAGATCCGGATTAGCTTTTGTTGCCTCCATCAGAATGTTTTTTGCATTAACTAAATCAAAATTGCGAATAGCCGGTTGATTGGCAATAGTATGTAATACGTCGAAATTCTTCTCTAGCATCCCGTCTATTTCAGCTTTAACAATTTCCAATTTGTCCTCATTAAGCTCATATATACCCATTTGGGTAGATGTTAAAAAATGAGATAGGGATACAACAGAAAAGATTAATAGCGGAACTAGGCTAATGATTAAGAGCATTAAAAATAATCGTGTCCTGAGCTTCAAATTAACTCCTCCCTTATTGTAACTTTTTTTAGACGGTTGCAAGAACTATGTACCGAACAAATACAGCATCTCGTTTGATCGAAACAGAACAACTTTTAATTTGCAAAAGTCTTGCGGAATAGAAACTTTAAATAGTTACCGGTCTACACAATATTACAACAGATAAGAAGTAACCTAACAGCACTCCTATTCGCACAAAATATAAGCCCAAGGGTGCCAGACCTATTAAAAAGTATAAGTTTAACATGGGTGGATTTAAAAAAGAACAACATAAACTACTATTGTTACACTACCAAGCATAAGTGTTTTAGCGATAGAATTTGTGAAATACATATAAACCTAAATACGATCTGATATCATTGTTTTCAACAGCCTAATTAGAATTTATTGCTACACTATATAATTTTCAAGGTACTTGTACAATTTCAACTGTAAGTACTTCTTAAAGTATGATATGTAATCCAATTGGAGTTTTTAAATGATTAAATTATGATAAATTTTAGATAAAAACCAAATACATTTGCTAAAAATCCATATTTAATGACATAAAATTAAAGTTTTCGGTAACTTGACAGGCATCAGTAAAATGTGGAGGGTTCCAACTTTGTGTCCTTAATTTACGGCAAGCTTATCTTTCTAATAATATACTTAATTTTATTATAAATATTAAATATATATTACTTTAAATTTTACGACTTATAATAATAAATTGCAAGATATTATTAATAAAAATCCCGCGCCAAAAACACAAACTAATCTTTTTCCAATACTTTCACCAAAGTTTTTAATGCCCTTTCAAGATATGACATATCTACATCGGACCAAATGTCTGGTATATTTAGATAGCTCACATAGCCTCTGAGCTATTTCCCTTACTTTAATAAAATAATCCAAGTCTTTTATATCTTTTATTAAAAGCTTTCCCAGTCAATCTTATCAAAAATTCTTTTAAGTACTTCCTGTCGGTTAACAGTCCCTTCAATCCCCGGACCTCTTGGTTCCGGTCCGTAGTCATAACCGGCAGAAGTGCCAAGAATCATGGTATCACAACTATCGGTAGCTATCTGCAATGTAATTATCTTTCCATCCTCGCGGGTAAGTAAAAGTTTAGCTGTAAAGGGACAGCCCGTTAAGCCGCAATATTTGGCATTTGAGAACAGATGCTCCAACTCTTTTAGACTTTGGCCATCTTCAACAATCTGTATCTGTTCCTCGGAGTTCCTTCCAAGTTTCATTCTCATCTCTGCCCGAACTATGTCACGTATCTCAGACAGATCAACCCATTCCCATGCTGTCCTGGTCTTGGCTATATCCATAATTCTGTCATATAACCCATAGTCAATAATTATTTTTTCTCTTTCTTGATATTTGTGTATAACTTTCGTCCCGTCGGGCAGAAGGCATAATTCATAGTGATTCTCATCTTCCTCGTCAAAATGGATTTCTATGCCTGTACGTATAAGAGTTTCAGTATCACACCCTACTTTTTCAAGGTTGTTAAGCTTTTCTTTCATCTCCTGAGCAAGAGTTTCTGAAATGGGAACATACTCAATCGGACTTATGCCATCAATAAATATTGATGCTGTAATTCGTGGATACACCCCGGAATCGAATATGAAAGCTCCTCTCTCTTTTGCCTGTTTTGCATACCGGATGTATTCATGTAACCCTGAAAGTTGATATGATTTAATCTCCATGATCTGATTCATATTCTGTGACATATCTCCCACCGCGATGAAGAAAATATCATTATTGTTATAATAGCTAACATGCATACCTAACGGAAAACGGCAAATTTCGTTTCCCTGAGAATCCTCTAAGATATATTGACTCAATTTAGTGTTTAGAGCGGTTACCTCATAACTGTTTGTATTTTCCGGCAGTACTTTCGTATTATTCTTGCAGGTAAGCAGAATATACCCGCTGCCGTTGTTTTCTATACGTCCAACACCATGATAATTAACCCGTATAATTTCAGGCAAGGTATTTAGGACTTTCTCTATTTGATCCTCTGTCATATATTTAAAATTGCTGTTTAACAAAAGCTCTTCCATGGCAGAAACATGGGCTTCCAATTCACTATATTTATTCTTTTTATCATTGAGCTCTTGCCGGTCATTCAAATATGTATTATCGGCTACCGCCGACTTGCCTTTATCGGTATCATCCATCTGCCTGTTTGTTAAAAGTATAATGCCGAGAACAACAAGCATAGAAGCTGCAAAAACTCTCAGCCATACCCCACTTTTTTTAAATTTCATTATTCCATTGATTCTATCCTTTATCTTACTTTCTCCGAATGCAAGAAGCCCTCCATACCTCAATGCATTCTGCTTTGCTGCAATGTTCAAAAGGGATTTGGCATATTGGCTTCGTATATCACTTTTATATGCTGATAAAACCTCGATATCACAAGACATCTCCATGTCCTCCTGCGATAAAAAGAAACTAATCCATATTAACGGATTGAACCAATGAAGGCATAATGCAAAAACCGCCAATAGCTTGGTAATATTGTCATAGCGTTTTATGTGAACCAATTCATGGGTAATCACGTATTGCAAATCGTTCTTGTCGCATTTACTAGCAAGAAAAGCGGGAAGAATTATCCGTACCTTTATAATTCCAGCTACGACAGGCGTATCTATTTTTTCAGAAGTAAAAATATTTACTTTTCTTTTAAAATTGATCCGGCTGCTACATTCTTTAACCAATCCGTTATCTTTAAAAAGAATTGCTGTTTTAAACTTTATGGTTGTCTTCAAATATACATATATGCAAAAAATCAACAAGGTCAAGAAAATGACTAACCATATGCGAGTAATAATAGAAATTATGCTATGCTCATTAATACTATTATCCGGTGCAACGTTAGCGTTCCTGTTTTGAGATTGCATAATATCAGTAATATCATTAAAGTCCATTTCATCATCTAAAACATTAGCTAGAGCGTCAACGTTTCCATTGACAGTTGCATCTTGATGAAATACTTTTACCTCCTTATTATTGTCTATATTTTGAGATACTTTTGTCATCTCATGTTTTACTCTATTTTCTTGTTGACTTATTTCACTACTATGTGACGGTATAAAATTAAATACGCTGCAGCTAGATGAAACTGAAAACGGAACTAGAAGCCGTATTAGTACTATAACCCATGCGGCATAATGAAAGGTTTTAGGAAGTTTTCTTCCCACCGACAGCCTCAATAGTATTATTATAACAGCAGCTATTGAAGCTGCGGCACTCATTTTAATTATTATCAAGAACATTGTTTCAAGCATATTATACTTCTCCTCCATGTTCTTCTATTATCCTTTTCAATTCATTTATTCTGTCTACGACAAGCTTTTCCATTTTTTATTTTTAATTGTTCCAATGCTCCAAAGCCTTCTTATAACCATATATGCAGCAGACTTATTCCATCCAATCACTTTATATTCAAACTTAACTAATTTTGAACTTTTAATAGTCAAATGCTTTCTTTCAATATTCGTGAATTGGCACTCTGTATCATATATTTTAATTTGTACAATAGGGATTCACCCTCTGGTCTAATGTATTAAACCACTATAAGTTTAACTCATTAGACAATAATTGTCAACACAATATCCAATTTGTGTATAAAAAAAGGACATTCTTCTGGTTCAAATAAGCAACCAAACTTAAACCATGAAGGATGTCCAATATCTATGCTATAAACGCTAATCTTATAAAAAACGTGCTGCAACATAACATTTATCCGTTATGTTACAGCACTCTTATAAACATATTTATCTTTCCTCAAATCTTGAAACGACTAACTAATTTTGCGGTTCTGCATCCATACTTGCCAAACCATCAGCTATTTCTTTTACAATTTCGTAATGCCAAGAATACATTTCCTTTGCTGATAAACTGAGTAACTTTTCCATGTTCAGGATAATATTATCATTTTTGATTTCTACTATTTTATAAAATGGGTCTTGATTTAGTATAGCTATACTTGACTTTTTACTCCATTCACTTACCGGAAGGGTTTGCTTTCGAACCAATAACTGCATAAGATCATAGAAAGATTTTTGCATGACTTTAACTTTTAAATCAGGATAATACGTTTCTCTTATATAATTATCTATTTCAAGCCATAAACTCTCAATGCAGGTCTGTCTATCTATAAGACTGCTAATGGACAAATCTCCTGTAGACAGCACGCAGCCAAGTCTTTCTTCCCAGCCAATTGGTTTCCATTCAAGTGTTCTGCTCATGTGTATAATCCATTTTTCATGTGGGATATATTCGTTATTAGCAGCATAAAGTGCCTTTACCAATAGCGGGATTGATTCATTTAGGGTAAAGTGTCCTTGTAGAGCGTCACCTCTGCTTATCCATATATCCCCAGCCAGTTTATAACTCCACCACGTGCCAAATAAATAGCTTTGGGACCTTGATATATCAGGTTTATTTGATAGTTTCTCCTCATATAGCTTAGATATTTTGCTATACGGATCATATAAAATCTTTGAATAGGATAAATCCCAAAGCTCTACTTCTCCATATTTCTTTTCTTTTTCGTATCCAAAATCCAACACCTTTATATCATAAAGGACTCCGCTTAACACCACTATCCCCAGTGAAATAGGTGATTTATTCTCATGCCAATATCTATACGTATCGGATTCTAAATATATAGTAATATCTATTTCTGACAAATGGTCGGCAAATCCCCTTGAAAGTCCTCCGTTTAGTGTAATTCCAATAACCCCTGGCATAGATGTAAATTCCGGCAACCTATTGTTAAGATGCTTTAACAACACATCACTTTTATTATCGCGGTTAATGTCTACATAGGGCCTTCCCATATATACCGCCCCTCTTATAAGTATTGGTTATAATATCAAATCAGTAGTTATTAGAAAAATCGTGCTTCAAATGGAACCTTTCTATAGCTTAGCTTCCGTATACTAAATCTTGAATTAAGTAATCCTAATAATTGATATATACCTTATACCCCTCAATTTTCAATATTCCATCCCTTTGAAGTTCTTCCAAAGTCTCAATCATCTCATCGGTTGTATACTGGTGCAACGGCTCAAAAGCTTCGTCCACCATACCTTTTTCTCCAAAGGTTAGATATCCTTTTAATTCTATTAACTTAAAAATGTCCTTTATTAAATTGGATTTCTTTTTATCAGAATAATATGGGATAATATATACTTGAACCGGTTTAAGTTCTCCTTGTTAATATTTGTAATAGATATATTCGCTGCACATATCCACCATAGGTATATCTGGAACAGAAACACAGCAAAGTTCCTCCTGTACGTCTCCATTAAAATCTTTTACAATGTACCAAAGCGGTGAGAATCATAAGTATCAATTGTTTCTAATTGCTGCTCAGATATATTCTCTTTTTCTAAAAACATTTTTACATTTTCCGGGTCAGCTCTAAAATCTATATTTCTTTTAAATGCCGGAAAGTAGACATTTATAATATTGTCTCCTTTATACTTTACAACCCGTTCTACATTCTTAAGCTCAACCTCACTAATATGTCCATTGATGTACTTATAAGCTTTTATCTTACCCTTAGAACCGACACTTCCATTAGTTACCGAAGAATAATGCACCAATAATACTTTATCAATATCTTCATCTTTCCCGTCACCATCTAAATCTTCTTTGTAGCTATTGCTCATTACCCGTATTTCTTCACCATAAATATCAACGATATTATTCTCGGTATCAAAGATGAGACTATCCCAAAGGGACTCAGCCGACCCCCAAAGAATATAAAGTTTATCCCCACCTTCAAAGCAAAATATATTTCCCTCTCTATTAAACAAAATGTCTCTTGCTCCTTCAAATTTTAAACGGTAATCATAGTTAAAATCCCTTATTTTTTCCTTACCTTCCGGAGTATCACGATATACTACCTCAACTTTCGAAATCATATCAGCAAATATGTATCCAAGGGATTTTTCAGCATCATATACGGTATTTTCACCGCTTCTCTGGATTTTTAATGAACGATAGGATTTATAAAAATCATTCAGACTATTTACAAGTTCCTGCTCTGTGTCCAAATTTTCACTATTTTTAGTTTGAGCAGTATTTAAAGCAGTTACATCTTCTCTACCATCACCAGTATATAAAGTCTCTTAATGTTGGCAGCCTGTGGTAAATATCAACATAATAGATATTATTGCTAACAGCAGTTTCATTGTATTCTCCCCTTTACAAGAAATCACTTATCAATTCTTCACATATAGGTATTGATTTATCCTCAACAAAAACCCCATCATAAAAAATTATCAATTTATTTAAGTAATTGCATATCCATTTATATATGCTGCTGTAACAATAAATTTTATTATTTCAGCTCGAAAATTCTTATATGAAATTTAATTTCTTGCTCTTATTATGTTCGCATTTTTTGCAAGTCAAGAAATACTTGGTATGAATCATAAATATCTAAATTGTTTAGATAGTAAAATCCATGTTATATATTCATTTTGATCGTAAACTTGCTAAATTTCTCCACCAATTTTTAAAACTCTTGATATTTCATTTATAATTTTTCTTACTCCTATAGAATCGGTATGGGAAATAACATGATAAGCAAAGATTGCTTCAAAGGAATTGTCATCATAAGGAAGTTTTAACATATCGGCATTTATAATATCTATAGATAAATTTTCTTTTTCTGCCCATGCTTTTAAATGCTCGGTTGCTTCCTCCGACAAATCAAAAGCACTGACCTGAAAGCCCTGTTTTGCAAAATAAATCGAGTGTCTGCCCAGTCCGCAGCCAAAATCCAAAATCTTTTTTACGTTTTTATCTTTCCATTTTTGTGCAACAAAATAACTTTCCTCACTAGGTTGCAACCAAATAGGAGCTATCTCTTTATCTCAATCCCACGCTTTTGATGTTGCCATACATAATACCTCTCCCAATTCATATAATCAATTTATGCTTTTTAAAAGAATCACATCAAAAAAAGCAAATTACGACCATATCTTTCATCTGCTTTGTTGCCATTTTATCAAACTTACAGCATTAATGTTAATAAAAGGTTTCCTTTAGCATACTTAAGTATACAGTAATTTTGCCTGAAAGTCCTCATCATTATATGCCATATATTCTATATTTTAGTGTTATAATTTATCTTTTTGTTAAAACAGAGAACCGTCCCCTGTTATATGAAACAAATATAAAATCGAAAATGCAGCAAATTATTAGATACACTAACCAATATGCCATGTACAATAGATATGAATTTCCCAATTGAGGCAAAGGACTGATGGTCCAATAGAATCCCCCAAAGATTCCTTGAAGAATATTAAAGACACATGACATCGGAATTAGAACTAAAAACCATACATTAATAGGCCAAAACCATTTATTTGCCTGTTTGTTATTTCCTCCTATAAATTGTCCCAAAAAATGGAGCATTGAGCCAAATGCAAGCAGAATAAGTCCTATCATTACTGCTCCCGATACCTGTTTTTCTTTCCATATAATAATAGCAATAACTATCCCAATGAAATTTATCATTGTTCCTATAGCAGAAAAGATTCTTGCATCAATTTTCTTCGGGTCTATATCATTTGTTTCAATTCCTTTTAGTAAATAGTCCGTGGAAACTCCAAAAAAGTCGCTCAATAAAACCACTTTTTCGATATCGGGAGCTGACTGGCCACTTTCCCATTTCGAAATGGCCTGTCTTGAAACTCCAATCTTGTCTGCTAATTGTTCTTGTGACATTCCCTTTGATTTTCTTAAATCCTGTATTCTATTAGATATGTCCATAAAGATACCCCCTTTGATTCGATAGCTTTATTATACTAGATTAAGTAGTTGCATTGCTACCAGTCAAAGATGGAACCTTGTAAACTAAACCTTACATCTGCGCAACTGTATCGCAAACATCTTGAAATTAGCCATTTTAATCAACTTCGCTTTTTTATTTTCTCTTTAACTAAGTGTATATAGCCTATATCAGACTTCTTACATTTTATAATACCTTTGTAAAATAGTAGCGTGATCCGGTATAGGGATACTCCTCCAATACAAAAACTTCTTTATATCCATGTTTAATATAAAATCCGGGAGCTTGAAAACTGAACGTATCAACAAAGGCATATCTGCATTTTCTTCTAATTGCCTCTTCTTCTGCCTTCGCAAGAATTTTACTTCCTATTCCTTTTCCCCGCAGTTCTTCTGAAACCCATAAATACTTTATGCATAACCAATTGCCAAAGGTCTCGCCTATCAGTCCTGCCAGCTTTACCCCGTTGTCATCCTCGGCAAAAATCCCAATAGGAACATTTTCAGAAGGTTCTCTCTTGGAAAGATTATATTTCATAAGTTCTTTATATATTTCTTCCATATCTTTTTCTGATACACTGGATGTAACATGTATATCCATTATCTCAGCTCCAAATTATAATTTTTTGAGTTTTTACTGTCTGAATATTTTTACCGTTAATTTTGATTTTCGTTTATGAATCGTGCCGGGGAACAGCCTATATATTTCTTAAATACCTTTATAAAATATTTGTAATCGGAAAAACCAACCATTTCCGCAATTTCATATACCTTATACTGATTTTCTCTTAATAAATCCACCGCTTTTTGGATGCGATATCGGTTCAGATAATCATTAAAGGTATATCCCGTTTCATTTTTAAATTTTACGTTTAGATACGTACAGGACATTTGGCACTGCTCACTGATGTCATTAAGAGTCAGCCGCGTAGGGTACTTATCATGAATTGTTTCAATCATAAGATCCACGTAGCGGTTGCCTGTTTTCCTTTCCTCATAATCCAAAATCCCTAATTTTTTCTTTTCAACATCGATCTGGCGAATTGCATTCTTTATAGTTGTATCTGCATTTCTCTTAGCCTGAATTTTTCGAATAGCTTCATAGAGCTTTGGATAATCAATTGGCTTTAACAGGTATTCCGTAACCCCCAAGCTAATGCCTCTTCTTGCATACTCAAATTCTCCATAGCCGGATACAATAATCGCATCATACCCATATTCCCGTATACTTCTTTCCAACATCTCAAGTCCATCCATAACGGGCATATTTATATCTACAATTACTATATCCGGCCGGTATTTTTTAATTTTCTCCAAACCATCCTGACCGTTTACTGCCTCTCCTACTACAATGCAATCTACCTCTTGCCATTTAGCCATAAACATTAGACCTTTTCGCATAATATCTTCATCTTCAACTATTAATACCTTATACATTATCATTCACCTTGATTATCGGAAGAATTATATTTACTCGCGTGCCTTTCCCATAGGTACTTTCTATCTTTAAACCATATGGTGGACCGTATAATAGTCTTACAACTCTATGAGAATTATACATCCCTATGTGTTCTTTGTACACATCTTCTCTTTCTAAATCTTTAATTAATTCATCCAATATTTCCGGTTCAATTCCCGCCCCATTATCCTGCACGCTGATTTTTAAATTTTCTTGCTCAATGGAAGCGGTAATCTTTACATTTATGGTTTCAACATTTTTCATACCATGCTTTAAGGCATTCTCCACAATTGGTTGAATTACCAGTTTAGGGACTTTACACTCCATAATTTCTTCAGGTATCTCAATACTATAGGTCAAACGACGATTATAACGCATCTTTTGCAGCATTAAATAATCTTTCACATATTCTATGTCTGTCTTAAGAGGCACAATAGTATCTCCATAATATATACTGTAACGCATTATATTTGCAAAGGCCATTATCATTTCGGAAGCTTTTGACGCATCAATAAGAACCTCATAACGTAAAGTTTCCAAAACATTAAATACAAAATGGGGATTGATTTTTTCTTCCAGCTGCCTTATTTCCATTACTCTTTTTCTTTCAACCAATTCGCTGTTTCTTTTTTGAAGTTCTTCACGCTGCAATACCATTTGTCGGAAAGTATCGTTTAATTCCTCAAATTCCTCAAAAACATGGGAGCGCAATAAATACTCCATATTCCCTCTTCCCATTTCCAGTACAGACTTTCTAAGTTCTTCTATAGCATGTAAGTTTTTATTTGTAATAAGCAGGGTTAAAGGCTTTAGAAGCACTAATATTAATATCCCCACAATTACAAGAAACAAAATTGCATATCGGAAAAGATCCTGCTGAAAACTTATGGATGTCAAGGTATATAAATACAACGAACCGTCGTTAAGAACATTTTTTATTATTATATAGGGCTTACCGTTTAACTCAATTATATTAACTTTATTTTTTCTAAACTGGGAACTTCCAACGGGGTACTTTCCCATGGAATTCTCGCTTTGCCTTCCAATAGAAAAAATTAAATTATTAAATTGATCGGTTAAAATCACATCATCTACATTATATCTGCTTACAGACTCATATATTTCTTCATCCAGCAATTCAAAGAATAAAAAACCTATAGCTTCTTGTCCATACTTAACAGTGCATCCTATCAACAGATCTCCTGTCTGATTGGAGGAATAATTCAGACGACTTGGAACTATAAAAGTTCTGTCGGGCTCGGATAACATTTTCGGTACCAAACTTTTATAAAGATAACTTTGCAAAAATATACTTCGATTGTTTTTATATAAATTTGAACAAACTATGTTCCCTTGCACATCTACAAGGGTAAACACCCCGCGAATTTCCTTAGAATTTGAAAAATCATAGAGCAGGCGATTGGCTTTTGCAGTCTGCTCCTCTGTTTGTAGATTAATTGCGCTTACTATATAGTAATCATTAGCAATATCCCTTAAACCTTCTTTGTAACTTACTATTTCCTGTTCCAAAACCTCAGAAATTTTTGAATTGTATCTCTGACTTTTGGCTCTGGTAAGCCATTTAATATCAATTGTTAGAAACAAAAATACCAGTATACAAAGAAACAGTATTATTGAAAAAGTATACCGGTAAAGTGTTTTCTGAACGTAGTTTCTATAATTATTAGATGCCATATTGTCCCCTCTCTAATTCCATAAATATTACAGAACGTAAACCCTAATAAAATCAAATAACAATATACCACAGCAATTAGCCATGATATATTGTTATTTGAAAATAAACCTTTAATTATACACTAATATCTTCACTACCCGATATCTTAAAGAACAACAGTAAAGATATAACACTGGTAATTGTCAATACTGTTGAATATGCAGCTGCATTACCGAAATTACTACGAATAACTTCTGTATAAATTGCTACAGTCAAAGTCTGGGTTTTGCTTGTATATAAAATAATGGAGGAACTCAACTCACTAATCAGGGTAATCCAGCTCATAATTGCACCGGATAATACACCGGCCATCATCATCGGTACAGTTATTTTTATAAAGGACTTAGTCTCTGTAGATCCTAAGCTTATTGCAGCTTCTTCAATACTTGGACTTATCTGTCCGATTATAGCTGTACTGGAACGGATGGTATAAGGCATACGTCTAATGCACAGTGAAATGATAATAATGATGGCTGTTCCACTAAGCAGCAATGGCTTTTTGTTAAAAGCATACAAGAACGAAATACCTAATACCGAACCTGGTATAATATATGGGAACATTGTCAAGGTATCTATTATTGATGTTAAGAAGGACCTTTTTCTTACAGTCAAGTAAGATATCAAGACTCCAAGAACAACAACTATTAATATTGCAGCTATACCAAACAAATAAGTGTTGGTTATTGTGCTGATGTTCTTCGGCATTATAATATTTTTATAATTTTGCAAAGTAAATTGTCCGGTATAAGAAGCACCTTTTGTCTCCAAGAAAGATGTGGTAATTACTGTCAACTGCGGTAAAATTGCAACCAATACAACTAAATATACAAAGCCGTGAGCAAGAATGTTGCGAAGTCCGGTTGCTTTTTCCGGTTCTAGTGGTTTTAGTGCTGACATAGAGTAGGTCAGACGATTTCCAATATACTTTTGCAAGAAGAACATAACTAATGTAATTACAACTACAATAACGCAAAGTGCTGCTGCAAAGTGAGCGTCGGTACTTACTTCGCCCATAAACTGGCTATATAGTAATACCGGGAAAGTCTTGTAACCTTCACCGATAAGCATCGGTGTACCGAAGTCTGAGAATACACGCATGAATACTAACAGTGAACTGGCTAATAATGTTGGAGTTATCAAAGGCACTATAACTTTCCAAACTCTTTGTACTGTTGAACATCCAAGACTCTCTGCCGCTTCATTCAAGGAATTATCCAAGTTTTTCAATGCACCGGAAACGTACATGTAAACTAATGGGAAAGACTGCAATGAGAAAACGAGAACAATACCTGCAAATCCGTAAATACCGTTAAGTTTAGCATTAAATACAGAATTTAAAATTCTTGTAAAAACTCCGTTTCTTCCAAGAAGCTGTACCCAAGCATAAGCTCCGATAAACGGAGGTGACAAATAAGATATTACAATAAAAATGTTTAAATACTTGCTTCCTTTAATCTTAATACTTCTTAACAAATAGGCCATAATTAGCCCTAAAGTAGCTGATACCAAAGTTGAAGCTATCGTAACCTTAAAACTGTTAACCAACGTACTCCAATAGAACTTTTTGGAGAAGAATTTTGAAAAGTAAGAAAAGCTAATTGTGCCATCTTCCATCAAAATACTTTTGTAGAGAATAAGGCCTATTGGATACACTACGAAAATCAAGAACAATGCTAGTATTACCAGTGATAATCCTAGCCATATGTTCATTTTCTTTTTTCCGGCATTCATGGGCGAACCTCCCTATCTATAAAACTCCTGCTGCCATCTTCACTAAACACATTTATCTTTTGTGTCTGTACTTTTAGATGAATTTTCTCTCCGTTTGGAATTATATCTTCAAGGTCTGAATTTTGAATTACTTCTATCTCTTGTCCTTCTTTTGTTTCAACAAAATAATGGGTTGTAACTCCCAAGAAAACGCTACTTTTAACTGTAACCGGAATACCTTCTTCAGTTTCTGTATTAATAATAAATTCTTCAGGACGAACCGACACTTTAACAGGACAGTTTGAACCACAGTCCTTTTTGATGTTGTTCATTTGGAATTTATAATTACCGATTCTTACAAGGGCTTTACCATTTTCATTACTTTCAAGCACTCCACTTATGATATTTGAAAGTCCAATAAAAGTAGAAACGAATGTATTTGCCGGACGCTGATAAATATTTTTAGGAGTATCAATCTGCTGAATTACTCCACCATTCATAACTGCAATTCTGTCGGATACAGCCAAAGCTTCTTCCTGGTCATGGGTTACGTATACTGTTGTAATTCCCACCTGCTGCTGAATCTGTTTTATAGCGTTTCTCATCTCTGTACGCAATTTTGCGTCCAAATTGGAAAGCGGCTCGTCCATCAAAAGAACCTCAGGATGAATAACAATAGCTCTAGCCAGGGCAATACGCTGTTGCTGTCCTCCCGACATTTTCTGCGGCATACGATCTTTCAAATGATCTATTTTTACAACTTTTAAAATTTCATCTACCCTTTTCTCAATCTCAGGTTTAGGTACTTTTCTGTTTTTTAGTCCAAAGGCTATATTATCCTTAACGGACATGTGGGGAAATATCGCATAGTTTTGGAATACCATACCCATATTTCTCTTATTGGTAGGAATATCATTAATTACTTTTCCATCAACCTTAATTTGGCCACCTTCAATGGAGTTAAATCCGATTATCATACGGAGCAGCGTGGTCTTTCCGCAACCGGATGGTCCAAGTAATGTAAAAAATTCTCCCGGTTTGATATCTAGTGACAGTCCATTTATTACTGTGTCTTTTCCAAAACGCTTTACAACATTTTCTATATTAATTGCTACGCTCATTATTTGACCTCTCCTTTAACAGTATTGAAATATTAAGGGCCACTTTTGCTTGTCACTCGGTCATTTCTTCTCGATGTGACATTGCTTTAAGCGGCCCTGTTTAGTAATCTAATGTTCTATTTAATGCGTATTAGTCCATGGAGGATTCCAGGTGCTCGCTAAACTTGCTTGTAATCGCCAATTTGTTAGCTGAAACCCATCCTTCATCATAGTTACTAAATAACTTAATTTCGGCCTGAGGAGTCATATAATCTGCCAATTTTGCATTTTTTCTAAGAGGACGAACTGTTAATTCAGATCCTACTCTATTTTGTACACCTTCAGACAACATAAAATCTACAAATTTCTTCGCATTTTCCGGATGTTTAGCATTCTTTATGATCTGTACAGATTCACCGGGGAAGATAGTTCCTTCTTTTGGGAATACTACTTCTACATTAGCACCTTCTTTTACATAATTAGCAGCAGGGTCTTCCCAAGTTAGTCCTACAACATACTCGCCTTCTGCTACACCTTTATATACCTGGCTGGAGCTGTTAGCCATTTTACCGTCAAGATTCTTTAAGAATTTATCTACATATTCCCATGCTTTATCAGACATTGGGTCATTGTTTTCGCCCATAGCATATAACATAGCAACCAATGACTGGAATGCTGAACTTGAGTTAACAGGATCTCCAAAAGCAATTTTTCCTTTTAATTCAGGATTCAATAAATCTTCAAAACCTTCAATCTTCATATTACCCTTTAAATCCTTATTAACAATAAATACTGGAGGATCTGAAAATGCCGGTGAGAAATATCCTGTTGTGTTCTGGAATCCTTCCATCATATTTCCGTCTTCTGATGAAACATACTCCATGAACAAATCTTCAGATGCTGCAAGCATAGTACGGTCTGCTGCCCACAAAACATCACCCAATGGGTTATCCTTTTCCGACTCTACTCTCTTTAATAATTCTCCGGTACCTGCTGTTACCAATTCAACTGTAATTCCGGTTTCTTTTTCAAACTCTGAAATAACAGCTTTATTTAAAGCTTCACTTCTTGCTGTATATACTACTAATACGTTTCCTTCTCCACTGCCGCCTTCTTGAGTTGCAACCGGTGCCGGTTCTTTAGTTTTATCGTTAGTGCTCTCGGTGTTTGAACTACCACATCCAACTGCGGATACTGCCAACATACCTCCTAGTATAGCTGCCAACCACCTGTTTTTAAGTTTCATAGAACTTGTTCCTCCTTAAAAATAATTTGTTGAGCGTCGTTTCTATGTATTAATATTATCGCGAATTGAAATATAGATAAATCCTACAATCGGACAAAAAGGTGCAAAATTAAAAAGGGAAATATTGTATCTCCTTTTACAATTTAGCAATAGATAGGTTAATTAAGATTTGCTTCTAGACAGAATATAGCCTCGATCCAGCATTTCGAGGCTATAGGACAAGTGGACAGATTCACTTTTATTTATATAAAAATTATGCTTTTTAAGTTTTAAATTTTCTACGTTTTATTTTCTTGGCAGTTATGTTATTTACCCCATTTATCGTTCAAACTTTTTCAGCAGAAACATTTTTATTTTTTCGTATTTTCCGGAATACGGATGTTCTCGCAATGGCAGATTGAAATATGTTTTACCTTTCAAGACTGTGGTAGGGTGTGTAAACTCCCTAAAACCCCACTCGCCGTGGTATGCACCCATTCCCGAATGCCCTACACCATTGAAGGGTACACCCTTTACCATTAGATGAATGCAAACCTCATTGATACATCCTCCGCCATATTGCTGAGTGGACATAACCTTTTTCGCCCATTTCATATCTTTGGTGAAAACATACATAGCAAGAGGATGTTCTCTATCGGCAATGGTTTCCATCAACTTATCGATTTCTTCATCCTTGAAAGGTACAATGGGAAGAAGCGGACAGAACAGTTCGTGTCTAACTATATCCTCGTCTATTTTTACAGGGTAAATCATGGTCGGAGCAAACCGTCTTGTTTCTCTGTTACCGGTTCCTCCGAAAATTATTCTATCTTTGTATTCTTCCGCTAGCTTCTGACATCTATCATACGCTGCATCGTTAATAAGCTTCGGGTATTCTTCATTTTCTTCGGGCTTTTCACCTATTTGTCTGATAAATTCCTTCTTTAAAGCCTCATTAAAGGAATCGGCTATCTCATCGGCCACAGCAACCTGATTGATATTAATGCAAATCTGCCCTGCATTGCAAAGCTTAAAAAATGCAATTTTTCGAGCGGCATCTTTTATGTTTGCATCTTTTCTAACAATACACCAGTTCCCATTTTCACCCCCAAGTTCAAGGGCTACCGGTGTCAAATTTTTTGCCGCTTCGGCCATCACATGCTTACCGACTTGCGGTGAACCTGTATAGAATATTTTATCAAATCGCTGGGCAAGGCACATATCAGCCACATCATGGCCACCATCTATAACCGTAATATAGTTTTCGGGAAAGGTTTGGGCAATCAGTTTTTGCAAAGCTTTGGTGCTGGCTGCCGATTTTGAACTTGTCTTAATTACTGCAGTATTGCCCCCTGCAATACTTGCCGTCAATACACCCAACGTCAGAAGAATGGGGAAATTAAATGGGCTGATAATCAGCGAAACACCGTAGGGCATTTTGTACACCGTGGTAAATATACTCGGGAAACACATCAAGCCGCTAAAATGCTTTTCGGGCCTCGCCCATTTTTTCAGTCCGCGTATGGTTTCATTAATCTCAACGATTACAGGACCAATATCACACAAATATGCCTCTGTTTTGCTGCGTCCCAAATCTTCGTACAACGCTTTTTCCAGTTCTTCCTCATGGGCAATGACAGCCGCCTTCAGTTTTTTCAACTGCTGTAATCTCCAATTAACATCAAGGGTAACCCCGGAACGAAAAAATCTTCTCTGATTCTCCACAATTTCCTGTATTTTTTCTTGTGTATAAGTCATAAATATTTTATCCCCTTTCTAATGTTGTCAAGCATATGCACAATTCCATCGGCAAATTCTTCATCCATCAAGTTGCCATAGGTAGAATCAACAAACTGCTTTCCTTTGCAGACGACACTGTTCACAACACAATAATCCAAGTCCATGCTTTCTATGTTATTCCATCAAGCAATCTATATGCTTTTATCACTTTGGCTATACCATTCTCATGGTGCCGCACACACATACTTTCACCTCTTAAGCTTTTCAATAGGAAATTCTATAGTAAAGTTTTGCCTGATTCAGCAAAAATCCTTTGTCTTCAAACAGGTAGCCCATTCATTATGATGCTGTCATTATTTACACTACTCCAATCAGCAATCTTTTCGTAAATAGCCTCCAACTCCTTTGCATCCATAAGTTTGGGAACGGGATACAATGGGTTAGCTTCTCGGTCGGCGTATTTAGCCATCTGAGGAATATCCTCTTTGCGGATGCCGCTAATAGTATCGGGAATATTCATATTTTTATTTAGCTCACGAATCTTTGCAATAAATTTTTTTGCAGCAACTTCACGGGAATCGTCAACATTGGCTATACCACAGAACACCGCAAGCTCATAGAGTTTTTTATGTACAGATTTTCCGTATTCTTCAAGAACTACAGGCAGAAGTACGGAATTTGCTAAGCCATGCGGTACATTATAAGCTCCGCCCAAACTATGGGCTATTGCATGGACATAACCCACATAAGACATCGAGAATGCCACTCCTGCAAGATAGGAAGCTTTCAGCATGTTCGCTCTAGCTGTATAGTCGCTGCCATTGCTATAAGCTGTTTCTATATTCTCAAAGATCAGTTTAGCTGCTTGAGAGCTTTGTGTCCTTGTTTTCCTTGTAGTGGAATGACCTATGTACGCCTCGACTGCATGTGTAAGCGCATCCATTCCCGTTGTCACTGTAAGACTCGGAGGAAGTGAAAATGTCACCCTGGGATCAAGCACAGCATACTGTGGTGTCAGACAAAAATCATTTACTGTGTATTTATGTCTGTTTTGGGAATCGGTAATAACAGCTGCCGGTGTTGCCTCGCTGCCTGTTCCGGCAGTCGTTGGAATTGCTATCAACATAGGAATCTTTCGCATAACACGCAAAGTACCGGCCATCTCATTAAGTCCCTTGTCCGGCCTTGCTATTCGTGCTCCTACCGCTTTGGCACAGTCTATTGCAGAGCCACCGCCAAAAGCAATTAAAGCCTGACATTTGCTCGCTTTGTAACTTTCAAGTGCTTCTTCCACATTGTCTACGGTGGGATTTGCCTTTGTTTTATCATAGACAGTACAATTAATCCCTCCATCTTTAAGCTGTTTTTCCAGATCCGATGTGATGCCCAAAGAACGGAGGCCGGCATCGGTTACGAGTAATACGGATGTTGTATTATTCTTTTTCAATAGTGGTGGTATGTCACCGATCTGCTTTAATGTTTCAGGTTCGTGATAGGGTAAAAACGGCTTTATTATATAAAACACGCCCATCATTGTTCTGCAATATATTTTTTTGCAAAGATTCATTATATCATGCCTACCTTTCCAGTATCGCAAGATGTAATTATTTTAATCGATGATTTATCCGCTGTCAGCAAACATCTACAACTATTATTCTTACCTGTAGTCCTATCATCCTCAATACTACGACAGCGTTGAAAAGAACAATGATCAGTAATGCAACTTCTTTCTCATTCAGGATAAATATTATCAAAGAAATATAAACTCAAAATAAACTTTGAACCCAATTGGTTTGCAACCCTTATATCCACTCACTATAGCTTTTATTTAAAATTATATTCATTATTTTCTTATAATAATTCCTGCATACTATATAACCTTTACTCTTTTGAATTCCTATCATTTCTATATTCCAAAATATCACCGGGTTGACAGTCCAGAGCTTCACATATTGCCTCTAAGGTTGAAAATCTAATAGCTTTAGCCTTTCCGTTCTTCAATATTGAAATGTTGGCCATTGTAATACCAACCCTCTCCGACAATTCTGTAACACTCATTTTTCTTTTCGACAACATTACATCTAAATTAACCACAATAGCCACACTTTCACCTCAAATTGTCAAATCATTTTCTAATTTAATTTTTAATACATTTTCCAGAAGTTCTTGAAGGACATCCATAAATATCATAATTACAACGGATGTGAAGAATATCACAAAACCAATTACTGCTATACCCGGATGTAATGCATTTTGAACAGCAAGCAATATCATTCCTACAACATACAAAATACTGATAGTACTTGCGCAATACTTTATTAAACCTAATGCCTTTACAGATAACTCTGAAAAAGCATTGTTGTTTTCTATATAACCTAAAAGTTTTAATGCTTGATACAATGCAAAGAAAAACGGTATTGCTGTGATATAAAGACCGATTAGTACCGGATATTGTAAATGAGCATATTCCGGGTTTTCCTCAGCCGCATGCTTTGCCAAAAACGGTAAAGCCAAAATACATAAGAGCAATATAATTATTCCAATACCATAAACAGCAAGCTTTAAAAATCTAATCTTTCCTTGTTTCACATGGTACACCTCGCTTTTTATTGGTATTTAATATAATAATACACTATTTATCGTCTTTCAATAAATTTTTATTTTTATACAATATATAACCAATTTTTTAATACTATTTTCAAAATCAAAATGCAGTTATTTTACTATATAATTAACTACATGAGATTTAATCTTTCCATTTCAAGATATTAATCTTCTATAAGATGTTCTGCAATTTGTAAAATCTGATTTTGCCTGTCAGTTGGTAGTTGCTTTATATAATTTTCCAGCAGCAATCTAACTTTTTGCTCCGCTTCTGATAACTCTACAGCTTGAATGTCCGATGCGAAGGGATATCTTTTAATCATCGCTGCTATCTCAACATCTCCGAAGGTATTAAACAGAGAAACAAGCTCATCCTCTTCCAGTTGTGCATCTAATATTACATCTTCAAGATCATCAAAGGATTTTACTTTTTCTTTTATAAGTTTTAACTTATCCGATGAATATCTACATATAAGCAATTCTTCTATCAATTTTCTATATTCTTCATCCTCCATTTTTACACCGGAATCAAAGTGAATTTTAGGTTGTAAATTCGGATTAACTGAAGTTATGAATACTTTACCAAGAGTATTTAGTTTAAGTGCATTCTCTATATTGCTTACAACCTTCGGTAAACTTTTTTCAATATATCTTTGGAGTGTAGGATTTTTGATATTCAGTTCTTCAAATATATCTTCAATTGCACTATTTATCTTTAACATAAGGGTATGATTATCATATTTTATTAATTCGTTATATAAGCTCTGAATATCGTCTAGCGAAATATTTAATTCCCTAATGTTACGATTAGCTAGAGAACACCCAATAGATGCTGTCAACACTTGTTCAAAAATATTAATCAATAAATCCTTATACCCTTTGTCATACCCGTAAAGCAGATGATGTATATTCTCTGGTGCGAAATTCATACAAAACTTGTTCTCAAGGTATAAATTTTCAAGATATTTTTCAATATACTCTATTCCTATTAAATCACTCACAGGATTACAAAGCTGATAATCGATAGAAGCAGGAATCTCATGTGCCTCATACTCCAAGTTGTATGATTTAAAAAATATTCCAATTCCCTTTTCACTAAGTGTCGAATTATAAGAATGATTCGGTGTGTTTATTTTATTATTTTTGACCATATGATAGATATGCTTCACTGCTTTGAATTTAGTATTAATTAATTTTCTGCCTCTCTCATATAACTCAAAAATATCTACTGTTTTTAACTCAACTACAGCTTGGTCCGGATCCAATAAAGACTTCAAGTATAACCCTATTGTATAAAGATTGGATTTCATAATACTTTGGGCAGTTTCAACTCTTATAGAACTGCTTTCACCCATATTATATCTCTCAACTTTATATGCCAAAAGATTAATACACTGCATCTGAATATTTTCCAAATCGTTCTCATTTAAAAGTCTGCAGGTATATGCCTCCTGTAAAATTGAATTAAAATAGAATTCGCCACTTAATTTATTACTATTAATGATATGTTGCCTCTCAATATTCGTCATCTTCGTCCTCCTCTTTATAGACCTCATCCTCCGAATAATCAGGTACATATCCATATCTCAAATTACGAGCCATTTTATCAAGTTCCCGCTCTGCCAATAATTCCAGTGAGCCTTGACATTTGCCGTCAAAGGAATTTTTCATATATTTTATGAGTTCATCATCACTTATTAAATCGAGAGTTTCATTTTTATAAAAATAAAATATTTCAATTAACTCATTAAGTGTTTCTACATAGTTATGCTTAGAAATATAAGGAGAATCGCAAAACTCCTTGATTAATTTATCAATTACTCCTCCTCCGAATTCAATACGCCCACAACTTTTTAGCGATGAATTTCTTGTTTCAACCAGTCTTATGGCATCTTGACGAGATAAAGTTAATCCGAATTTAGAAGTATACTCATTACACTTTTCAATTTCATCAACAGCCTGTTTTTGTATCAAGGAAGAAAATACATTCATTATCTCAAAGGACAATAGGATTCACCTCCAAAAAATAGATATATATATACAAAATTACCCCTTGACATTTCACTCAAAATATGTTATCATTAGAATGGTATATTATTTTTATAAACTCAAGGCATAGATTTAATTATACTTCTTTACTTTGAGAAAATCAACAGATAAAAATAGAAATAGACTTGTTACAATTATCAATTACCTTTCAAAATATCTTTAATAAATTCTTCTATATAATTTAAAACCTCATCACTGTTTGACCAATGCAGATAATGACTAGATCCTTTAATTTTTATTTGTTTGCTGTTTTCGAATCATCCCCCAATAATGTTTTCCAAACAGGGATAAAGAACAGGATTGAAATAACCATTGCACCGAAGTCTGCTATAGGGGTAGCCCATACTATTCCCTTCACACCTAAATAAACATTCATGATGAACATAAACGGTATATCCAGTCCACCCTTTCTTAAAAGCGATAAAAACAAAGGCTGAAACTTCTTGCCTATAGCCTGGAAAATAGTAATAATAATCAGTGTCACAGAAATGCAGGGACCGGTGATGCATATAATACGTTGGAAGACCTGACCGTATTCAACGGTGAGTTCATCATTAATAAAGGCTTTTACAATGGGCTGTGCGCAGGTAAACAGCAGAACAGCACAAACAAACGCAATGGAAAGGCTTAAAACAAAGGTGGTAATAATAGCCTTTTTCATTCTCTTGTAATTCTTTGAAGCATAATTATATCCAATCAGCGGAACTACACCCTGACTCATTCCGGTAGCAATTCCAAATGCCAGCATGTCTATTTTTTTAGCTATCCCCACACCGGCTATTGCTTCATTGCTATAAGAGGACATCAAGCGGTTTAGTGTTACATTTGAAACAGTACTCATAATGCTCATCAAAGTACTGGGCAATCCCACAAGAAAGACCTCTGACGGTATACGATTCTTGATTGAGAAGAAACGCGGATTCAAGGTCAATACTGTATTACCCCGTTTACTTAAAATAAGAACAATAAAATACACCATAGCTACAAAATTGGAAATCATGGTAGCTAATGCAGCACCGGCAATTTGCATTTTCATAGGTATGATAAAAATAGGATCAAGAATTATGTTCAGCACCGCTCCTAGAATCATACCGAAACTCGCCTGCTTTGAATAACCTTCAGAACGAACAAGATGTGCTAATTCAGCATTTAGTACCGTAGGAATTGAGCCAATGGCAATTGTCCAGAATATATACTGTCTGCAGAAGTCATAAGTACCTTCGTTAGCTCCGAAAGCCGGCAAAATAACCGGACATAGCAGGTAAATAATAATTCCGTAAAGCAGTGATACTACAGCAGATGTCCAAATACAAAAAGCTGATGTATGGGTTGCTTTTTCTTTATCACCTGCACCAAGGCAGCGTGAAATCAAGCTTGATCCACCTATTCCAAACATATTTGCTATTCCGGTCAGCAGAAAGAACATAGGCATGCAAAGGTTAGCTGCAGCAACCTGATTTGGATCACCTGTCTGTCCGATAAAAAAGGTATCAGCCATATTGTATAAAACATTAATCAACTGGCTGATAACTGTAGGAACGACAAGGGACACTACTGCTTTCGTCACCGGTGTTTTTTCAAAAAGTACTGTTTCTCTGCTATCCAATATACATACCTCTTTTCTTTCAAACTATAGAATAAATTTGTTGAAGCTTTTTATCTAATACCACATAACTATCTCCATATCGCATTTAAAAGAATATGTTTTTCTCAATTTCCTATCTTCGTTTATTCTCCGTCGGCTTTAAAAAAATCCTTTTCAATATCAACCTAACAGAGGTAATTGATAAGCCTTCTTATTTTACCTTATGCACTTACTCACAACTCACCTCAAGTAATTGCATAATAACCTTCAATAAAATCACTTACTTTAACGAAGCTACTTCCGTATTCATACCGATGTTTATCTATTACTTAAACTATATGCTTGCATAGAAATCTCTTCGACTTTCTTCTTTTTATTCAGTAAGAATTTTGTTATTCCGTATACTATAAAACACATGGGTATTGCAATCATAAAACACGGATAAAAATATTTTAAAGGAATGTTGCCATATATAAAGCCCCCAAGTATCGGTCCTAAAGTCATTCCCAAATCCAATCCGATGTAGTATGTGCTATTGGCAAGCCCTCTCTTACCTTCTCCTGCAAGTATAATAGCTGTTGATTGACATACTGTACACATAGTTCCAAATCCTAAAGCCATAAAAAAAGCAGCAATAAGCATCATAAATGTATTATTCATATTAAATAGAAAATACATAGCACCTAATGCACCTACATTTCCAACAACCATAAACACCATAAACGGCAGCTTATCGAAAAGGTTTTTTAAGGAAAATCGCATAATAAGTAAAAATGCTGCATATGCCGGAAAAAATAAGCTTACCGGTATATTCATTCCTCTCTCTTCTACATAATTAACCAAAAAGGACTGAGTTGCATAATATGGAATTGCAAAAAACATAATTGTAAATGTTATTGGCAAAACGTTTATATCTATAAGTTCAAACTTACTTTTTGATGTGGCCTTTACCGTCGGATTACCCTTGTCACTCACAAATTGAATGGCAATCATACATCCTATGGCAAATAAGGCGGATAGTACAAAAGCCTCTCTATATCCCAGTCTATTCATTATAGATACACCTACAGCCGGTGCAATTGCCATACTTAATGCGTTTACAGTTCCGTAAATACCCATACCCGAGCCAATCTTGTCACTGGGCAACAACCCGGACATCCAAGTAGACATACATACAGAACAGCACGAAAACCCTATTCCGTTTAAAATTCTAAGCAGTAGCAAAACAGGTATATTCCATGTAAAAACATATCCTAAAGATGAAATAAGCACAAATACTGTTCCTATAAACGAAAGCTTATACTTACTTATTTTATCCGATAAATCTCCTACGATAGGTCGGCACAAAAGAGAACATAAATTAGCTGCACCTCCAATGATACCCATCATTGATCCACTTGCTCCTATTGATTCTGAAAAACCCGTAATAAGCGGGTTTAAAAGCATTGGTGAAGCCATATAAAAAAAAGTTGCCACCAAAATCAATACAATATCTTTTGAGAACAGTTTAGTGTTGTTCTTCAATCTTTTCATCTCCCAACCAATCATTCTTTATGTTTGAGTACGCTTTCTTTAAAAGCCTGATAAATTCCTCTACTTCATTTTCTGTCATATCTTTTAGTAGAAGATCTGCTGTCTTTCTGGCATTTTCTTTAATTTTTTCAGTAATAGCCAATCCCTCTTCTGTTATAAATACCCTCTGGCTTCTCTTATCTTTTTCTGATTTTTCAACTCTCAAATACTTCTTATCCAACAGGCGGGATACAATTCCTTGGGCTGTCTGATGTGTAATTCCCGTTGCAACGCTAAAGTCCTTAATGGATGCGCCATTATTATGTAAAAAGAACTTTATACAATCCGCCTGGGATGCCGTCAGATTTATTACCTCCAAATGACGATTCCTATTCTTAATTACTGTATTTGATAAGTTAAGTAATAATCTGCTTATATTTTCTTTTGTCTCCATTTTTCTTTATCCCCCATCAATTGCAGTGTTTCAAAATATACAGCATGCTGTATATTTTGTCAATCGAAATAAAACAGGGGACGGTTCTCTGTTTTACTAAAATTTACCAACTGTATTCTTAACATTGTTTAAACCGAAGCAATTAACTTGGCAAAGAGTACTTTAAAAGATTTAGGGTTATTAGCAGAAGAAAATTATATTATAAATGTTTCTACAGTTGATAGCATACTATGACTTTTGAAGCTGGAATTGAATCATCAATAGATAAAACTGAAATAGTTGAATATGACATAAACTTTATTCGAATCTTAGATGGTATACCACTTATTCCAAAATATATCAAATATATAGCGTCAGAAATCTGTAGAAAAAGAATTAAAAGAATAAAACACACCTGGAGAACATTCGATATAAGAAATGAAAAACAGGCTGTGTTGAAAAAACTCTGTAAATAGCTTTGTATAATAATAAAATTAAGAATTTTTGTACTGCATTTATACAGTTTATACTTGCAAAGAATAATAACTAAAAAAATGGTATGTCAAGAAATCTCCAGAAAAAATCGGAGTTTCCTGATATACCTTTTAGTTTTTATATTTATAAAATCAACTTTCGCACATGATTAATATGCACTGAACATTGAAAAATCAATAGTTTTGGGCAATAAAAAAGTCCAAGAACCCCCTTCATGTGATATAATAGAAGTGATCAAACCCAATT
>Ga0134092_1000883_pt1 | contig 28511 bp, 24 predicted proteins | sample 3_6taG_FD_94454 | JGI IMG/M metagenome (GOLD analysis project Ga0134092, IMG submission 94454) | Switchgrass degrading microbial communities from high solid loading bioreactors in New Hampshire, USA - 3_6_20_6_A3 metaG | ecosystem: Engineered > Bioreactor > Semi-continuous > Anaerobic >... | reverse complement strand
TATCCAATAGTCCAATCCTAAGTACAACTCTAACGAATTCATATCTTGAAAAGTTAGGATATACAAGTATCTATAAAAGGTATAAGCTAGTACATTAAATCTTATTGAACCGCCGTATACCGAACGGTACGTACGGTGGTGTGAGAGGTCGGTAGGTGAAATAATCACCTACCTCCTACTCGATTTATTCAATAGTCCTGTTGACAAGCAGATTTTATGAGGGAGATTAATCTTAGTAGTTAAGAAAGAATTAGGTTGAATTAGGTTAATAGAAACCATCCTAATGCAACCTAATATAACTTAAAAACACCATATTTTTCATTGGAGTGTTTTTAAAATATTCCAATGCCGGACAATGTGGATTATTTTCCTTGCCACACAAACATAAATAAATAAATGATTCATTTTTTAATTTTGGCACGGTATTTGCTTATTAATTAGGCTATTAATATTTATAAATAAGTTGGAGGGTGCCGCAGATGACAAAACTACTAGAATTCAAGGATTACAGCATGGGGTTTAAAGATGATAATGGGAATATATACAATTTGCTGGATAAAATCACATTTCATATAGAGGAAGGTAAAGCCTTGGGTGTGGTAGGAGAATCTGGATGCGGTAAAAGTATGACAAGTTTGTCCGTTATGAGATTACTGCCATCGAATATGGTTTTACAAGGTGGCCAGATTTTATATAAAGGTGAAGATTTGCTGAAGAAGTCTGAGTCTGATATGCAAAAAGTAAGGGGCAAAGACATATCAATGGTCTTTCAAGAACCTATGACATCTTTGAATCCTGTTTTAACAGTTGGATTCCAGATAGGTGAAGTGCTAAAGAAACATTTTCCTGATATGAGCAAAGAGCAAATAAGGAAAAAGGTAATCGAACAGTTGGATATGGTAGGCATACCAAGCCCTGAGAAAAGAGTTAACCAATATCCTCATGAGTTTTCGGGAGGCATGAGACAGAGAGTAATGATAGCCATGGCAGTAATATGCCAGCCCAATTTGTTGATTGCAGATGAACCTACAACTGCCCTCGATGTTACTATCCAGGCCCAGGTATTGGATTTGATGGTAAAGCTAAAGGATAAAGGCTCTTTAATGCTTATAACTCATAACCTGGGAGTTGTATCTGAGATATGTGATGAAGTTGTTGTAATGTACGCTGGAAGACTGGTTGAAAAAGGAAGTACTGAAGATATATTTGATAATCCATGTCATCCGTATACAAAGGGGCTTATGGAGGCAATACCGTCATTGACCAATAAAAAGGATGAGCTTTACTCCATACCTGGAACTGTTCCTACGGCAAAAAACTTTGCCTTAGGCTGCAGATTTGCAGATAGATGCAGTCAATGTATGAGTTGCTGCAAGGATAGTGTTCCTCCTATGAAAGAGATTAGTCCTAATCATTATGTACAATGTTGGTTGGACTTTTAAGGGAGGTAGTGAAAATGAAAGAAAAAATACTGGAAGTTAGAGATTTGACCAAATATTTTGAAGCGTCTAATGGGTTATTCAGCAAGAAGAAATATCTTCATGCAGTGGAGAAGGTAAGCTTTGATTTATATAAATCCGAGACCCTTGGTATAGTAGGTGAGTCAGGTTCTGGAAAATCTACATTAGGAAGAGTAATTTTGAAGCTTATGAAGCAAACTTCCGGAAAAGTGTTTTACAAGGGACAGGATATAATGCAATTGAATCCCAAAGACTTTGGGAAGATAAGGAGAGAGCTTCAGATGGTTTTTCAGGATCCCTATGCTTCTCTCAACCCTAGAATCAAAATTGGTGATTCCATAGCAGAACCCCTTATAGCTAATCGCATTTTATCAAACTATGCTGAGGCAAAGAAAAAGGTTCATGAATTATTGGATTTGGTAGGACTTCAACCTGAATTGTATGAACGTTATCCTTATGAGTTTTCCGGCGGACAACGTCAGCGTATCAGTATAGCCCGGGCTTTGGCATTAGAGCCTAAGATACTGGTTTGTGATGAAGCGGTATCTGCATTGGATGTTTCTGTACAAGCCCAGATACTCAATCTCTTTAATAGCTTAAAAAAGAGGTTGGACCTGACATATTTATTTATCAGCCATGATTTATCGGTAATAAAGCATATAAGCGACAGAATTCTCGTAATGTACTTGGGAGAAATAATGGAATTGGCAACGACTGATCAAATATTCAGCAAAACATATCATCCATATACAGAAGCTCTGATATCTGCCATACCCGATCCAGCTGAACGAGGGAAAAAGAAGAGAATAATACTTGAGGGTGATATAACCAGTCCCATTGATCCTCCACCAGGCTGCCGATTTTATGGTAGATGCTTTAAAACAATGGAGATATGCAAATGTCAGCATCCTGAGATGATTGAAGTGGAGCCAGGTCATTTTGTTCGATGTCACTTATATTCAGAAAGAAAAGGGGGTCTGACAAATTGCTTAAATACATGATAAGAAGAGGATTAAAAGGTCTCTTGACCATATTTGTTTCCATTACAATCACATTTTTTATAATAAGGCTTATGCCTGCCGACCCTGTGAGTCTTTTGGTTGACCCAAAGATGGGTCCGGAAGTTCAAGAAGCAATGATGAAGCAGTTCGGGTTGGACAAGCCATTGATAGAACAATATTTCATTTTTATCAAGGAGGCTATGGCCGGAAATTTAGGTGTATCCTTTAAAACCAGACAGCCGGTGGTGGAGGTAATAATGCAGAGACTACCTTGGACCATGTTGCTTCTGACTATTACAGTTGCATTTTCCTTATTGATAGGAATACCTTTAGGAATGTTGGCTGCAAAGAAGAGGAATCTGTTTTTTGATAAGTTGATTAGTACTCTGGTGGTTGTAGGAATTTCGATGTTTATACCGTTTTTATCCTTTGGATTGTTATATATATTTGCGTATATGCTTAAGTTGTTTCCTACCGGTGGAGCTTATACACCACCACCGGGAGAAGGATTTGCATATTATCTGGATGTAGCCCGACATGTAGCACTACCGGCTCTCACCTTGGTAATAAGTAATGTAGGCACAATTATCCTCTACACACGAAACGGTATGGTGGATGTACTCAAGGAAGATTATATAAGAACTGCATATTCAAAGGGCTGGAATGATAAATATGTCATTCGCACTCATGCTCTTAAAAATGCTTTAATTCCTACCATAACAGTAACTGGCTTAATGATAGGAACTATGGTAGGCGGCGCTGTAATGACTGAGACTGTTTATGCATGGCCTGGCATAGGAAGGTTGATTTATGATTCTGTAAGCGCTTTGGATTATCCCGTACTTCAAGGAGCTTTTCTTGTATTGGCTATAGCGGTAGTTATTATGAATATACTTACAGATTTAGCAGTAGCCTGGTTAGATCCTCGCATCAAGTTAGGAGGTTAGATAGATGGAGAGAAGAACATTTCTGAAAACATTCTTGAAGAACAAGCTGGCAGTGATAGGATTTCTTGGAGTACTTCTTATTGCATTGTCAGGGCTTTTTGCTCCATTTATTGCTCTCTATCCCACAGGCTATGGAACAGAGATTTTGGAGCCTCCTTCAGCAAAACACTGGTTTGGAACAGATGGTTTAGGTCTTGATGTATTTGCAGAAGTAATATGGGGAGCAAGAACTTCATTATATGTTTCTTTAATGGCTGTATTGGTGGCAGCGGTAATAGGTATTCCTGCAGGCTTGATATCCGGATATAAGAAGGGCATTATAGGTTCAATTATCGATGCAGTAATCGATATATTCCTTACCCTGCCGGTTTTGCCTCTCATGATAGTTATCGCAGCTATAGTAGGTTCTTCCATAAACAATGTGGCTATAGTTATTGGCTTATTCTCATGGCCGTCATTGGCGAGGGTGACAAGAAATTCCACTATGAAAATATCTGAGATGCAATTTATTGAAGCTGCAAGATGTGTAGGGATACCGTCCAGAACAATTTTGTTCAAGCATATTTTATTAAATATTGCAGGACCTGTTTTGGTTAACCTGACCTTGGTTATGGCTACAGCTGTTTTATCTGAATCAAGCCTGAGCTTCCTTGGACTTGGTGATCCAACAACCTGGTCCTGGGGGACTATTTTGAAAAAAGCTTGGGATGCCGGTGCTGTAATTGATACTCCAAATCCTTGGTGGTGGTGGTTTTTCACCAGCTTTTCCATAATGCTTTATGTAATTTGCTTCAATTTATTAGGCAATGGCATTAACGATGCACTTAACCCGAAGACAAGGGAATAAAGGAGGTTTTGTATATGCATGATTTAATAATCCGCGGCGGTTATATTGTAAATGGTACAGGAGAGAAAGGCTTTATCGGAGATATAGCCGTAGACGGAGACAAGATAAGCAGAATAGATTTCATGATTCATGAAAAAGGTTTAAAGGAAATAGATGCCACAGGCAAAGTGGTGGTTCCGGGTTTCATTGATCCACATGTTCATGAAGAATGGGTATGTATGGTTGATGGTACCTATGAATTATTTCTAAGACAGGGTGTCACCACTGTGGTAAATGGCAATTGCGGCCATTCCATAGTGCCGGGACCTGTCGATAATGTCATCGAGTATTACTATGGCAATGGGCTCATGAGCCAAAAGCAGAGAGAAAAGTACAAGAAGATATTTCCAAACTGGGATGATTATGCCGGATATAAAAAAGCTGTTGAGGAGAAGGGTATAAATATAAATTTTGTAACACTTCTGGGACATGGGACTATCAGATGGTCTGTAATGGGTGGTGCCTTTGACAGGCCGCCTACACCGGAAGAAGCAGAAAAAATAGAGAGCATAATCAGGCATAATATGAAACAGGGTGCATGGGGTATATCTTTTGGATTGGATTATGTCCCGAGCAGATATGCAGATATGGAAGAGCTGGTTGATGTGGCTTATATTATTCAGGAGTATGACGGAGTAGCAGCAGCCCATCTGAGGCACTCCATAGGTATTAAGGAAGCTACCGAAGAGTTTATAGAGGTGGGAAGAAGAAGCGGTGTAAAGATACAGGTTTCCCATCTCAAGGCTACATGTCCCGAAGCCTTTGAAGCTGTATTCAATGCAGCAGGCGAAGGCATGAGGATACTGGCAGATACAATACCTCGAAGCACAGGACATTGTACAAGCAAGGCAAGGCTTATCCAGTTTATTATGGCTGTATCAGATGAGCTATTTGCAGAAGGGACTGAAGGAGTAAAGAAAGCACTTAATACAAAAGAAGGAAGAGAAATAATCAAAAAGGATGCATACATATTTGCCGGAGATAAATCCGATAAGTATGTGATTCTATCCCAGGATCCTCATCTGGAGGGAAGATCAGTAAAGGATATTGCTGAGGAAAGAGGCATAGATGCGGATGAATGCATGTTAGATTTGATAGCCGATGACAATGATTATGTCTTCTGGCTTGGAGGTCCATCCAGAGCGGATTTTCCTGATTCAGGACATGCAGATTCCATTGTAGCAAATCCTTATGTGTGTGTTGGTACTGATGAAATAATGGGTGATGTAGAAGACCCATATGATTGGTATGAGCTCCAAAGAAGAGGGGGTTTTCCAATATTCATGCAGATGTATCTCTCAAAAGGCATTCCAGTGGAAGAAATTGTGAGAAGGAATACTTCTATGGTTGCTAGACACTTTGGTATAGCCAATAGAGGGGAGCTTAAGAATGGCTACTACGCAGATATTTCAGTTATAGATATTGAAAAATATAGATTCCCGTCTCCAAAGGAGATTGATTATAAAAAACCTCTGACAATGGCAGAAGGTGTTGATACAGTAATAGTCAACGGTAAGATTGCCATAGAAAATGGGCAACTTAAGTCGCCATATTCAGGGAGAGTATTAAATAGGGATATAAAATAGAGGGAGGAATGAACAATATGAAAAAAAGAACAGCAGTATTATTAACATCACTTTTATTAATGATTTCACTATTAGTTACAGCTTGCGGTGGAAATGATAATCAAAATGCTGCACAACCAGCACAATCTGCACAAAATGAAGCCGATGCTGCAGCTGAACCATCCGTAGGAGGAAATTTGGTAATAGGTATTACAGGAGACCCATACAATTTGGCAACATGGTTGTCCAATGACTTGAATTCATCAATGGTGATGAATCTTGCATTACCACCTTTGATGGTTACAGACGATAACGGAAACAAAATTCCATATATAATGAAGAGCTATGAAATAAGCGACGATGCAAAGGTGTACACAGTAACGATACATGATGGGCTTACATGGCACGATGGAAAAGAGTTTACAACTGAAGATCTGGCTTTTACGGCAGAATATGTTGCCAAACATAAACTGGGATATGGCGCTGACATGTATTCCAACATTGAAAAAATAGAGATAGTTGACAAAACCACAATTAAATACTATTTAAAAAGTCCTCAGGTCAATTTCATGACTCAGGTAGGTTTCTGGGTAGACGTAATGCCGAAACACATTTATCAAAACGTTGATGACCCAATGAACTTTGAATACAATGGCGTGGGTTATGGACCATATAAACTGATTGATTATAAAAAAGGTGAGTATTACTCCTTTAAAAGAGTAGAAAATTGGCCTTTAGCCAATGATGGAAAAGGTGCTTATATTGAAAACATAACATTCAGAGTGTACCCTGATGCCAACGCATTAGTATTGGCAATGAAGAATGGTGAAGTTCATGTTTCCGGTTCTGCACTTCCTGTAGCAGCACAAAAACAATTGGAAGCTTCGCCTCATGAGTTTGGAATAAAGAAAGTAAACTCTTTAGGTTATGGATACTTCTCATTTAGCTATAAGAATGAACTGCTAAAAGATTTCAATGTACGTAAAGCAATTGCAATGACAATAGACAGAGATGCTCTTGTCAATACTGCAATGCAAGGTGGGGCCATAAAGATGGACACACCCATATCGCCCGTATATAAAGACCTGGTAAAATCAAATATTACTTTCCCTTCCTTTGATGTAGAAGGAGCAAAAAGCCTTCTTGAATCTGCAGGTTATGTTGACAAGGATAATGATGGCATTAGGGAATCAGCTTCAGGTAAAAAGCTTGAGTTTGAATTGATATATAGGACAACCACAGCCAATGTAGATTCTATTGCCAATATATTCAAAGCAAATGCAGAGAAAGCAGGAATTAAGATAAATCTTAAGCCTGTAGATTCTGCCACATATACTGACAAGGTTACAAATCAGAGGGATTATGACATTAATGTAATAGATTGGGGTGTAATTGACGATCCTGATTCATCCCTGAGCACCATATATGCTTCAAATGCACAACTTAACTTTATGAATTATAAAAATGAGAAGATAGATGAACTGTTGGAGAAATCTATGCAAGAAGCAAATTATGAGGAACGTATAAAGATCATGGATGAATTCCAGAGAGAATTTGTAAATGAGCTTCCCGCAATCAACACATGGGTCAGAATTAATGCTTATGGGTATTCTAAGAAGTTTGAAGGATGGGATTTAACTCCTGGACTCTATGGTGTAGTGGATGTAAAGGATATAGTTAAGGTTTATCAAGTAAAGTAAAAGAGATGGAAGAAGGATATGACTCCTTTATAAGTCATATCCTTCACTCCTAAAATATGATTTTATTTTATGAAGGCGTTAAGTGAGGCAGTATTATGAAAAAAGGATATAAAGGATATAAGTCATATCAATACTTAGAAAAAGATAAAGACTATAAAGGATTTGAATTGGCAAAGGAAATTGATAGAGTTGAGCCATACTTGATACCATTAACCCCTGAGGATGAGAAGAGAGTAGAGAATATCATAAAAAATAATATTATCATATCATTACATGACCATCCTGTTACAACACCTGCTAATATAAACGAGCTTTTGGATTATGAAAGAGAGGGCAGAGAATGTACTGCTTATGAAGGTTTAGCTCATTCATGTCTTGATGTGGTTTTTGATAATATGATGGACGGCACTTGTATCATAGGATCTAAAGCTGGTTGGAAATGGAATGATGTAATACATGATATGGGCATAAGATCATGCGATATTGCACATCAGGATTTTCTCATAAGGGGCAGCAATCTGGATGATATTTATAAAGCTAAAAGAGAAGATAAAATTGCTTGGTTCATTTCTCTTGAAAGCGCCACAATGATTGAAAATGAACTGGATAGAATTGACATACTTTATGGCCTTGGTGCCAGAATGATGGGAATAACTTACAGTGAATCAAATTGTTTAGGTTCAGGTCTGAAGGAGAAGAATGACGGCGGACTTACAGCCTTCGGTCGCAAAGCTGTAGAGCGTATGAATAAGGTGGGCATGGCCATCGATGTATCTCATTCAGGGGATAAGACAGCCATCGATACAATAAATGTGAGCAGCAAGCCTATATTCATAACTCATATTGGAGCAAGGGCCTTGTGGAATATGAAACGACTGAAGCCTGACGATGTGCTTAAGGCTTGTGCATATAAAGGTGGTGTCATAGGTATTGAAGCAGCACCTCATACGACCATTACGAAAAATCATCCTAGTCATGATATTGAATCTTTTATGGAACATTTTGAATATATAAAAGATCTGGTAGGCATAGATCATGTAGCCTTTGGTCCTGATGCGTTATATGGCGATCATGTTGGCTTGCATAACCTATTCAGCAGCAACATGTCCATTGCTGAGAATACATCAGGAGAAAGTTTCCATAAGGTTGAGTATGTAAAAGGTATAGAAAATCCAACAGAAGCTTCCCATAACATTGTAAGATGGCTTGTAAAACATGGTTATTCTGAAGAAGATATAGCTAAAGTATTGGGTAAAAACATAATAAGGGTACTAAAAGAGGTTTGGTATTAAAGTTAGGAGGTAATTATTATGGGTTTATATAAGAAATATGACGGCTATGTAGCATATCAATATCTGGAAAAGGATAAGGATTATAAAGGATTTAAGTATCCGAAAGGAGTAGGAAGAGTAAAAGAATATTATATACCTCTAAATGAGGAGCAAGAAAAGCGCGTTCAGGAAATTGCCCAGAAGTATATAGTCATATCGTTGCATGATCATCCTGTATTATTCCCAGAAGATTTAAGCCAGCTACCGGAGTATATCAGGGAAGGAAGGCAGTCGGCTGACTACGAAGCCTTGTCAAAATCTTATCTCGATGTTGTCTTTGATAATATGATGGATGGAGTATGCACTATTTCATCAAAAAGCGGATGGAAATGGAATGATGTACTTCATGATCTAGGAATGAGGCTCTGTGATCTGGCACATCAAAGCATGGTGATTCGCTGTGAGAAGGTAGACGATATGATAAGAGCGCATAAAGAAGGAAAAATTGCTTTGGTTCCAGTTATAGAAGGTGCTGCAATGCTGGAAAATGAAGTCGATCGTGTTGATATATTATACGGTTTTGGTGTAAGGATGATGGGTATAACGTACAGCGAATCCAATTCATTAGGTTCAGGATTGAAGGAAAAGAATGACGGCGGACTTACAGCTTTGGGATACAAGGTTGTGGAAAGAATGAATAAAGTTGGTATGGCTATAGATTGTTCTCATGTAGGAGACAAGACCACTATGGATGTAATAAATGCAAGCACTAAGCCAATATTCCTATCCCATTGCGGTGCAAGATCACTCTGGAACAGCAGAAGATTAAAGCCCGATGATGTGTTAAAAGCATGTGCTGACAAGGGTGGGGTTATAGGTATAGAAGCCGCTCCTCACACAACACTTACAGTTAATAATACTAATCATTCCATCGAATCCTTTATGGAGCACTTTGAATACATAAAGGATCTTGTTGGAATAGATCATGTTGCCTTCGGACCGGACACTTTATATGGAGATCATGTAGGACTTCATCATGCATTTGCTGCTAATCTTTCGATTAAGAGTGCGCATGAAGGTTCAGCAGAATTTGAAGAAGTGGAATATGTAAAGGGATTGGAAAATCCAACAGAAGCTTCAATAAATATAGTAAGATGGCTTGTTAAACATAACTATTCAGATCAGGATATTGAAAAAGTTCTTGGAGGAAATATCATAAGAGCTTTAAATGAAATTTGGGTATAATCTAGAATATAATATTATTGTGCTAGTTTGATAAGTGGTCAGCTAGCACAATATGTTATTTGATAGAATATGAAAAAACATTGAATAGGAGGATTTTATGCTTACTAAAGAAGAATTATCCATTCTTAATGAGATAAACTTTAATGAGCCAAAGATGCTTTTAAACAAGTTCAGCAATCTCATACGCCAGTCAGGGAGTGAAGATGAAAGGAAGGCTGCTTACTATATAGCCGAGAGACTGAACGATTATGGCATAGATCACGAGATTCTATGGCCGGAAATATATCTAAGTACTCCTATAAGTGCAGAATTAAAGGTAATCGGAGCAAATGAGGAAATCAAAGTTAAGACTCCTTCCTATTCGATGTCTACAGGCGACAAGTGGGTAGATGGAGAATTGGTTTATGCTTCAAGCTATGGTCCTCCTTATGCAACTGATGAGTTTGAATATAAACTTAAATTTGAAAATGATCCTAAAGACAAAATAGTTATTTGTGAGGGAATCCCTTCACCAGATAAAGTAAATGATATCATAAATAATAAAGGTGTTGCAGCTATTTTTATACAGCCTGGAGAAAATATACATGAATGTATTTGTACATCTGTATGGGGTAGTCCTGGATATGAAGATTTGCCGAATATTAACAGATTACCAGTTGTATCTGTAAAAAATTCAGATGGCAGAAGGCTTATTGAGAAGTTAAGACATAACAAGGTAAGGGTAGCATTAAGAACTGTTCTGGAAGATGGATGGAAAAAATGTCCCTTGGTTTTAGCCAAGATAATTGGATATAAAAATTCAGAAAAATTCCTTTTGCTTCATGGTCATATGGATTCATGGCACAAGGGAATAGGAGATAATGCATTAGGTAATGCTACCATGCTGGAAATAGCCAGAGTACTTAAGAACAATCAACATAAATTGAAGAAAAGCGTATGGATTGCATGGTGGCCTGGACATTCTACCGGCAGGTTTGCAGGTTCTACCTGGTTTGCAGATCATTTTGCTATGGAACTGCATAATAATTGCATAGCTCAGGTAAACTGCGAATCCACAGGATGCATTAATGCAGATACCTATGACGGAATCATGTGGACAGAGGATATGGATGATTTTTGCAATGATCTTGTCACCAGTGTTACAGGAATAAACCCAAAATGGAAAAGACCTCAACGTGCAGGGGATTATTCCTTTAATAATATAGGCATTTCTTCTTTTTTTATGTTAAGTTCTACTATGAGCGAGGAAAAAAAGAAGGAGCTAGGCTATTATGAAGTTTATGGCTGTGGCGGAAATATAGAATGGCATACTGAAAATGATGATATGAGGATTGTAGATGAAAATATTTTCCTAAGGGACACCAAGCTATATTTAGCAGGGATATACAGAATGGTCAATGAACCTAAGCTTCCTATAAACATTAACAAATTATTGAGATCCATGAAAACTTATCTGAATGAATATCAAAGTGCAGCAGATGACATTTTTGACTTAAGGATAGTTATTGATGAAGTAGAAAATCTTGAGAAATCAGTTGATAAATTATATAAAAAAGCAGATGAGTATAAAGATGATAATGGGAAAAGCGATATGTTTTGCGATACTATTCTTAGAATCATTAGAAAGCTTATACGTATCAATTATACAAGCAGGGCGGAGTTCAGACATGATGCAGCAGCAATGCAACCTCCTATACCGGATTTGGCTCCTGTTCTTATGATTCGCAGCATGGATGAAAATGAGCAAAAGTTTTTGATTACTCAGTTAATAAGGGCAAGGAATAGAATTATTCATATTCTTAAAGAATGTCAGCAAATAATTATTGACATATTACAGTAAAATTTGACAAAAATCATAGGGATAAGTATATAATAGAAGCTAAAAACAGTATACTGGAGTGTTCAATATGGTTAAATACAGGATTGCTGTAGTGGCAGCAGATGAAAGAGTAGGAAAAGGATTCAAAAATCAGCTGGAAAGCATATTTCATGATGAAATGGAAATTGTTGTTCTCAGCTTAGAGGATGGACAGGAATTTTTTTTGGGATTTGACCTCATTATGGCTGCCAGCTCTGCCATATATGATGAGGTTAAGAAAAAGGCGCCATTGAATGCAAAGATAATTACTGTAATACGCAACATTAATATATTAGAACTCCATAAAGTCTTAAATATAGAAGCTGGAGCCAAGGCTCTTGTTGTAAGCAACTATTTTTATGCTGCAAAAGAAACTGTGGATTTGCTTGAAGAGATTGGATTAAATCACATTAAATATATACCTTATAGTCCTGGAACAAAGCTCGATGATGAAGAGCTAGATTCCATAGATCTGGCTATAACTGCCGGGGCTTCTGATTATGTGCCTAAGAAAATTACCAGGATAATAGATTTAGGGTTAAAAGTTATTGATATATCAACTATTGTAGAGGTTATATTATATCTAGGCTTGCCCTTGGAGAAGATAAACCTCTTTTCACAAAGGTATATGAAGGAATTTATTTCTCTGAACAGAAAAATTAGTGATCTTAAATCTACATTGGTTGCAGTATTGAATGCTTCTTCTGACGGAATAATGGCATTGGATCTAAACAGTAATGTGATATTTAAAAATAATAAAATAGAATCATATCTAGGAACAGACAAGGAAATCAGGGAAGGAGATAACGTTGCTGATTTTATTGACAATGTAAATATAGTAAATTTTATAAAAAGCTTCGATGATAAAGACAGCGATGTATTCAATATAAACAGAAGAGATGTAATGATAAATAAAAACTACCTGAACGATAACCAAAAGGTTACGGGTACTGTTGTAAGCTTTAATTATGTTTCTGAGATACAGAATAAGGAGAAAGAAATCAGGAAAAAGTTAGTAAATAAAGGAAATGTAGCAAAATATGATTTTTCAGATGTAATAGGATGCAGCAAAAGCATAAAAACAGTTACGGAGATGACCCGAAAAGTTGCAAAGACGGATCTTTCAGTGCTTATACTTGGAGAAAATGGTACAGGAAAAGAACTATATGCTCAAGCCATACATAGAAATTCCTCCCGTAGGGATGGACCTTTTGTGGCAGTGAATTTTGCTGCCCTGCCTGAAAGCCTTGTAGAGAGTGAGTTGTTTGGTTATGAAGAAGGTGCATTTACCGGAGCAAAAAAAGGTGGTAAGCGTGGACTATTTGAATTAGCGCATCTAGGTACTATATTCCTTGATGAAATAGGAGATGCTTCACTGAGCCTTCAGGCAAGGCTGCTTCGAGTTATTCAGGAGAAGGAAGTGTTAAGGGTAGGAGGTTTAAGCCCCATACCCGTTGATGTAAGAGTTATTGCGGCTACCAATAGGAATCTGAAAGAAATGATTAAGTTAAATCAGTTTAGACAAGACCTTTACTATCGATTAAACACTATAACTATAAAAGTCCCTCCATTAAGAGAGAGAAAAGAAGATATAAAATATATAATAGATTATTATATGAAAAGCTTAAAAGTAGAGAAGAAATTTACAAAAGAAGCTATAGATAAGCTTATCGAGTATGATTGGCCGGGTAATGTCAGAGAGCTTGAAAATTTAATTCATTATGTAGCTGAAATTGTAGATGATAATATAATAGATGTAGTTGATCTTCCTGTAGATATCACTGAAGGCTCTGATATAATAGAGAAACACGATAAAGGTTTGGCAGGCATTATAAAAAGTCTGGAGAATATTTGTGCCATAAGCATATTTGAATCTGTATTGGAAGAATTGAAGATGGCTGATGATTCATACATAAGAGCCAGCAGGGCATATCTTTTAGATAGGCTTTTATCAAAAGGTGTGAAGACAACTGACAGTACTTTAAGAAAAGCATTAAAGGAACTGGATAAATGGGGTTTCATAAATGTGGGAAGTACAAGACAAGGAACAAAAATAAACCAGAGAGGCAAAACTTTTTTAAGTCAGCTTAAGACTATTAACGGAAATATATAACATTATTTCTTATCAGGTGTAACCTTTGTATAACTCCTAAATAGATTATTAGTGGGGAAGGCATGTTCACATTAATAATCTATAAAGGAGGTGAAGCAAATGTTGTTGCGTACGGAATTTGTCCGTCAATCGCTGGGGTTGCACCTTTTTTTTGCCAGAATAATGAAGGAGCATTCCTTCTTCCTTGAAGCCGGGTTTACGCCGAGGGATGCAAATTTTGCACAGCGAGCTGATGCTTTTAGGATTGAATTTGGAAAACTATTAAGAGAATCTGTCATTCTTTCTGACGGTGTTGTGGATCCACGCATTCTCCAATCAGGAGAGGTAATTACGCCATATACGCTAAATGCAGAATTAGCTACTGAATTTTACACAGGAGTAGACTTACCAACGGATCTTACACGAGCAGAAGCAGGATTAACAGGAGCAGTATGCCCGGAAGTCTGTCCTGAACTGGTAAGAAAGGTATGTGAGCTTAATGAAAAAGCCATATGCCTGATTGCAGATTTGATAAGATTTAAAGAGCAGATTCTTTCCAATGTTTTGTCATGCAGAATGTTTACCTTCAATTATCCGCTGCTGATTGAGCATATAATGCGAGAGGCAAGGCTTTATCTGTCGCTGGTTCAAAAACTTCAAAGAGGTCAATTGATTGATATTGACAGAGAAGCTTTTGAACAGGAAGCATTCTGGAACAGAATAATGGCAGAACATGCAAAATTCATACGCGGATTGCTTGATCCGACAGAAGAGCAATTGATAAACATAGCAGATAATTTTGGAGATGAGTTTGACGAGCTCACATGCAAAGCAAAAAGAGCAATTGACCTGACTCTGCCTATCTGCCATGTTACTTGTGAAAGCCTTAAAGCTACATTAGCCATCCGCGACTTTAAGGCCCAAGCAACACAGGGATTGCTGGCATGCAGAATCAGATCAATTATTGTACCTTTATTAGGAGACCATGTATTAAGAGAAGCTAACCATTATCTCAGATTGCTGAGAATGGTTGCAGATTAATTTTGATTTATTGAGTCACTGCTGTATCATATAATATAATATGTATAAATGATATGGCAGTGACATAATATTTATTTAATCCCCATATTTTTCGAAGGAGAATATACAAAAGTGACAATAGATGATAAGGAAACTATCTGGGATGGGTTATTCTTGAGTAATTAGTTTAATAAGTATATAATATTGCCAATATAATTGAGATAGTATAAAAGGAGTTGGTGAGAGTGATTAAATTAGTTTCCAAGCATTATGTTAAAGAGGATAAGGTAAATGAGTTTATAGAAAATGCGAAAAAATTGGTTGAAGCTACGAGAAAAGAAGATGGCTGCATAAGCTATGGCTTGTTTCAGGATGTGAATGATCCTAAGATACTCACATTTATAGAGGAATGGGAAGATACAGCTGCATTGGAAAAGCATAAGAACACAGAGCATTTCCAAATCATTGTACCCATTTTAAAGGATCTTGACGAAAGACCTGGAGATCTCAATATATATAAACAAGCATTATAAAAAAGGACTCTTATGTAAGCATTTTAGCAAAAAAGGTATCGCAGAGAAGGAGTATTAACGAAAAGAGGGTATATCATGGAGTATAAGAAGTTTGGCAATACATATGTGGTTAGAATGGATAAAGGCGAAGAAATCGTTAGCACTCTGAAGAAATTTTGCCAGCAGCAAAACATTAGACTAGGATCGATAAAAGGAATAGGTGCGGTAGACAAAGCAACCATTGGATTGTTTAAAACAGATGAGAAAAAATACTACTCCACAGAACTAAATGGTTCTTATGAAATAACAAGTCTTGCAGGAAATATCTCCACCATGAATGGAGAAGTTTATTTGCATTTACATATAAACCTGTCTGATGAGCATTATAAGACTTACGGAGGCCATTTGAATTCAGCCACTATAAGCGCTACAGGTGAAATTTTGATCGAAGCCATAGACGGTATGGTTGATAGAGAATTCAACGATAATGTAGGACTTAATTTGCTCAAATTTGATTAGGAGTAATAAGGATCTCTGATCCTTATTTTTTTGTCCGTAGGAAGCTTTTCTTACATATTATATTGAAAATTTCAGTAATATATATTAAATTATAAAATAGTTTAATGATTAAATTATTTAGAGGGTGAATAAATGATAATATGTTTTGATATGAAAGAATTGGATAAGATAGCCTATGAATTGCACAAAAAGCTATTTGCTAAAATCACTGATGGAATAGATATTCCTTTAACAAGCAGCCATATATATATGCTTTTTTACATAAGAACACAAGAACAGTGCATGGTCAGTGATATTGCCAACTATTTAGGGGTTACACTTGGAGCAGTAACAAGCCTGGTTGACAGACTTTATGATTTTGGCCTGGTAAACAGGTACAGAAGCGAAATCGACAGAAGACAGGTAATAATAAAGCTAAGTAAAGAGGGGGAAGAATTGCTGAACAGAATAGATATGAAACGAATGGAATTATTCGACTATTATACAAAAGACATAGATAAAGAAGATTTAATACATCTCAACAATATAATGGAAAAAATAGTTACAAAGATTCTCAATTCATAAAGATATAAAAGAATATAAGCATAAATGCAGGTAGATTAGGGGGAGACGTATAATGAAAAGATATTTGTCACTTGTTGTACTAATAGTATTAAGTATGAGTCTAGGTGCAGGATGCAGTTCTCAACAAGCAATAGAAACTGCTGATGTGATAGTGGAGCAGCCTACAACAGTAGAAGTTGCTGAAGTTATTACAGGAAATATTGAAAATTATATAAGCTATAGTTCAAGAGTGAAACCAGCTCAGGAAATTATGGTGCTGCCCAAAGTACCTGGCAAAGTTGAAAAAATCAACTTTGATCTGGGTGATAAAGTCAAGAAAGGGCAAGTGCTATTTGAAATGGATAAGACAGATGCATTGCTTCAATTGAATCAAGCTGCATCAGCAGTTGAGATGGCAGAATTAAATCTGAAAATAATGTCCGGTACTGCCTATGAGCAGCAGATTATACAGCTAAAGTCTGCAGTTGCTTCTGCAGAGATTAATTACAATGATGCAAAAACCAATCTGGAAATCATAAAAACTTTGTATGAAGCAGGGGCAGAATCAAAGTTTAATTATGACAGAGCTATGTCCCAAGTTGAACTTGCAAAGCAGCAATATGAGACTGCCAAAGCAAATCTGGAATTAATAGAACAAAAGAGTCATGCTGAAAGTGTTGAAACAGCTCAGGCCCAGTTGAATCAGGCCAAAGCTGCCTATGACATTGCAAAAAATGCGGTGGATAATATGAGTGTCATATCTCCTATAAGCGGAATTGTCTCAGCAATGAATGTAAAGGTAGGGGAGTATGTAAGTACTGCAGCACCTTCCTTCATAATTATCGACGATTCCAGCTATATTATAGAGGTTGATGTAAATGAAGATGTTATTGGGAAAATTCATATAGGAGATAAAGTAAAGGTTTCCATAGGGTCCATATCGGATGAAATATTATCAGGAACCATAACAGCAGCAGCACCTTCCGCGGATAAAGCGAAGCAAACATTCTTAGTGAAAATCACTTTGGATAATCCTCCAAGCATCATAAAAGGAGGCATGTTTGCCCAGGTTCAGTTTGTTATTGACAGGGCTGAAAACTGCATACTGGTTCCTCTGGCTTCAGTTATAGAGGAAGAAGGCAAAAAATATGTGTTTATAGTTAATAATGATAAAGCTATAAAGAAAGAAGTTGTTACCGGTATATTTGATGATAAGGAAATCCAGATATTAGAAGGCCTTAACGAAGGTGATAAAGTTGTGGTGAAAGGCCAGGATTTCTTGAAAGATGGATCAACAGTAGTGATTTCAGGTAATTAAGAGGTGTAAATATGAGAATACATGAAATATCCGTAAAAAGACCGGTAGCAATACTGATGTGCGTATTGATAGTGCTAGTGCTCGGCGGGGTATCCCTCTCCAAGATACCTGTTGACTTAATGCCCGACATTAGTTTTCCTATTGCAATTGTTTCAACAACATATTCAGGTGTTGCACCCCAGGAGATTGAGAACATTGTGACAAAGCCTATAGAAAACGCTGTTGCTACCGTAAATAATGTAAAGTCTATTCAATCTATATCCAGTGAAGGCAGTTCCATAGTCATTGCAGAATTTAATTCCGGTACGGATATGGATTTTGCCACTTTGAATATGAGAGAGAAAATTGATATGATCAAAGGTTATCTCCCTGATGATGTAGGAGATCCTGTGGTTATGAAAATAGACCCTAACATGCTTCCAATAGTAACTATCAGTGTTACCAATGGTTTAGATGATATCAAATTGAAAAGCTTTACAGAGGATAATATCAAGCCAAGGCTGGAGAGGTTATCGGGTGTAGCTTCGGTAAGTTTAGCAGGTGGAAGAACCCGGGAAATACAAGTGAATGTGGATCCTCAAAGGGCTGCTGGTTATGGTGTATCTCTTAGTCAGATTATGACCATCCTACAAACTGAAAACCTTAATCTTCCCGGGGGAACAGTGGAGTATGCTGATAAAAAGCTTCTGGTGAGGAGTACAGGAGAGTTTGATAATATTGAGCAGATTAAAAACATACCTATCGCTATGGCTAATGGAACAACCATATACATTCGTGATATAGCAGAAGTTGTGGACACCATCAAGCCTATAGAGTCATACAGCCGAACCAACGGCAGAAACAGCATCAGTCTTAGTGTTCAAAAACAAACAAACGCAAATACTGTTAATGTTGCAAAGACAGTAAAGGAAGAAATAGATAAGCTTGTAAAGGAATACCCTGACTTAAATATCGATGTAGTTTTCGATCAGGGGCAATATATAGAGATGTCAGTCAGCAACGTGGCAAACAACGCAATATTGGGCGGCATACTTGCTGTGTTCATATTGTTTGTTTTTCTGAAAAATATCAGAACTACATTGATCATTGCTACAGCTATACCAATATCCATAATAGCTACTTTTGTAATGGTATATTTTGCAGGTATATCCCTTAATATTGTTTCTCTTGGAGGCCTTGCCCTTGGAGTGGGAATGTTGGTTGATAACGCTATAGTTGTTTTGGAAAACATATATAGGCATAGAAATGAAGGTTATAGTAGAATTGAAGCTGCATTATATGGAACTCAGGAGGTAGGAAATGCCATACTGGCTTCCACATTGACCACAATAGTAGTATTTCTTCCTATAGCATTTACAGAAGGAATGGCAGCTCAAATATTTAAGGAACTGGCTTTAACCATAACCTTCTCATTGCTGGCTTCTTTAATAGTAGCTTTATCCTTTATACCAATGTTAAGTTCAAAGTTATTAAAGATGGTTAAACCTCACGAAGTTTCAAGAAGCAAATTACTTAGCAAAATACTAGATAAGTGGGATGATGCAATAAGTAGCATAGATAGGTTTTATCAGAAGATATTGATATGGGTATTGAAACATAAGGTAAGAACAATAGTTATAGTTTTTGCAATATTCATATTCAGCCTGCTTCTTATACCAATTATTGGTTCAGAGTTTATGCCAGCAATGGATCAGGGTATGTTTACTGTAGATATTGAAATGCCTAAGGGAAGCTTGCTTGAGAAAACCAATGAGGTATCAAAAAAGCTGGAAGATTTGCTTTCAAAGATTCCTGAACTGGACATCATGCATGTCAGCGTTGGCGGGTCAGGGGTTATTTCCATGACAAACAGTTCAAGCAGCGATACAGCATCTATAAGCGTGACTTTGAAACCGTTAAAGGAAAGAGATAGAAGCACAACGGAGATTGTAGAAGAAGTGCGTAACGCAGTTAAAAAAATTGCTGGTGCAGATATAAAAGTTACTGAGTTATCTACAAACTTTGGAGGATTATCAGGAGGAAGTTCTGTATCATTACAGATCAGCGGGCCTGACCTGGAACAACTGGAGGAAATATCTAAAGATGTTGTTCAAATCGTGTCAGCTACAAAAGGGACTAGACAGGTGGAGTCAAGTATTTCTGAAGGCAGACCGGAAGCCCGGATATATATAAATCGTGATAAGGCATCGGCCTACGGATTATCTACTACCCAGATAGCATCTGTCATCAGGACTGCTGTAGAGGGTAGAGTAGCTACCACATATAAGGTCAATGGCACAGAAATAGATATAAAGGTACAATATCCTGAAGATAAAAGAAATACTCTGGAGCAGTTGAAATCCATATCCGTACTGTCACCCTTAGGAATACAGATTCCTTTGCTGGATGTGGCAGATATCAAGATTGAGCAAGGACCAACAAGCATAAGCAGAGCAGACCAGGAGCGTTATGTAACTGTAACAGCAGATGTTTTTGGAAGAAGCTCGGGAGATGTAAATGCAGAACTGCAGGAGAAGCTAAAAAATTATAATTTGCCAGAAGGCTATTTCATTAAGTTTACGGGAGAAAACGAACTAATGGTAGAAGCCTTCGAGGATCTAACTTTAGCTTTGATTTTGGCTGTATTTCTGGTGTACATGGTAATGGCAATGCAATTTGAATCATTGGTGCATCCGCTGACAATTATGTTTTCAGTGCCTGTTGCTTATTCTGGTTCTCTATTCGGGCTTGCCATCACTAAAACACCTCTCAGCGTTCCAGGGTTTATAGGTGCAATCATGCTGGCAGGTATAGTTGTTAACAATGCCATAGTTTTGGTTGATTATATAAACACTTTAAGGGGTAAAGGATTGGAAAGAGATGAGGCAATCATCAAGGCAGGGCCTACAAGATTGAGGCCAATCCTGATGACTACTTTGACCACCATATTGGCATTAATTCCATCAGCTATGGGATTAGGAGAGGGAGCAGAAGCAATGGCTCCATTAGCTATAGTCGTAATGTTTGGTTTGACTACCTCTACTATACTGACATTGCTTATAGTGCCGGTAATCTACTGCTTGTTTGATAATATATCATTAAAATTTAAGTCCAAAGCCAAAAAGGCTAAGGCACAGTTGGATATAAATTAATAGATAAGTAACAGGGTCAGGTTCCAATTTCCTGACCCTGTTGCAATAATTTACATAAGTTTTTCAATAACGTTTTCTATATCCAGACAGGCTTTTGCAATGGCTTTTTCTCTGCCGATATCGGGCATGTCTACGCCTTCTACCAGTATTTTTTCGAATTTCTTGATTCCAAGAAATTTAAACATATCTTCGAAATACTCTATTCCGTGATTGAATTTTCCAAAGAAAATCTTTGGATATTTTCCTCCTGATGACTGAATGTAAATCATGTTCCTTTCTTTATCATTCAAAAGACCTGTTACTTCTTCAGGGGTTACTTTGATAACTCTATTATTCAGTATAATACAATCTATATATCTCTTTAATATGGAAGGATAGCTTATGCTCCACATTGGGGCAGCAATTACATAGGTATCAGCTCTCAGAAATTGGTCGCATAATGCATTTATTCTATCCACCGCTTTTTTATCATTTTCGGATAATTCATCATACTCAGCTCCCGATGCCGGTTCTGCCCTTTTTTTGAATATGACATGGTTTATTTCGGGTATATATTCATTGTAAAGATCCAGTTCTTCTACAACATAATCAGGATTTTTAGCAATAAAACGATTTACAAATTGTCTTGCGACTGTTTTGCTTGTAGAAAGATTTTCAGGTTTTGAATTTGCGGTAATATATAATAGTGTTTTCAATATATCGCCTCCCAACAGTTATTATCTGTTTAAGGCATTTATTTATGCTAAGAAACATTTTTTTGAAATTGAAGCTATATTAAAAAATCAATGGCAAGCATTCCTCCAATATAATAGTTTAATTTTATGAATCATACTCAAAATATTAATATGAATTATTCTACCCAAGTTTAGTTGTTCTAAAAATTGGGATAAGGAGGAATGAAAATGGCTGATTTGATTCCTTTTGGCAAAAATCATTTTATGATGCCCAGTGATATTTTCTCATCTTTCCCGATATACTTTTTCGATGATGACTTTCCTTCTTTAAACCTGATGAGGGGAAATTTCAGAGTAGACTTGAAAGAGACAGAGGATAGCTATCTTGTGGAAGCAGATCTGCCTGGAGTAAAAAAAGAAAATATAAATATAGAATATGATAATGGCAATTTGACCATCAGCGCCAAGAGAGATGAGACTTTGGAGGATAAGAAAGAAAACTATGTAAGGCGCGAAAGACATTATGGCGAATTTAAGAGAAGTCTGTATATAAAAAATGTTGATGAAAATAAAATAAATGCTTCTTTCACTGACGGCGTATTGAAAGTGACTTTGCCTAAACTGGAGAAAGGTACCGATCATAGGAGAAGAATCAATATTCAATAATAACAGCAATTGGGATCAAAAACCTCAGGAGATTTAATTCTAAATTCTCCTGAGGTTTACCTTTGCATTAATAGTTCCTGGATATGAAATCCCTTAATTCTTCCAACTTGCACTCTGCAGAATCAAGCTTGTGCATATCGAGAGCAGCAGTATATTTCAAGCCGCTTCCTGTTGCAACGCATACTATCCTTTCATTTCCCTTCAAAATACCTTCTTCTTTCAGCTTGATAATTGCAGCTAAAGGCACCGCTGAAGCAGGCTGTCCGAATATTCCCTGTTCTGCCATCAGAGCCTGAGCTTTTAATATTTCCTCATCAGATACTGCCGTTGCTATTCCGCCATTTTGTCTCAGAAATCTTAATACCTGATTGCCGCTTGGAGGATAGGGATTTTCTATGGCATGGGCTATTGTATGAGGATTATCAACTCTGGTAATTTCATCGCTGCCATCTTTGTAGGCTTTGTATATGGGTGAGCAGCCAAGAGCTTGAGCGCATATTATTTTTGGCATACGATCTATCAGACCACATTCCATAAACTCTCTGAAGCCTTTTTCGATACCTCTTATGTTGCCTCCCGAACTTGTAGGCACAATAACATAGTCAGGCATCTGGAAGTTAAGCTGTTCGCATATCTCATAGGCAATGGTCTTGGAGCCTTCTACTCTCATAGGAGCATCTGAGTTGATGAAATATATGTCCTTATCCTTTCCGATTTCAAGGCTTTCAAAATAGAGATCTCCGTAGTTTCCATCGACTTTTATGAGATGAGGGTTATATATGGCAATAGGGTTGATTTTCTCCTGGGATATATTTTTGCTCACCAGTATAAAGGTTTCCATGTTTGCAGCAGCACCATAAGCCGCTACAGATGTGGCCATATTTCCTGTAGATACTGTTCCGATCTTTTTATATCCTGATTTTTTTGCGTGCATTACTCCATAAGCTGTACCTCTGTCTTTGAAGGACCAGGTAGGATTCTGGCTTTCATTTTTTATGTACAAACTGGTAATGCCAATTCTTGCTGCAAGTTCTTTCATGTCAGTTAGCGGTGTAAATCCTTCACCCAATGAAACCTCATGTTCCTTATGAAAGAATGGTAAAAAGTCTGAATATCTTTCCCATATGGTCTGTGTCAGGATATTTCCATCCTTGATTTTTCCTTCATTAAGTCCTTCTATTTCAATTTCCAGGGGTTCATTGCATACGCTGCAGCGAAAAACAGCCTGGTCTGCTTCATGCTTTCTCCCGCATCCAGTGCAATGTATCGATACACTTTTCAAAAATTTCATCTCCTCTCGACAAATATCTGTCCTATTACTTTTATGCAGAAAAGGAATAATATATAATCCATTAATGAAAGCTAATGAAAATACACCCTTTTATATGTCATTATCATACAACCTATTTATGTTGTCAATGAAGCTTACATCGATCAAGTAAACAAGAAAATCAGGGAGGAAATAGTTATGGATGCAAAAATCAAAAAAGTTGCTTTTTTAGGGTTGTTTATGGCGTTGCTTGTTATCGCTACCACAGTATTCCGTTTTCCTGTGCCCACATTCAATCTTTACTTTAATTTAGGAGAAGGAGTAATATACCTGGTAGCCCTTATTTTTGGAGGTCCTGCCGGTGCTATAGTGGGAGGGGTAGGATCTGGTTTGTCTGACATATTAGGGGGTTATCCTGTATGGGCGCCCATAACATTACTTATTAAAGGTATTGAAGGATATATAGTAGGTGTGTTGTCCAAAAAATCAAAACCATATATGGCAGTAGCAACAGGGGCGGTTTTTATGATGACTGGATATGCAACAGCAGCAGGCTTGCTATATGGTGCCGGTGCTGTGCCTGTTGAGCTGGCAGGGGATTTTGTACAAGTATCCGCAGGCGGAGTAATAGCATTATTGCTTCACAGCAGATTAAAAAAATACATCGTAAGGCGGTGATAACATGCTGAGAGATAATATATTGAAGATAGGAAAAGTGCCACCTGAAATTCTTAAAAGCTCTGTGTATCCTTTCTTAGGAAAAAGAAGAAAGGATGTTTTGGTTCACTCAGGTTTTGGTGAAGATTGCAGCATAATAGATTATGGTGAAAATGTAGCAGTGGTTTCGACAGATCCAATCACTGGTGCCGATAAAAACAGCGGATATATTGGGGTTTATATATCCACCAATGATATAGCCGCCTGTGGTGCAAAGCCCATTGGAATAATGGTCACCCTTCTTTTGCCTGCGGGTTCTGATGAGAACATGCTGAAAGATATAATGGAAGGAATCCATAAAGGAGCCAACAGCCTTGGGGTTGAAGTTCTTGGAGGACACAGTGAAATTACTGATGGGGTTGTGAAGCCAATAATATCGGTAACTGCTATAGGGATTGCGAAAAAAGATGAATACGTCACTTCTTCCGGAGCAAAGCCTGGGGATGATGTTATAATAACGAAGGCTCTTGGTCTCGAAGGAACAGCTATTCTTGCAGCAGATTATGAAGATATCCTGAAGATAAAATTGGGAGATGAAATAGTATCGCGAGCCAAAAGTTTTATAGAAAGCATTGGAGTGGTGGAAGAAGGACTTGCTGCGGCTAGAGTAGGGGTCACTGCCATGCATGATATAACAGAGGGAGGTCTTCTGGGAGCAGCCTATGAAGTTGCAGAAGCTTCAGGAGCAGGAATTGTTATTTTTGAAGAGGAGCTGCCTATTTATCAAGAAACTAAGGCTATATGCGAATTCTTTAATATCAATCCTCTGGGACTGATTTCAAGCGGTTCAATGCTGATTTGCACTCCAAAGGGTAAGGAAGTCGTAGAAGCTCTGAAATCAAAGGGTATAAATGCTGCAATAGTTGGGAAGGTTACAAATGATGAAAAAATTCTTATGTCTGAGAACAACTCAAGAATTATTGCACCTCCTGAGAGAGATGAGCTCTATGTAGCCATAGAAAGAGCAGCTAAAATGCTTGACAAAAAATGATATTAATAATATAATAAAAACATACTAAACATATAGGATATATAGAATATATTCTATTATTATTTTAAGCTTCTCAACGGCAGCAGAGAGGTGTTATTGATGAAGATTTCAACTAAGGGCAGATATGGACTTAGAGCTATGGTTGATTTAGCTCAGAAATCTGTTTCAGATCATGTACCATTGAAAAGCATAGCAGAGAACCAGAATATTTCTGAGGGTTATTTGGAGCATGTTTTTTCAACCCTGAAAAAAGCAGGGCTGGTGAAAAGCATAAAAGGTCCTCAGGGAGGATACATATTGGCGGATGAGCCTTCAAACATTACTGTTGGTGCAGTGCTTAGAGTGCTTGAGGGAGATTTATCTCTGGTAGCCGATAATTCCAGTTCTGATGGTAATAATCCTATTGAAAGATGCATAAAGCTTAATGTATGGGATAAAATAGACCAGTGTATTAACTCAATAGTAGATGAAATTACATTGGAAGATCTGGTTTCTGAATATAAGAAAATGGTGAATGCTGAAACCGATATGTATTTTATATAATTTTTTTGCACAAAAACCTATTAAACATATAGGATATATATAAATAGTGAAATAAAAATGGAGGTAAGAAATATGTCTAAAATTGCAAAGAATCTTACAGAACTGATTGGAAATACTCCTCTTGTTGAACTTGCTAACTACAACAAAACAAATGATTTAGGAGCAACTGTAATTGCCAAACTTGAATACTTTAACCCTGGAGGCAGCGTTAAAGACAGAATAGCATATGCCATGATAAAGGAAGCTGAGGAAAAAGGCTTGATTAATTCAAACACCACCATAATAGAGCCAACCAGCGGCAATACAGGTATAGGCTTAGCCTGGGTAGCAGCGGCAAAAGGCTACAAACTTATAATAACCATGCCGGAGACCTTCAGCATAGAGAGAAGAAGACTCATGGCAGCACTTGGAGCGGAGATTGTGTTGACTCCCGGAGCAGAAGGCATGCCTGGAGCAATAAAGAAAGCACAGGAGCTGGCTTCAGAAATTGAGAATTCTTTTGTACCCCAGCAGTTTGAAAATCCTGCAAATCCAGAGTTTCACAGAAATACAACTGCAGAAGAAATCTGGAGAGACACAGACGGAAAAGTTGATATTTTTGTGGCAGGAGTAGGAACCGGAGGTACTATCACAGGAGTAGGAGAAGTATTGAAACAGAAAAATTCTGATATAAAGATAGTTGCTGTAGAACCTGCTGCTTCTCCTGTGTTATCCGGAGGACAGAAGGGTGTACACAAAATACAGGGTATAGGTGCAGGCTTCATACCGAAGATATTAAATATGGAAGTAATAGATGAGATTTTCAAGGTTGAAAATGAAAGTGCCTTTGAAACATCAAGAAAGCTTGCAAAAACTGAGGGACTTCTTGTGGGAATATCTTCAGGTGCGGCTCTATATGCAGCTTCTGAAATAGCAAAGAGACCGGAAAACAAGGGAAAGACCATAGTGGTACTTCTGCCTGATACAGGAGAGAGATATTTGTCTACTGAACTATTTGCTTAGTAAATATAAACCATAAAGAGTATATTGTATAACAGGAATATATATTACGAGGCAGGCATTTAATTGCCTGCCCTGTTTAATCCATGAGAAGCCGCATATTTCTGGAAAGAACATGGTAATAATCTTCCAAGCCTGAATTTGATAATTTACTCCTTGTCTCCTGCGGCAGATTGTCAAAGGCACATCCATTGAGTATCAGTTTCGATTCTTCAGTGTTAAAGAATATTCTCTCATCAACCATATCAATAAAGCTTGAATTATGCGGGCATGCAGCCTGACATTTCATACAGCCTACAACGGAATTGTGCCAGTCCGGCTTCATCCAATCCGGCATAGGAACATCATACTCGTTGAAATTTGTTATACATTTCTGCGCACGTATCAGGAACCTATCATTTGCAATGGCACCGGTAGGGCAGCTCCTAATACAGGCAATACAGCTTTTACAGCTTTCCAACACCTGTACATCTCCCCAGCTGTCTTCTTCAAACTCATAGTCGGTAATATATGCATTGAGCCTTACAAAGCTTCCCATACCGGGAACATAACAGAGATTGTTCCTGCCATACTTACCCAGACCGCTTTTTACTGCAAGAAGTTTCAAAGGTAGTACTGGTTTTGTGAAGCTGAAGCCTGATCCGGTAAAAACGCTGTTCAGAATATCCGTAATTTTGTTGCTTATTTCAGGGTACATGTATATGGGAGGAATTACTGCTTCATAGGGTTTACCCTCATATCTGAATTCAACAAAGCTTTTATGCTGGGGAGAAGCCATTACTATTACTGATTTTGGGTTATCCATCATATTCTTGCAGGAAAAATTGAAGTTGGTAAGATTATCCCTGTAGAAATCCATGTCCAGGACCCCTTGCTCAGCAAGGTCCGAAAATACAGTGCTTATTTCTTCCAGATGTTCAATTTTGAATGTTCTGAATTTGAAGCCGGCAGCTTCAAGTTTTGTTTTAAGGGCATTGTTTATCATACTATCCTCCTTTATGTAACCTACATTTTGACAAAATACGGTTACATCATTATAATTATATTAATATATTGCTATGTAACTGTCAATAATAAAAATGGGGGTTACAATATGGATTTTTTATGCATTGATTTTGTAAACAGCAGCTGGTATATTACACATAAGCCCTTTAAAGACCCGTTGACAGACAAGGATTGGCTGCTTAAGCTTGCTGAGAAATGGAACATCAATCTTCTGCCTGCTCCCAAAGAAGAGGAACTGGCAAAGCTTATAGAAATGAGAGAGCTCTTTGCAAAGCTTCTGGCAAAAGCAGCGAAGGGGGAAAGGCTTGAAAAAGAGGATATTGGGCTTATAAACGGATATATGAGTAATGTAAGCTATTATAGAAAGCTTCAGGCTGAAGGAGATACCCTCAGATTGTATGAAGTGCCGGAAACTAGTAATTGGACATGGTTTATGGCTGAGGTAGCAGCATCTCTTTCAAGCTTATGTTCTTCGGATGCGGTAAAAAAACTGAAAATATGCCAAAATCCTCGGTGCGGATGGTTCTTTATTGATGAAAGCAAGAGCAAAAATAGGAAATGGTGTGATGATACCTGTG
>Ga0134092_1000881_pt1 | contig 28533 bp, 27 predicted proteins | sample 3_6taG_FD_94454 | JGI IMG/M metagenome (GOLD analysis project Ga0134092, IMG submission 94454) | Switchgrass degrading microbial communities from high solid loading bioreactors in New Hampshire, USA - 3_6_20_6_A3 metaG | ecosystem: Engineered > Bioreactor > Semi-continuous > Anaerobic >... | reverse complement strand
GCGATTGCTTACCAGATTGCCATCATGTTTGGAATATTAGGAGCCGTTGCTCTTTCGGTTATTTTGATGCTGCAGCTTGGTTATCGTACTTTTTTCAATCAGGAGTCTCAGCTTATACTACCATAAAACCCCAAATGATAAGGCACTCTTACCTTGCCCAATAAAAGGCGTTACCATATAATTATACATAGAAAGATGCGTTGTGCCACCTTTAGCCTTAATATTTACCCCCATACCCATGGAACAAATAAAATGTGAGGATATAATTAATGATTATTGGGATTGATATAGACAATACTGTTACCTATACTACGGAAATGATTATGCACTATGCCACAATCTATGGGCAAGAAAGAGGGTTAAACACCGTACCTGACTTGAGTGGGTACTATCTGGAAGAATGTCTGGGTTGGTCCAGTGAATCAGTGGATGATTTTTTTGCTCTTTATTTGGAGAGTATTTACCGTGAGGTCCGCCCTAAGGAGCATGCCGCAGAAGTAATTCAACACCTGCATAGACACCATCAGATAGTCTTAATTACTTCTCGTAATCACATGTTTCCGGGTATTAAGCAGGTAACAACTGAATGGCTTAAAGTCCATGGCATAACCTATGATGAATTAGTTCTTAATGCCACTTCCAATATGCATCACTTTAGTAAATTAAATGTTTGTATGCAGCATAAAGTTAACCTGATGGTAGAAGACCATCATGATCTGGCCCAGGAATTATCTGCATTTATTCCGGTTATTCTTTTTGACTATCCCTATAATAAGAAAGTCCAAAATGGGTCTATATACCGGGTTCATAACTGGATTCAAGTTCAGAACTGGATAGAACAGTTATGTGAGGATTGCGGTATTGCCTAATCTATATAAATGACCATTATTACTTGTTTTAAGCTGTTATCATGGTTTACCCTTTTCTACTATCTTCTTCATCCTGCTCTTGAGTTATTATTACCATATGTATGTTTGTAAAAGTTCTGAACATGCATTATGAGTTCAGTAAAATAATGCAACAATCATTCTAATTTACCAGGAAAGGAAGGGAATAATAATCTTTGAGTGTACTAGTGCAAAAATTTAAAGAAGTTTTATTTTCCGTGCTCCCAATTACCATTATTGTACTAATATTAAATTTTACTATTACACCCCTGGCAATTAATCAATTATGGGGTTTTTTATTGGGAGCTATTTTCATCGTAATCGGCCTATCTATATTTTTATTTGGGGTGGAAATAGGTATAACCCCTATAGGTACTTTAATGGGTACAGCTATTACAAAAAGTAATAAGGTCTGGGTTGTGGCTCTAGCTGGTTTAGTTCTGGGTTTTTTTATTTCCATAGCCGAACCGGATTTGCATGTTCTGGCAGGGCAAGTTGCCACAGTAACCTCTGGGGTGATATCCAAAGCGAGTATCGTGGTGGTAGTATCTGTCGGGATTGCTGTGCTGCTGTCTATTGGCTTATTAAGAATTATTTTCAATAAGCCACTGCACAAGTTGTTGACTATCCTCTATTTGATTATTTTTATATTAGCCATATTTACCTCGCCTGAATTTTTAGCCATTTCATTTGATGCTTCCGGTGCAACTACTGGTGCCTTAACTGTTCCTTTTATTTTAGCTTTGGCCTTAGGTGTATCTGCTCTTAAAGAGAGTGGTAAACAGTCGGAAGAAGATAGCTTCGGCCTGGTTGCCATTGCTTCTGCTGGTGCTATCATAGCTGTTATGATTATGAGTATCCTGGCACAAGTAAAAAAGATTACCGGCAGCCTGGCATCAGAATTAGTTGATTCCAGTTCTATTATTGCACCTTTTATAAATGAAATGCCAAAAGTTGCCGGGGAAATCTTACTAGCGCTTTTGCCCTTGGTTGTATTATTCTTTATTTTTCAAGTAATATCATTTCGACTATCTAATAGAAATTTTATCAAGATATTAAAGGGCCTAATATATACATTTGTAGGCTTGGTATTGTTTTTAGTGGGCGTAAATGCAGGTTTTATGGATGTGGGAAGTATTGTTGGACACAGTGTAGCTTCTTTACAAAAAGAGTGGATTATTATTCTCGTAGGCTTTATCCTAGGGTTAGTAACTATATTAGCTGAGCCAGCCGTTTACGTTTTAACCCATCAGATTGAAGATGTAACTAGTGGCTATATAAAAAGACCTGTTGTTATGGTTGCCCTTTCTCTAGGTGTTGCTCTGGCAGTGGCATTATCCATGGTAAGAATTGTTGTTCCTGAAATTCAATTATGGCATTATCTTTTACCAGGATATATAATAGCCGTTGGGTTATCGTATTTTGTTCCTAAGTTATTTGTAGGTATCGCTTTTGATTCAGGGGGAGTTGCTTCCGGTCCGATGACGGCTACTTTTATTCTGGCCTTTTCACAAGGAGCGGCTGAAGCTATTGAAGGTGCTAATGTTTTAGCAGAAGGCTTTGGGATGATTGCCATGGTGGCTTTAATGCCACTTATTACTCTACAGATTTTGGGACTTTTGTTCAAAATCAAATCAACCAAGGGAGGCCTAGAAGGGAATGGATAACAGTTCTGCTAATAACAAATATGAATTAGTATTTGTTATTGTGAATTATGGTTTGGGCAGTAAAATAATAAAAATTGCCAAGCAGAATGGGGTATCAGGGGGAACAATTTTTTTGGGCAAGGGAACCAGTAATAGTCATATATTGAAATTGCTGGATTTAACAGATATAAGAAAGGAAATCGTCCTCTTTATCGCTGAGAAGCAGATAGCGGAAAAAGCGGTGCAGGAACTCAATCGAAAATATGAATTCCAAAAACCTGATCATGGTATTGCATTTACTATTTCTGTTAACCGTATTATAGGAGCAAGAAATTGTGTTTCCAGTGAGGTTAGAGAAAGTGGAGGTGAAAAAAATTCTATGCATAATGCTATTTTTGTAGTAGTAGATAGAGGCAATGCAGAAAAAGTTTTAGAGGCAGCAACTGTGGCTGGCTCCCGTGGTGGTACAATTATTAATGCCCGAGGGTCAGGAATCCATGAAAATTGTAAATTGTTTTCTATGCTCATAGAACCGGAAAAAGAAATTGTTTTGATATTAGCAGAAACTGAATTCACCGAAGCTATCGCTGCCTCCATCAGAGAAAAAATGGATATTGATAAGCCTGGGAAGGGTATTATGTTTATTCTGGATGTAAACAAAACCTATGGTTTAGTGTAAGGGGTCAATTCTAAATTTTGAATTCTGAATTATGGTCCTACTGCAAACCCACTTACTTTAGGCTGCTATTTACTATTATGCATTCGAATAGGCTTTTTTTGCAGCAGATCAATGTTTTAAAATTAAAACCAGGTGACAAAATATTAATAAAAATGCCACCTGGTTATAACTTGTTGATAAATATTTCCCTGGAAAAATAAAATATATGAATTCAGTTACCGACGGTTTTCAATGCGATCCTGACGATTTTCTTCGCGGTTGTTGTCCCGGTTGTTTTCGATTCGATTATCGCGATTACGGTTGTTCTCTAGTCTATCATCACGGCGATTATTTTTTCCCATTCTTACACCTCCTTTCTGGTTTAGTATGCCCTTATATTACGATTTATTTGCTGGTTGTGTTTAGCAGCTATGGACGAATTCGGGTATTTTAAATAAATCGGGTCAGCATATGCTGGCCTTGTTTTTGTATAGTGTGATAAAATATTGTTAAATTTAACCTAACTCGAGCTTCCTAATATTAATTTAATAGTGTTATTATCTTAAGTTTGACCAGGAAGTAAATTAGACTTATGCAATAGTTACAATAAAGTTAAAAATTACCAAGAGCGTTAACTATAAGTTCTAAAGTAGTTAAAAGTATTTTTATATATAATTAAACTCGGAAAGGAGTTGGAATCATGAAAAGAACCTGGATGATTACTATGGTCGCAGTGTTATTGGTAGGTTTTCTTTTAGGGGGGAGCCTGATAGCAGAAAACGCAGGAATCCCGCTATTATCCGGGTTAACTGGCACAGCACCCAATGATGAAGCCCCTAAATCTGTTATTAATACGGCTAGTGCTGCTGCTTCCTTACCTATGGGAGTAGCGGATATAGCGGAGAAAGCAGGTCCAGCAGTAGTAAATATTGAGTGCCGGATAAAAGTGAGTACAAGAATGAATGATCCTTTTATGAACGATCCCTTTTTCCGGGAATTTTTCGGAGGAAGGTTTCCTGGTTTTCCTGAGTCACGCTATGAAAAGGGTATAGGTACCGGCTTTATTATTTCATCGGATGGTTATATAGTAACCAATCAGCACGTAGTTGATAATGCTGATCAAATTACGGTTAAGCTATCAGAAAAAGGAAATAGCATTCCGGCTGAAATAGTAGGTCAGGACTACGAACTGGATTTGGCGGTATTAAAAATTGATGGTACGGGTTATCCCACCATACCTTTGGGTAATTCTGACAAGATGCGGGTAGGAGATTGGGTAATAGCTATAGGTCAACCTTATGGTTTGGATCATACCGTAACAGTTGGAGTAATATCAGCCAAAGGTCGTCCGGTTACTATTGAAGATCGCAATTATAAAAATTTGATACAGACTGATGCCGCTATTAATCCTGGTAACAGTGGCGGGCCACTGTTAAACATGGCAGGGCAAGTAATAGCAATTAATACTGCAGTTAATGCTCAAGCTCAGGGAATTGGTTTTGCTATTCCTATTAACACGGCAAAGGATGTCCTCAACCAGTTGATGAATGGAGAAAAGGTAATAAGGCCTTATATGGGTGTTAGCATGTTAGACATGAATCAGGAGATAGCTGCTGAATTAGGCTTGCCTGCAGATACTAGAGGGGCATTAATAATGGAGGTTATTAGCGGCAGCCCCGCAGCCAAGGGAGGCCTACAAGCTGGGGATGTTATTCAGAAATTAGATGCAACTGTTATAACCTCGGGAACTGATGTCCAGTCAGTTGTAGAACAAAAAATGGTCGGTGACAAACTCAAAGTACAAATACTTCGGAATGGTGTAAGTCTCACTAAAGAGATTACTCTGGTAGCCAAGCCCTAATCCAAGTATAACCTGCCCTCGCAGCATAATGCTACGAGGGTTTTTTTATAGTTCACTGCAAAAAGTAATAATGTGGGGGTTTGAATTGCCTTTTTCAGTAGTAAAGGGTGTCTATCATGCAAGGATTCTTTGGAGGGATTGTGGGGACCATAGAGAAAAGAACCAAAATGCTTTTAAAAGACTAGATTAGAAATGGAGATAAGATATATGATTAATGAAATTGCCCGCGCTATAGCTGCACAAGGAGGAAGGGCTTTTTATACTGGTGGTTATGTCCGCGATTATTTATTACAGGGTCATTCTGGGGCTAGTAAAGATATTGATATCGAAGTATTTTTTCTCAATCGGGATCAATTGCTTTCTATTCTGAAAACTTATGGACCAGTTATAGAAGTAGGGAATTCTTTCCCGGTGATTAAACTTAAGAATTATCTCCAATGGGATTTTACCCTGCCCCAAAAGGAGAGAATTAGCTATAGGGAAGCATGTGCCCGGCGGGATTTTACCATTAATGCCATGATGATAGATATTATAAGTGGGGATGTTCTTGATTTTTTTGAAGGGCAGGAAGACCTTCGCCAGAAAATTATCCGGCATACTCACGAACAAGTTTTTACTGTCGATCAGCTACGCACCTACCGTGCCGTACAATTAGCAGCACGACTAGGTTTTAATATTTATCCCAGGACCCTGGAATTAATGCAAGAATGTCCCCTTGATGATATTAAACCGGAGAGGATTCTGGAAGAACTACGTAAATTATTGCTTTCTGCTCCTCGTCCTTCAATAGGTTTAAGGTATATGCAGGAAGCAGGGATACTTAAACGCAGGCATCCGATGCTTTATCAACTTATTGGTTGTGAGCAATCGCCAGTTAATCATCCCGAAGGTGATGTATGGGAACATACTTTACAAGTGGTTGATATAGCTGCAAGTCTCAAGCAGAAATCCAATAACCCTGAGGTATTGATGTTTGCTGCTCTCCTGCATGATCTGGGCAAACCATCTACAACTCGTATGCGGGAAGGTAAAATAACCGCGTATGGGCATGACATTCAGGGAGAAAAGCTTGCTCGCTCTTTTCTAAGAGAACTTAATGCCTCCAATTATTTGATTACGGAAGTATGCAAACTGGTAAAAGAGCATATGCATCCCGTCTTGCTTTATAAAACCCAGGATAAAGTAAGTGATAAGGCTATAAGGAAGCTGGTTAACCGGGTAAATGTCAGGGAATTAATGCTGCTGGCCGAAGCGGATTTCAGAGGACGCGGTGTGGAGAGGGACTTTAAGCCAGTACGCGAGTGGCTAATGCAAAGAATAAAGAGCCTGGGACTTGATCCGGAGAAGAAAATTGTTCCTTGGATACAGGGCAGAGATTTGATTGCACTAGGGATGGTGCCGGGGAAAGAATTTCGTCGCTTACTGGATGCTACGTTTGAAATGCAGCTAGAAGGGAAGTCGCGCCAAGAAATTATTGATTGGCTCTGGAGCAAAATTAATTAAAGGAATTTTGTTAACTAATTTTTAATAGCGTTAGAGGCTTTGGCAGCATATATAACCTCAGGTTATTTCTAAGATAAGATAATATGTGCTATATTTAGTGTAATAAGGGAAAAAGACTAAGGAGCCTGGGTACTGCAGCAGACAGTAAAAAATAATAGGAAGGGTGTTTAAAACTGATGGGTATAATTATTGACGCCAGGGGGCTTAATTGCCCGCAGCCGGTAATTTTGACTAGGAAGGCTATGGATGAACCTGGCGGTAATGAGCTAACTACCATCGTAAACCAAAAGGCAGCTTTGGAAAATGTGGGGAAGTTAGCTAAGAGCCGGGGATATGAAACAGAAATAGAACAAAAAGATGATGATTATTATATTCATATGACCAAAGTAGGTAAAGTGAATGAGGATTTAAGTGAAAAGGCAGAGGATGTAGCGGTATTAATTCGCAGTAATCTTTTTGGTCAGGGAGAAGCTGAGTTAGGTCAGGTATTAATGAGAAGTTTTTTATATAGCTTGAAAGAAATAGAAGCCAGAGTAAGCCATATAATTTTTATGAATAGCGGCATTTTTTTAACCATTGAAGGTTCTCCTGTACTAGATATTTTGAAGGTGCTCGAAGAGAAAGGTACTGAGATACTATCCTGCGGTACTTGTTTGGATTATTATCAGGCCAAGGATAAATTGGCCGTAGGTAGTGTTACCAATATGTATACTGCTCTGGAGATTTTAACAACCGCAAACCGGAGTATTACATTGTAATTGGAAAATAATTATGCTCCATAAGTAATAAAATGCATATAGTTGTATAATTAGACGCGGACCCTGCGGGGTAACAACGGAATACGGATTTACTGAGTTCACTATTAATAGAGCGGAATTAATATTTATAAAAAGTGAAAAAAAGAAAAGAAATAAGAAGTATTTCAACATTAATTCTTAATTTTTAATTCTTAATTTATTAATTCAAATCCTACTTATTATAAATGCATTCAAAATAGCTTTGAAACTCTTTACTCAGCAGGTATTTATTATAATTATTGAGCAAAATGGGAAAGGAATGGCACAAAATTGATTTATATGGATAATGCGGCAACCTCTTTCCCCAAACCAGAAAGTGTCTACCAGGCGGTAGACTACTTTAATCGTTATCTAGGAGGAAATCCGGGACGGGGTAGTCACCATGCTACCTTAAAGGCTGGCTCTATATTGCTTGAAACCAGAGAAGCTCTGGCTCGGTTATTTAATATAGACAACAGTGATCAAATTGCCTTTACAGCTAATATTACCGATTCAATAAACATAGCCTTAAAAGGCTTTCTTAAACCAGGGGACCATGTCATAAGTACCAGTATGGAGCATAATGCTGTTGCTCGGCCATTAAATGCCCTCTCTAAGCGGGGAGTGGAATGGACTGCTGTACCTTGTGCTCCTGATGGTAGCCTGGATCCAGAAGAAATTCGTAAAGCCATAAAACCTAATTCTCGTATGGTATGTATATTACATGCTTCCAACCTTACGGGCACCATAATGCCTATTGCCCAAGTAGGTAAAATATGTCGGGATAATGGCCTGATTTTTCTGGTTGATAGCGCCCAAAGTGCAGGTGTGCTCCCCATTAATGTTATAGAGCAAAATATTGATATGCTGGCTTTTACCGGACATAAAGGTTTATTAGGCTTACAGGGAGTAGGTGGACTCTATGTATCACCACAAGTGAAATTAAGCATACTTAAGGAAGGGGGAACAGGGTCTTTTTCCGAGTCTCTTGAACATCCCGAATTTATGCCTGATCGGTTGGAGAGCGGTACCCCTAACACGCCTGGTATAGTAGGCCTTTTGGCAGGGATTAATTTTATTTTCGAAACCGGAATTATGAAAATCCGCCGTCATGAACAGGAATTAACGGAAATACTTATTAATGGTCTTAAAGAAATCAAGGGAGTTAAGTTATACGGGCCTTGCGATAGTAAGCGGCAGACCGCAGTAATTGCTTTTAATATTGATGGTGTAGATTGTGGTCAGGTAAGTATGCAATTGGATTATGAATATGGAATAGTTACCCGTTCTGGGTTACACTGTGCCCCTTTAGCGCATCAGGTAATTGGTACCCTGAAACAGGGAAGCTGCCGACTTAGCCCGGGATATTTTACTACCCGGGAAGAAATTGAGACAGTGATAAAGTCTATCCATACTATAGCGCGACGAACCTGAAAATTATTCGTGGCTTATTTTGAAAAACAAAAAACAGTGAACATTAAAGTCCACTGTTTAATATTTATCTATTTTAAGGTGTTTTATTTCATGGATTTACTAACCTGCTCATAGGCTGGTTTGCTTCCTAATATCGGTCCCGGCATAGGCAGAACAGTTCTCTCAAAAGCCGTGTTAAGAATTATAGCTGAAGCAACGTATAAACCAAAAATGCCTGAGAATAATAGGCATATGGCAGCTGCTGAAGAATAGGTGCGAGCAAGAATTCCTAAATCCATAAAGGCTACAAAAAATACGCCCAGGTCAAGAGCAAGAACACAAAGACTCATAATCAGAGGCGATTGTTTTAGGTAAGCCGGCGTCCACAAAACTAGAGTTATTAACAGAACTAACCAGGCCCAGCCATCAATTCCGGCATCAAAGGCCCAACCATTAATACCAGCGAAGTATTTAAATAAAAACTCCAAACCTCCTACTAACATAAAAAACGCAGAAAAAACTACAAATACGTTGCCGCCAGTAAGTGCTCCAGTTCTCATTTCAACAAGACCTACAATAACTTGCACAACGAATCCGCCTAATAACCATATCCCTAATAAGGGAATTGCCGAGTGATCTACTTTACCCCCCAAAAGAGCATAAAAGGTAAAACATGCTATGGCCAGAGCTACCAGGCCAGCTGGTGCGGGGTTTGCCCATCCTCCGTGTCCGTTTGATGACATACAGCCAACTCCTCCATCTTTTTATTTTTTATGAAAGAAATTACTAGCTCTTTTTCACCTCCCGGATAAAAAGTATTGCTCTAAAGGTAATTAAAACAATTACCTTATAAAGCCTTAGTATTCAGGAAAGGAATATTATTGCAAAGGGACTAGTTATATTTTCATAAATTGAGGAAACGAATGGAGAAAAGACTATCGTATTCACATTTTCAAGGAGTATTTAACTAATTATATTCTTTAAGGCTTAGCAGAATGCGATGTTTACAGAAATGAGGATAGAAACGCTATAAAGAATTAGAAATTAATAATGGCAATTATTAAAAATACTAACAAGTATTTGCTATATTGTCAATAAAAATATTTAATGAAGAGAAATAATTAAAACTTTTTATATAATATTATTCTTGACAAATAAGTGTGTTTACCGCTATAGTCTACAAAAGGGATAGAAATTGTCGACAATGAGGGGTTATATGCAGATTACCAGGCAGAGCGAGTATGCCATTCGTACCATGCTAGAATTGGCCCGGACAGCAGAAGGGAAATATGTTTCAACCCGAGTTATATCAGAAAAACAAGATATTCCGGAGGATTTTCTTAAAAAAACTTTGAAACGCCTAGTTTTAGCTGGCCTTATAAAAACTCATAGGGGTGCTAACGGAGGAGTAACACTAGCACGCCAACCTAGTGCAATAACCTTGGCTGATATAATTATTGCAGTGGAAGGTAATATTGCTTTAAATGTTTGTTTAGCTCCGGATTATATTTGCCCTAATCAATCTGCTTGTCCAGTTTCCCGTATTCTAGCTAGGGCCCAAAAGGCTATGCTGGCTGAATTAGATAAGGAAAGTTTGCAGGATATGTTAAATGATTATTAAAATCATTGCCCGTTTGGTATAAAACCTGTTAATAATGATGAAGCTGATTTAGAGGCTATACTGTAGCAAAACTGGCGGTCTTGTTAATTTTCATTAATTATAAATAAGGAGGAATTTGTGTGGCTGATGAAATTAAGGTATTAAATTCAATTGTAGGCAAGAAAGCAGATGTATCTCAATTACTTGATTATCAAGCTGATGCAGTAGTAAGCAAAACCCTTATTGCTCGTCCTACCGGAACAGTAACCTTGTTTGCTTTTGATAAGGGTCAAGGTTTGAGTGAACATTCGGCGCCTTTTGATGCCTTAGTATCGATTCTGGACGGGGAAGCAGAAATTATTATAGCCGGGCAGCCCCATAATTTGCAGGCAGGGGAGATGATTATTATGCCTGCTGGAAAACCGCACGCATTAAAGGCTAACCAGAGGTTTAAAATGATACTTACAATGATTAAGTCATAAGACTACTAACCACCCATGCCCTAAGGAAAATAAAAAACAGTGGGAATGTGTATGTCCCGAAGGACCTGTAACCTTAACTGTGAGCAAAGCGAACATCAGTGGGCTTAAGGTGTGTAGTTTAATCGGTCATGCCTGCAATCACAACCATAAATAAAAATCATTGTTAAGGCTCCGTCGTTATTTATAAAAATAAATCAGTGATAATCTATGTGTCCGAAGGACCTGTGTAATCTGTGTCAATTTCTAATTATAACTTGCCTTAGGGAGGGGAGAGCCATGCATTGGACTGAGGAGGCCAAAAAGGAATTAGCTAAAGTCCCCAGTTTTGTCCGTAATATGGCCAAAAGAGCTGTGGAGCAAGATGCTATTAGTAGTGGTAAGACAGAGATAACGGTAGATGATGTGCGCCAGGGAAAGGATAAATATCTGAGTATCATTGGCAAAAAACCAGGCAAAAGCGGTACACGTATAGCTGTGGTAAGATGTGAAAGGGTTTCGGAAGTTTGTCCTGGAGTAGCTTGTTTTAAGGCTTTTAACCAGCGCAAGCTAAATTTTAAGGAATACAGCTCTGAAGCTGAAATAGTAGGTTTTTTTACTTGTGGCGGTTGTCCGGGCAGAAGGGTATCCCGCCTGGTAGACAGTCTTATGAAATACGGTCTGGATGTAGTTCATTTGCCTTCCTGTATGCTATTAAAGGATAGTTATCCCCCTTGTCCCCATGTAGAGGAAATAAAGAAAAACCTAGAGCAAAAGGGGATAAAAGTAGTGGAAGGGACACATCATTAAAGAGGAGGAGACAAGCATACACTAGCTGTGTCTATTTCCCTTACTAAAGGAGGCTAATTATGGCAAATAGAACAATAGTCAAAATAGATGAAGAATTATGCAATGGATGTGGGGCGTGTATCAGTCCTTGTGCTGAAGGAGCACTGGAGTTAGTAAATGGTAAAGCCCGGGTAATTAAAGAAGAACTATGTGATGGTGCAGGTTTTTGCCTGGGTGTTTGTCCGACTGGGGCTTTGTCGCTTGAAAATCGTGAAGCCCAGGAATTCTCTGAGGAAGCCGTTAAACATTTTTCTTTGAACCGCAAGCAGAATTACATTCCCCAGAAGTGTATGCAATGTGGTACTGATGAAGAGGAGGCCTATATTATGCCGGTTAAGCATCGGGGACATGCTCTGTGGGTATGTACCAAATGCTTGCCTAGGTTAATACATGGCTGAATTGTAATAAATTACATTTTAGTTTTAATTATATTATTAGCAGAAAGTTAATATAATAAAATTAACGGTGGCGGAGAGTTTAAGATAATTTTCTCTTAGCTCAGAAGGACATTAGGTTTAAGAAGTTTAGAATAACGTTGATTATTTTATATAACTAGCCAAAAGGTTAGTAATTTGGTGGTTCCTTGAAGAAGGTTAATTGGGGTTGATACCATTTTTGTTGGTTAATCTCCGCCACCAACCATTAACAAGAATAAATATTCTATTATAAAGAGCCTTTATAAGCAAATTTATAAAGGCTTTTTTTCATTAGAGGCTTATTTTGATGTACAATAGCTTTATCCAGGAGTATACAGGAGGAATTAAATTTGGCTACTCAAAAGCAGCCACTGAAAGGTCATATATGCCTTGTAACCGGAGCCAGCCGTGGAATTGGTGCTTGCATTGCCCGAACGGTTGCTGCAGCCGGAGCTTCTACGGTAATTAATTATAGAAACTCTGAGCTTCAGGCCAAAATACTGCTTGAGGAATTGCAGGAAAAAGGTTATCAAGTTATGGCTATCAAGGCTGATGTTAGCCGGAGCCAGGAAGTCGAATTTATGTTTGCTGCCATTGAGCAGGAGTGGGGAAGTGTTGACTTATTGGTCAACAATGCCGGAATATCCTTAAGACGGTTATTTACGGAAACTAGTGAGGAAGAGTGGCAGCAGGTTATGGACATTAATTTAAAAGGCAGTTTTTTATGCTGTCGCCGGGCACTGCCGGCTATGATTAGAAACCGTTTTGGGCGTATTATTAATATAGCATCAATATGGGGTTTAAGGGCAGCATCTTGCGAAGTTGTTTATGCAGCTTCCAAGGGAGGTCTTATCGCTCTCAGTCGATCTCTGGCAGCGGAAATGGGACCTTCAGGAATTACAGTTAATGCCATTGCTCCCGGCCCAGTTGATACGGAGATGCTGGATCATGAGTTGGAGGAAAGTGACAGAAAATCTCTAATTGATGAAATACCTTTGGGAAGGCTGGCAACACCTGATGATGTGGCATCACTGTGTCTTTTTTTGTTGACAGAATCCGCCTATATTAACGGACAGGTAATTACTCTGGATGGTGGATGGAAGATATAGGTATAATGTGTTAGGAGGAAATTAAAATGAAGTTGAATAGGAATGATTTTTGCTGGTGTGGTAGTGGCAATAAATATAAGAAATGTCATATGGAGATGGATCAACACCTGGATGAATTAAAAAGACAGGGTTACCCGGTTCCACCCCGCAAACTTATTAAAACGGAAGAGCAAATTGAAGGTATTCGCCGGGCTTGCCAATTAGGAAAAGAAATGCTTGATAAGCTGGAAACAATGATAGAGCCGGGGTTAACCACGGAGGATATTAATACCTGGGTACATGAGTATACCATAGCCCATGGTGCGGTGCCGGCACAGCTTAATTACCATGGCTTCCCTAAGAGTGTTTGTACTTCGATAAATGAGGTTATCTGTCATGGGATACCAGGTCCTAGGAAATTAAAGGATGGGGATATTTTAAATATTGATGTGACCTGTATTCTGGATGGTTATTATGGTGATACTAGCCGTATGTATCTAGTTGGAAACCCCTCTCCAGAGGCTATAAAATTAGTTGAAGTAGCGCGGGAGTGCATGTATCTAGGTATAGAACAGGTTCGCCCTTTTAATCGAGTAGGAGATATTGGTTACGCTATTGAACAACATGCCTTAAAGCATGGTTATTCAGTAGTTCGGGACTTTGGGGGACATGGTGTTGGCTTGAAATTTCACGAAGAACCTTTTGTACAGCATTATGGTAATAAGGATTGCGGGATGGTACTGTTCCCCAATATGGTTTTTACAGTTGAACCAATGATTAATGCCGGAGCCTACCAGTGCAGGATTTTGGAAGATAATTGGACGGCAGTTACTATTGATGGCAGTTTATCAGCCCAATGGGAGCATACTGTAAGAGTTACGAAAAATGGGGTGGAAATTCTAAGCAAGTAATCAAAGAAAGAAGCTTTTTGCCAGTTTGGTAAAAAGCTTCTAGAGGGGTAGAAAGATATAGGGATTATGAATGAGAAGGTTACCAATTAAATAAGCAATTATTGTGCCAAAAGGGAAAAACCCATTATTGCTTATTTTGTGCTGTTAATAGCAAAAAAATGTTTTATTGTAAAACATAAAACGAGACAATTTTGCAACAGTGCGTTACAGTTTTGTTACAATCACTCCTATATCTTTTATTTTGAGGTTGGCTATTAAAAGTGGTTCTCGAGCAGCTTGTACGGAATTAGTAAAAGTAGTAAAATAAAAAAATATATGGACTTAATATAGTTGCAAGGAGGTTTTTTATGGGTAAAATCCGGCTTTATACAGATAATGGCTGTGATTTAGACAAGGACTACCTCGCTCAGTTACAGGTAAAGATGTTCCATATGCCGGTTACCATAAAGGATAAAATTTATCGGGATCGATTAAATATCAGTCCACCTGATTTTTACCGCTTGATTGCTGAACCGGGCATTGTGCCCAGAACCGCCCAGATTAATCCAGTTGAATTTCAGGAAGAATTTACCCGAGTTATTAACGAAAGCGATGATGAGATAATATATATTGCCTTTTCTTCGGGCTTAAGCGGAACCTACCAGTCCGCCTGTGTAGCACGGGATATGGTTAATCCTCAGCGTATAACTGTGATAGATTCAAAAAGTGCTTCCGTTGGCCAGGGTCTTATAGTTATCAATGCCGCTAAAGATATCGCAGCTGGAAAAAGTAAAGAAGAAGTAATTGCGGGAATAAATGATTATATAAACCGTATTCAACATATTTTTATAGTTGGTAATTTTGATATGCTTAAAAGAGGAGGACGTATTAGCAGTACAACTGCAGCTTTGGGCAATTTGCTTAATATAAAGTTGATAGCCCAGTTTATTGACGGTAAAATTCATCCTCTGGAAAAAGCGCGTGGCATAAAAAAGGCCAAAAGGAGAATGTTAGAGATAATGGAGGAAAGAGGTTATCGACTATCCGAGCAGTTGATAGGCATTAATTATTCTAATGATCGGGATGGAGCACTGGAAATCAAGCAAATGATAGCAAGTAAGTATGGTTGTAAAGATTTTGTTATTTCCGAGATCGGAGCTGCTATCGGTTCTCATGTGGGAGCTGGTACTTATGCTGTTTTCTTTAAAACTCCTCCTAAAAAATAATACATAAGAAGGGGCACTTTGCCCCTTTTTCTTTTTATCCTCCATGCTTGAAGGATATACCCAAAAGGCACACGGCAACCACGAATAATAGTAGCGCAATAAATCAGGGTGATTCATAGTAGTGTGTTCTCAGTGTCTATTTCCAAACTAAATTGAGGTTACTTTTCATGAGCCAGGATTTGTTCATATAATCTGATATAGTCTTCTACCATCCTTTCCTGACTAAATCGCATTTCCACCCACTCCCGGCATTTTTTCCTGTCCAAATATGCTACTAGTTCTAACTTTTCACAGGCTTCAACTACATTATTTACGAGAAAACCGGTTTGGCCGTCATTTATTACTTCGGGCATGGAGCCGCGGTTGAAGGCAATAACTGGGGTTCCGCAGGCCATAGCCTCGACTACGCTCAGGCCAAAGGGTTCATTAAAATGAATCGGGTGAAGCAGGGCATAAGCCTTTCCTAATAAATGATTGCGTTGGGACGGACCTACTGAACCCATATAAAAGATATTTTCATTATCTACCTGGGGGGCTACGCGAGTATTGTAATAATCTTTATCCTGAATAATACCTGCTATATATAGTTTCATGCCACAATGCCTGGCAATTGCAATTGCTTCTGCTGTACCTTTATCGGGATGAATGCGTCCAAAATAGAGTAAGTATTCGCCAGCTTGTTCTACTAAAGTGAACTCTTGTAAATCAATACCATGATAAACGGTTGCAATATAGTCCAGATCGGGAGCCCGGTCGGCATTGCTTATGGATACATAGTAATTATCACGATTATAAGCCCGATAGATAGGCAGAATCCGACTGGAAGAGAAGCCATGAATAGTGGTTATTACAGGAGTGTTTACCAGACGACTGTATGATAAAGGCATGAAATCATAATGATTGTGAATCAAGTCAAATTTATCGGCTTTTTCAAAAAGATGCGCTATATGCATGGCCTCCCAGACCTTAGGGTCTATATTCGGGTTTTCTTCATAGGGAAAAGGACATATATACTCAAGCTTAGCTGAAGTTTCTGAATCTCCGGTGGCAAAAAGGGTTACATCTATGCCTTTTTTGACCAGGCCTTCGGCTAGTAGTGAAACAACCCGTTCCCAGGGGCCATAATGGCGGGGAGGGGTTCTCCATGCTATGGGTGATAATAAGGCTATTTTCATTTCTTATCTCCTTCTGCTTCCAAGCTAATAATAGTATTCCTAAAACTTTATTAAATAAAATCACTTATCTCGTGCCGACGCTGCTGCCGGTAAAGGTCGTATAGCTTTATTAAATTTTCCCGAGGATTGGTATAGAAATGGTCGGGCTCGAACCCTGCTAACCAGGATATGTCGATTTTTTCAGTGAGGGTTTTATTGGTAGCTTGAGCCCAGGCTGCAGCACTTGGTTTGGCCGTACCGTCAAAGCGCATCAGCCCAAAGTATCGTTCATGCAGCTTCTGCTGCAAAGGGGGCTTTGACCATAGATGGGGGGCATAATCGCTATAACACCAGGCTAGAGCTCCCAATATATTACTATCTTTAAGCAAGATCAGCGCGTTTTGGTAATAATCAGCTACTTCTTTTTCGGTAAACAAGGGGGATTGGAGTTGGCTTTTTTCGCTGTCTGTTAATAATGGTTCCAACACCGGCTCACTTGGAGCTCCGAATTCCTGCAGCATAACCGGTTTGCCACCAAGCCAGGCAGTGATAGCTCCCATGAAAGGTAAGATGTTCGCATCCAAGGCTTGTTTTACCCAGGAGAGGTAGAAGGGGTAGGCATGCATGGAAAGGAAGTCACAGTACTTGGCTGCATCTTGAGGCCAGAGATGCCGATCTTCTTCCAGGTCCTCAGCATGCATGCCCAGGGTAAGAAGACAGCCATTGCTATATTTTTTTATGGCCTTGCTCATTATTTCCAGCCAATGCCGAGCTTGCTTACGGTTTGGAGGTATAACACAGTTGGAGGCTTCATTACCCAAATCATAAGCATAAATAGCAGGATGGTCTTTTAATGCCGTACATACTTCTCGGATTAGGATAGTCTGAGCATTTATTACCTCTTCATCACAATAATAATTCCTTATTATTTGGTTAACCAGGCAGCCAGCGGAGTAAACAGGAAAACGTTGAGGAGCCCATTCGTCCTTTAACATCCACCTGGGAAACCAATTTATCCCACTCATATGACCACAAAAAAAGGTAGGCATAAGCTTTAAACCATACGAACTAGCTATATCAGCTACCATTCTCAGGTTAGTTAAAGCTTTCTGGGAAATGTTAACTGGATCGGGCTGGAAGTCCTCCCATAGTAAAAAGATTCGTACTACAGCAAATGGCAGTCTGGCTATTTGCTCAAAGTCTCTTTTTATTTCCCCGGAATCAAACTGGCTCCACCAGTACATAGCCTTATGGGCAGGCCAATAGTTGACACCAGTAATAAACTTACCCAAAAAAAATCCCTCCTACCTTATTTAGTATGGACAAGAGGGTAAAAGAAATTCTTAATTATGGGTTAATAAACCGCAGCAATAGCGCAAATAACATAGTCCTGGTAGACTTGTGCCAGAATTTTAATGGGATAAGGATAGTTGTTCTTAAACTTAAGGTCTGCTACTCCCCAGGATACGGTAGCATCACGGCCTACCGGAACGTAGTTTACCCGTAAAGAGTGCGGGTGTCTTTCCAGCACCGGCATATTTGCTTCCAGAGCACTATTGTAAAGGGTGCTTGAGGTCTGGCATATTCCTCCCCCAATACCGGGTACTACTTTTTTCCCGACAAAAACAGGAGCCATCTGGTAACCACCAGCGGCGGTTCTAGGCCCAACTGTTTTATTAAAAGAAAATATTTCCCCGCTATTTACTATAGTTCCGTTTATTTTGCCACAAGATAAAATAATATTTTGGGTACGTCCGTCGGGGCTGGCAATTAACTTGGTATAATAACCGGCAATGATTTTCTCCATGGGCCAAAGTTCAGCCATTATTGGTGTTGCTGCTAGTGTCCCCCACTGGGGAAGGTCAGCTGGAAGCTGGGGGGCGGGATTAATCACTAACTCAGGGTCGGGTCCCTGGTAATCCATACTGCGTATAATAACTGCTCCCACCTGGGGGTTATAGCCTACGGAATACCCTAATTGTTCCGCCACAAAGCGCAAGGGGAGATAATATTGGTCAAGTATTAAATTGTCTTCACTATAGTTTTCACCTTCTGGTAGGGGAAGGAACAAATAATCCTCTTTTTCCAGCAAAAATTCCTGGGAACCTTTCCGAATTATTAACCTGTTATCCTCTGGTTCGGCTGTGATGTTAGCCTCTAATACATATTGGCAATCTTCTAAGGATAACATAGCCCGATCCTGGGCATTAATAAAAGCTGTAAACTGGAGAGGAGCTTTTTCTCCGTTGATATAAACCGAAATAACTCTTTTTATTATAGGTATATCCAGGGGAGGCGGGTTTTCCAGGTTATAAGCCCATGCTCTGGAAGCAGTATAGAAAGAGCTAATAGCAATCATAGCTAAAATCAGGGGAATGACAATAATTTTTCTCATATACTATCTCCTCCCAAATTTAAGTTATTATCATATTTATGGCATTAGACTTAACTTATTACTGAATTATGGTGATTATTGATGTTACCCTGGAATTTTGTTCTGATTGATATGTATTGCCGATTTTTTTATTGGTATAGTAATGTTGAGCAATAAATTATGAGGGGTACCAGCATGAAAAACAAGGAAACTATAAAAATAGCAGGTATGAGCTGTGCTGCTTGTGCCGCCAGGATAGAAAAAGGCTTAAAAAAGTTAGAAGGGGTAAATACAGCTACTGTTAATTTAGCTATGGAACAGGCTACGGTAGAGTATGATGATAAACTAATTAAGCCCCAGCAGCTAAAAGAATTAATAAATAAGCTGGGTTATGAAGTTATTCAGGATAAAAATGATGAAGTCAGACAGGTAAGTCTAAAAATAACAGGTATGAGCTGTGCAGCCTGTTCCGCTCGTATAGAAAAGAAATTGAATTCCCTGGAGGGAGTTAAATTAGCCCACGTTAACCTTACTACCGAAAGGGCCAGCATCTCATATGACCCTGGGCTGATTAAGGTTGGGGATATGATCAGTGTGGTTAAAGAGCTGGGATATAGTGCCGCGAAGATAGAGGAAATAAATCAGGAGCGGGAGAAAGAGCAAAAGGAAAATGAGATGAGAAACATGGCTTTTTCCTTGCTGGCTTCGGTACTACTGAGCATACCATTGGTAACTGCCATGGTACTAAGCATGGTTAACATAAATATTTCAGCTCTGGCTATTTTGCATAACCAGTATTTTCAATTGGCCGTAGCCACACCAGTTCAGTTCATAATTGGGGCCAGGTTTTATAAGCAATCCTATTATGCTTTGCGATCGGGCAGTGCCAATATGGACGTTCTGGTTGCTATGGGTACATCGGCTGCCTATTTTTTCAGCTTATATAACGTAATCTGGCAGACAGTTCCGCCAGGAATGATGAAGGACCTTTACTTTGAAGCATCTACTATTATCATTACTTTAATTTTATTGGGTAAGTATCTGGAAGCTATAGCTAAGGGAAGGACTTCCGAAGCTATTAAGAAACTAGCGGAACTTCAGGCTAAGACTGCCCGGGTAATAAGGCAAGGGCAGGAAATAGATATACCTATAGAAGAAGTAGAATTAGGAGATATTATAATAGTAAGACCGGGGGAAAAAGTTCCGGTAGATGGCCAAATTATAGAAGGCCATTCGTCGTTAGATGAATCCATGTTAACCGGAGAAAGTCTGCCCATAGACAAAAAGCCTGGTGATCAGGTATATGGTGCCACTATTAATAAATTTGGAGTATTTAAATTAGAGGCTACCCGGGTGGGAAAAGATACAGCTTTAGCCCAGATCATTAAGATGGTGGAAGATGCCCAGGGCACTAAAGCCCCCATACAAAAAATAGCTGACCAGGTGGCGGCTGTGTTCGTACCAGTTGTATTAGCTATCGCAGTAATTACCTTCGCGGGCTGGTACTTGAGTGGAGCAGGGATTAACAAGTCGTTAATCAGTGCCGTAGCGGTACTGGTTATAGCTTGTCCCTGTGCTTTAGGCCTGGCTACCCCCACAGCCATAATGGTAGGTACCGGAAAAGGTGCGGAAAACGGCATACTTATAAAGGGTGGAGAGCACCTGGAAATGGCCTATAAGTTAGATACAATTGTTTTGGACAAAACCGGCACTATCACTAAGGGGCAGCCAGAAGTCACTGATGTAATTAGTTTGGGTTCATTAGATGAAAACACCATAATTAAAACGGCGGCACAAGCGGAAAAAAGCTCTGAACATCCTCTGGGAGTAGCTATTTATGAAAAAGGCAAGGAGATTTGGGGCCATATTGATGACAGTGACAGTTTTACCGCCATACCCGGTCGGGGTATACAAGCAATTATAAATAAAAACGAAATATATATTGGTACCAGAAAATTGATGCGGGAAAAGGATATTGCTATTGCTGATGTTGAAGAAACAATTACTGAACTGGAAGACCAGGGTAAAACGGCTATGCTGATGGCGGTAAATGGCCAGTTAGAGTCTATAATTGCGGTTGCCGATACCCTTAAGGAGAACTCCCGGGAGGCTATTGCGAATCTTAAGGGTATGGGCTTAGAGGTTTATCTGCTAACCGGGGACAACCAGCGCACCGCTGACGCCATTGCCCGCCAGGTAGGCATAAATACAGTACTAGCTGAGGTACTGCCGGAAAACAAGGCTAAGGAGGTGGAGAAACTCCAAGCGCAGGGGAAAAAAGTAGCTATGGTAGGAGATGGGATTAATGATGCCCCAGCCTTAGCTAAGGCTGATATTGGTATGGCCATGGGAACGGGAACTGATGTGGCTATGGAGGCTGCGGATATTACTTTGATGCGGGGAGATCTAATGACTGTTCCTGCTTCTATCAGGCTATCACGCCAGACGATGCGCAAGATAAAGCAAAATCTTTTCTGGGCTTTTATTTATAATATAATAGGAATTCCTATAGCTGCTTTGGGTATGCTTAATCCCATTATTGCCGGTGCGGCTATGGCTTTTAGTTCTGTATCTGTAGTAACCAATTCTTTAAGTTTAAAAAGATATGATCCCAACAAAGGTTAATCAAGAAAAACAATAAGGGAGATGTTATGATGTCCAGGGAAACTAAAATCTTTAATGTAGAAGGAATGTCCTGTATGCACTGTGTTAAGGCAGTCAAGGATTCAGTTGAATCTTTGTCAGGCATAGGTAAAGTTGAAGTTGATTTGGCAGGGAAAAAAGTTGTAGTGGAATATGAAGCAGATAAGGTTAATATCCAAGATATTAAAGATAAGATTGAGGATGCCGGCTACGAAGTGGTTTGAGAAATAGCAGCTATTTATATAACAAACAAAGGTGAGAATTATATTGCAATTATGTAATATAAGCTCACCTTTTTTTTGCCTATTTTCGGCTAATTAACCTGTCATGCCTGGAAGACATACTCAAAGGGTACACGGCAACTAAGGGTAAAAATAAAGGAAAAATACTGAATTTAGAAAAAAACAATTACAATTGCCGTTTAATTTATAGTATTCAGGTTCTCAGTGTCTATATTCGTATTAACCCTTGACATATTAAGAGTTTATAAAATAAACTAAGCTTAAAATATGAATAGTTATTCAAGTGTTCAATAAAGAGGGTGGTGCTAATATGGCCAGACAAGTAGCTGAGATAGAAAGATGTGACTGTAATGTAATCCATGAGGATATAGTTGATAAGGTGAAAGATAAGATGCCCCCGGAAGAAACTTTATATGATCTAGCGGAATTGTTTAAAGTCTTTGGCGATTCCACTAGGATAAAGATACTATGGGTCTTAGATGCAGCTGAAATGTGTGTTTGTGATATTGCGTATTTATTGAACATGACCCAATCTGCTATTTCCCACCAACTGAGAGTCCTCAAGCAAGCTAAGCTGGTCAAAAACAGAAAAGAAGGAAAGAACGTCTTTTACTCCCTGGATGATGAACACATAAAACAGATATTTAAACTTGGCTTAATTCATATTGCAGAAGATGATTAATGGGGGAATTGTAATGTTAAAGAGGGAGTTAATTTTAGAGGGTTTGGATTGTGCTAATTGCGCAGCTAAAATTGAGTATGAAGTTAATGAACTAAATGGAATCAATGCCCATTTGAATTTTATGACCCGGACCTTAACGGTGGAAATGGAGTCATTAAATCTTTATGAGAATGCTTTAAAACAAGTCGAGTTGATTGTAAATAAACATGAACCAGATGTAGTAGTAAAAGAAAAAAATATCCCTCTAACTAAGGCAGAAACTGAAGAAAGTCAATATCATAGTAACACTAAAAAGCAAATAACTAAGCTGATACTAGGTGGCAGTTTGTTTGCCGCAGGGATAATTTTCAATTTCCCCAATGGGCTGGAACTTGCAGTATTTATTATATGCTATATCATAGTGGGGGGAAGCGTAGTTTTACGAGCCTTCAAAGGGATAGTATCAGGACAGATTTTTAGTGAGCATTTTCTTATGACTATAGCTACCCTAGGTGCTTTTGGCATTGGCGAGTATACCGAAGGGGTGGCAGTGATGTTATTCTATTTGGTGGGCGAAATGTTCCAGGACAGGGCGGTGGATAATTCCCGAAAATCAATAAGTTCATTGCTGAATATAAGAGCTGACTATGCCCATTTGCAAATAGGAAATGAACTTCACAAAGTAGCTCCTGAAAATGTAAATATTGGTGATATTATAGTGGTAAAACCAGGAGAGAAGATACCCCTGGATGGCAAAGTTATTGCAGGAACTTCTATGGTAGATACGTCGGCCTTAACTGGTGAATCAATACCTCGCCAATTAGGGCCAGGCCAGGAGGCTTTAAGTGGATTTATAAATAAAAATAGTGTTTTAACCATTGAAGTAACCAAAGATTATAGTGCATCAACGGTAGCTAAGATCCTGGATTTGGTTCAAAATGCCAGCAGCAGAAAAGCGCCGACGGAAAACTTTATAACCAAGTTTGCTCGTTATTATACTCCGGTAGTAGTATTTAGTGCCTTAGCTCTTGCCATTATACCTCCGCTAGTAATAGAAGGGGCAACTTTTGCAGACTGGATTTATAGAGCCTTGGTATTTCTGGTAATCTCGTGTCCCTGTGCCTTAGTTATTTCCATACCCTTAGGATTTTTTGCCGGGATAGGCGGAGCTTCCAAGAAAGGTATATTGGTAAAAGGAAGTAATTATTTGGAAGCCTTAAATAGTGTGGAAACTGTTATTTTTGATAAAACCGGAACATTAACCCAGGGAGTATTTAAAGTTACAGCAATTAATCCATCCGATGATTATTCTAATGAGGAATTAATAGAATATGCGGCATATGCTGAAAGTTATTCCAACCATCCTATTGCCCTTTCAATTCAAAAGGCTTACCGTGCTGCCATAGATAAGAACAGAATTGAAAGCTACGAAGAAATCGCAGGACAAGGTATCAGAGCATATATCAATGGTAAGGAAGTCCTGGTGGGCAATAGCAGGTTAATGGAAAGTTGCAACATTAAATATAACCAGATTGATACTTTGGGAACAGTAGTATATGTAGCAGTTAATCAAAAGTATGCAGGTAATATAATTATTTCCGACGAAATAAAAGAAGATTCTGCTCAGGCTATAAAAGAGCTGAAAGCACTGGGAATCAAGAAGACCGTAATGCTTACTGGGGATATAAAGGCGGTAGGTGATAAGATTGGGCAGCAGCTAGGCTTAGATGAGATTTATTCAGAACTGCTGCCAGCGGACAAGGTCGATAAACTTGAGTTGCTCGAAAGTAAGAAAAACCCTCAAGGCAAGCTGGCCTTTGTGGGTGATGGCATAAACGATGCGCCGGTACTGGCAAGGGCTGATATCGGAATCGCTATGGGGGGATTAGGTTCTGATGCTGCGATTGAAGCAGCAGATATTGTCATAATGACTGATGAGCCTTCCAAGATAGCTACCGCAATAAAAATAGCTCATAAAACCCGAATAATTGTATATCAGAATATCGTATTGGCTTTAGGGATTAAACTTGTTTTCTTAGTCTTAGGTGCTGCCGGTGTGGCCACTATGTGGGAAGCAGTTTTTGCCGATACCGGAGTTGCAGTGCTTGCCATTCTTAACGCCATGAGAGCTTTAAAAAATTAACGGGAGTAGGAGGTAAATAACGATTACGGAACTATTTAAGAAGATAGATAATGAAGAGGAATTAACCCGAGATGATATCAAAACATTGCTGGCATTAGAGCAGCAGGATCTGCTGGAAAGCCTTTTTAGCCGGGCAGATATAATCCGGCAAAAGTATGTAGGCAATGATGTGCACCTCAGAGGCTTAATCGAATTCTCCAATATCTGCCGCAAAAATTGCCGGTATTGTGGAATAAGGAGCGGGAATTCTCAGCTTAAACGTTACCGGATGTCAATCGACGATATAGTTGCGTGTGCAAAATTGGTTAAAGATTATGGCTATAAAACGGTGGTACTGCAATCAGGGGAAGATCCATTCTATTCTGTCGATATCCTGGTGGATTTAATTCAAAAAATAAAGCAAGAAACAAATCTGGCCATAACTTTGAGTATTGGTGAACGCAAGCGGGAGGAGTATCAGCAGCTTTTTGCTGCTGGGGCTGATCGTTTTTTGCTGCGTTTTGAGACCTCTAATTTAACCCTTTATCAGAGCTTGCATCCTGATTCTGACTTTAACCAGCGCATCCAGTGTCTTATTTGGCTAAAGGAGATCGGTTTCCAGGTAGGGTCAGGAGTAATGGTAGGTTTACCGGGTCAGACTTTGCAAGATTTGGCCCAGGATATAATAAAATTCAAAGAACTTGATCTTGATATGATTGGAATTGGTCCCTATATATCACACCCGGATACCCCTTTAGCTGGATCGGCTAATGGAACGGTTGCCATGACCCTAAAAGTAATTGCTCTCACCCGGATAGTCACCCGCAATACTCATATCCCAGCAACTACGGCTTTGGCTACACTTAGCCCGGAAGATGGGCGGGAGAAAGCCCTACAAGCAGGAGCTAATGTAGTTATGCCTAATATTACCCCTATAAAATACCGGGAGCTATACGATTTATATCCCAACAAAACAAATGAAACTGCTAATTCTTCTCATAACTATTTGCGAGAAAAAATAACCAAAATTGGCAGGTCCATTAGTACTGATTACGGGCACTCATTAAAAAAATTCCCTCAGCAATAATTTACAGGAATTAATAGTCTTCTTTTTATTATTTAATAACTTGTTAAAGCACTCCTATGTAAAATCCTGCCTGCTTAAAGGACTAGGAGGTGGTTTCGAGCGGGAAAATATATTAAACTTATTAACAGATAAGTCGACAATGATTTCGCAGGGTGGGAGGAAAAAATGAAAAAGATTATTGTAATATTACTAACGGTGTTGTTTTCTGTAGGATTGCTAGGTTGTGCAGAGGACGATAAAGCCGATAAGGCAAAAGAAACGCAAAAAACTATAAACATTGCTGTAATGCCGGATATTGAGTCTATTCCCTTAATAATAGCTGAAAAGAATGGCTATTTTGAAAAACATGGGGTAAATGTTAATATCCAACACTTTAAAAGTGCTAAAGATAGGGATAGTGCTTATCAAAGTGGGAAAATTGATGGCATGATAACTGATATAGTAGCCGTGGTGTTTGCTAATGAGGGGGGCATAAAACAAAAAATAATTGCTAAAAATCAAGGTGATATAAAGCTGATGGCAGGTAAAGATTCCGGCATTAATACAGTTCAGGATCTAAAAGGCAAAGATATTGGAATATCATCTAACACTATAATGGAATATACCCTGGATAAAATGCTGGAAGCTGAACAGATTAAGCCAGAGGAAGTAAATAAGGTAGCTATTCCCCAACTGCCTACCCGGTTGGAAATGCTGCAAGGGGGAAAAATTGATGCGGCAATACTGCCTGACCCTCTAGCTGATCTAGCTATAGCAAATGGTGCTTTAGTTTTAAATAGTACTGATGCCATGAATAATAAAGCTGGAGCTATTGCTTTTACAGATACCATCTTAGAGGAAAACCCCGAGGCGGTTAAGGCGGTTTTCAGGGCTTATAATGACGCTGTAGATTATCTAGCCAAGGAGCCGCCGGAAAACTATATAGATTTTTTAATTCAGGAACAGGGTTTTCCGGAACAAGTAAAAGACACGATAAAGCTTCCCCAGTTTCATAAAGCGGAATTGCCTGATCCTAATATTGTAGCTGATGTGGTAAGTTGGATGCGTGCTAAAGACTTGATTAAAGGAAACTATGAATATAAAGATTTAGTAGCTGAAAATATTTTGAGGTAATTTAAGTGATAACCATAAAAGAACTTTCCGTAAAATATAAAAGGAAGAACGAAGAGACTTTAGCCCTCGATAAAATGAGTATAAATATCGGCCGCGGGGAAATTTATACTTTTATAGGTCCCTCCGGCTGTGGCAAATCAACTTTTCTGTACGTTTTAGCTGGGATACTCAAGGATTATACGGGAACAGTTCTAGTTGATGGGGAGCCTGTCAATCCCCGATCTCAGCGCATAGGCTTAATTTTGCAGAATTATGGATTACTACCCTGGAGAACTGTTTATCAAAACGCCATGCTGGGAGTAAAAATCAAAAATGAACGGCAGGGTCTGGATGACTATAGTCGGTATATATTAAAACAGTTAGGGATAGATAATCTTTTGAATAGGTTCCCGAAGGAGCTGAGTGGAGGCCAGCAGCAGAGAGTTGCTATTGCCCGGGCTTTTATATTGAAACCCGATTTACTGTTGATGGACGAGCCTTTTTCAGCCCTGGATGCCATTAGCCGGGAAGAAATGCAGGAGCTATTCTTAAAAATTTGGAAAGATAATAATGTAACTACTATCTTTATAACCCATAGTGTAGACGAAGCGCTGTATCTGGGCAGCAAGATTGCCGTATTCTCACCTTCTCCGGGGAGGATTGTGCAAGTGCTGGACAACCCCTGTTTTCGCATGGATAATATTAGGTTTAAAGAAGAGTATTATAATATGTCTAAAAAGTTAAGAAAAATGCTTAATAGTGGGTGCTCCGTATGCTAACAAAGGGGAAATGGCAGGGTGCTCTCTACAGCTTGGTGGTAGTAATTATCGTCTGGGCGATCGTATCGTGGCTTTTGAAGCTCCCTATTGTTCCTTCGCCAGCTGCTGTAGCCATTAATATTACTGAAGTATTTGAGAGCAAAATGCAAGTTCATGTTATATACAGCTTGCTGCGAATTACAGAAGGGATAGCTATTGCAGTTATAATGGGAGTTCCTTTGGGTTTTTTGATGGGATATTTTGAAAGGATTAACCGGGTATTATCCCCCTTGATTTATTTCACTTATCCCATTCCCAAAATTGCGCTTCTTCCTATAGTAATGCTTTTATTTGGGTTGGGGGAGACCTCCAAAATAATAATGATAGTACTAATAGTAATTTTTCAAATTATTATTACTTCCCGTGATGCTGTAAGAGCAATCCCTAAGGAAATTTTTCGCTCTCTGCAATCTCTAGGTGCCAGTAAGCGGCAAATATTCACAGAGATAATTATTCCTGCCTCGCTATCGGATGTATTAACTTCTATCAGGCTGGCGCTGGGAACAGCAGTATCCATCTTATTTTTTACAGAAACTTTCGGTACTGAATATGGTATGGGGTATTTTATAATGGATTCGTGGATGCGGGTAAATTATCTGGATATGTATGCTGGTATTGTGGTCTTAAGTTTTATGGGGTTTGTTCTCTTTGCCGCTATTGATTTTATCGAGAAATACACCAGTTCTTGGCGCTAGCTTACAACGGGAATGGACTTATCAAGACAATTATCTTCCATGTAGCGGAAACTTAAGTTTCCGCTACGGTTAATATGTGATATTTGAGTATAGTAATTCTTTTTGCAGTTGGGGCAGAATTAAGATTGATTCCGCTGCAAAGATTAATAAATATGCATAAAGTTGAATTATTAGACGCGGAACCCGCGGAATATTAAGGCATACAATGTTTTTAAAAAACTGAATATAAAAGAAATACGAAGTATTTCAACAATAATTCTTAATTTTTAATTATTAACTCAACTTTCTGACCAGAAAAACTGGCTTAAAAGCCCGAAAGAACAATAAAATAAACGATTTAAAAACCGGTATTGACGAAAAAGTGCATCCGTGTT